>Ga0123354_10015432_pt1 | contig 11928 bp, 7 predicted proteins | sample TergutLab28metaG_2_FD_97872 | JGI IMG/M metagenome (GOLD analysis project Ga0123354, IMG submission 97872) | Labiotermes labralis P4 segment gut microbial communities from Petit-Saut dam, French Guiana - Lab288 P4 | ecosystem: Host-associated > Arthropoda: Insects > Digestive system > Gut ... | reverse complement strand
ATAGTTGAAGAATAAGAGACCAACTTGATGTCACTAGTTATTATATTTTATTTCACTTCTTCTATGCTCAACATGTTTCGGACATTAATACATCCATCATCAGGAGCCTGCGACTTTTCTATTGAATCACCACATTGGTCGTGCGTGGTGGTATCCGTGGTATCCGTGTAGCAGGCTGAAGCAGCCTGCTACACGGATACCACCCCAACCCAGCCACACCGAAACTCCAACACACATCGAAACAAGAACACACGACCAATGTGGTGATTCAATAGAAATGTCGCAAGCTCCTGATGATGGATGTATTAATGTCCGAGACATGTTGAGCATAGAAGAAGTAAAATAAAACATATTAACTAGTGACATCGAGTTGGTCTCTTATTCTTCATTCATCAATTTAGTCATACTCAAACGTTTTAAATCTAAATTTAAAAAAGACAAGTTTGTCTCTGTACTTGTATGCTGCAGCAACTCCACTGTCCGGTGAAAGAACCGACGTAAGGTTCTTATTCATTGTTTCGAAAACCGGCTTCATATTGGTGGCCCATTGGAATGAAGAGCCCATAGTATCTGTATTTTTTACAGCGCTTTCTTCACTCTGGGAGCTCTGTAGTACACAGTGGGGCAGCACTAACATCTTGTAAGGCGAAAGTTCAACAACCATAACAAGACAGATTGTTTCAACTTTACTGGGCTCTAATGACGGTCTAAGACTCACTAACATAAACTTTCTTTGGACCTTACGGAAAGCACACAACCTTGAGGGCCCCTTAAATCAGGGCTGGCCAACATGCGGCTCTCGATAACTTGAACAGTGTCAGTAACACACTTTAACAAACATAAAATAATTGATCTACGGAACGTCATTTGGCAACTTTATTAGTACAGATATTTAGAAATTACAACTAATCACTCTGAAGGCAACACACAGCAAAACAATCATTCTTTGTGTTTTACCGAGTTCAGTACGTTCTGCTACCTTGTCATTCAACCGTGCTTTTAGTGTGACGCGTTGTTTGCAAACAACAGCGTTACCGTTAATTCAGTACCCTCACTCCTCCTTTCGACGTATGTATTCACTGATGTGGCCCTCAGGCTTGCCCTTCACGAAAAATGTGGTCCTCCTGTGGGCTGAAATTGGCCGGTCCTGCCTTAGATACAGTTACTCTTAGCCAAAGCTATCCATAGGAGCACCTCTAGCTAAAGGCTAAGGGGTCCACCAGATCAGGTCCTTTCCTTGCCTTTAGGCGGAAGCATAGCCGGCTTCCGAAAAGTGCTGCATTAAAAAATTAGACGACCAACAAATCCCATAAAAGGAAGGTTATATCAGTGACGTCAGATTATGTATATTCTCATACCACAGTCCGTCAAAATACCAGGCGCGAGTGTAATTCAAGCCCCAAAATTTCTCGACATTGACAGTTGTTTGAGTTGAGATTTCCGATAGCTTTACAGAAAAAGAACGAGCCCTCATTGTCTGCTGGATAGGATCTGAGATTCTGAACTGCACTGCAATTTCTGGGCCAGTGGAAAGTCGCTGACCATGCCAGGAATTAAACATCTGTCGTTGTACCAACCTGATTGCATCAGGCGTATAAAAAATAACAGGAATTGCGACATTTGAGTCTCATATCAGAGTTGGTGATCAGAGCCTACTGGGACGTTACGCAGTGACGACTGGTGAAGAGTCACCGGCCCTCAAGTGCCGAAGTGCTTTCATATTTATCCTCTCCAATCTTTCGAAATGTCAGTAACTATTTACCCAGTCGACACGTCGTAACCGACCCAGAACTACTGAATCTTTTAGAAAATAATAAAATACATAAAGCTGCTCGGTATTTTCGCTTAAGCATTCCTTGCGTTTCTGCGAAATGATTTTGGCTTAGTGTTCTTATACTGCAAGAGGAACTACTGATAGTATACGTAATTTTGAAAGGAACAAAGAGTTTGAAATAATTTATTTGTGCTCCAGTTCCTTAAATATTTACTCAAAGGTATGTTGGAAAGAAGTTCTGTAGAACTAAAACATCTGAACTTACGAACCAATATGCTAAGATCAACAACTCTTCAGAAATATTTCTTAAGGTAAGATTTAACTTTGAAATAAGTTCAATAGCAAAAAGGTAAGGATTACCCTGTGACAGGCCATGAAGGCCCAGAGGGATAGTAGAGGTGTAGCTCTACTTTTCTTTAACCTCGGCGCTAGATGGATATGAGTAGTCAAAGCCGCAACCCGGCCTCTTTATGCCGGCAAAAAGACCCGGTAGATTGCGTTTGAAATGTGATGGCACACGTGCAGAAACCAGATTTCGTCTTTCGGCGAAACGAACGAGTCCGTTTAAATCGGCGGGGGCGTCAGTTCAGTCGCCTACTGGCAACCGAGGTGTGCGCATCAGTGGTAGTAATGGTGGTTACACCATGTTCCGAGGTAGTGTGAAGAGTACTGGCTACCCACTCCATTCGCCAGTTTCCCCTTCACTTCCCATCCCGTACGTCACCATGTGCCATCAAACTACAACTGGTATGGAAGGCTGGGTGGGCCACAGGGCCAGTCTAAACAGGTGCGGACATTCACCTCCACTGGGATTCGATCCGCGGATCATCGAGCCCGTAGCATGTTGCTATACCGACTACCTAAATCTGTTCCACAAGTTCTAAAGTAGGTGTCAATATTTAATAAATATCTTGTAGAACTGAATTCGCCTGGGAAATATTACTCTGAATATAAACAAACTAAATTTCGTCGGAGTCTGTCCTTCAGTTTCAGACCCAAAGCATACGAATGGGGTGGACCTCTATATTATGCATTAATTTGGCCCAATTATACATAGATACAGAATACAAATATTACAGGGTCGCGAGGCAGAATTCGTGGGCTTGATTCCCGAATTAAGTTATGTTAAAGTGTGGAGTAATTCAGAGGCAGAAAACCAATTCTAGAACTACAAGCATACTATCATAGGATTATACATTGCTCCACCATGCTTCAGTTCCCGCTCTGTGACGTGACAGAATCTGGTAACCCCTAAATTAATAATCCTGCAGTCAGTGGAGGTATGACACACACCGTAGACACGTTCACACACTATACAAACCCCAGACTGCGCGGTAATGTTTTACTGCACTAACCTGTCATACAACCCCAAACAGAATGCCCCAAATTTTCTCTCTCTAAATCAGCGTCTCTCAAATGATAACCCGCGGGCCTTTGCCTGACCATAAATTCTAGCTAGCATTATGCATTCCAAAATGTTACTTCAAAATAAGCCAATTAAAGACCACCTGAAAAGTGGAAATATTTCGGGGGACACACATCATATAAAGCAATCCAAATCAGTCATTCTTCTGGAAAACGACGTTGCTGTGAAAGCCAACACCATAAGAGACGCTGAAGGCAGGTACAACGAGACTGCTGACAATATTCATCAAAGTCGGAGCAAGTTCCATGTTCCTTTACTAAATGCGAAATTGCAGTACGTAATGACGCATTTAAAACCAGGAAAATTTAGATCTCTGGGTTCAGAACACACTAACATTTTCTGTGTAGAGGGCTAGAGAAATTAAACACCGGTGGATACATGAAACCGAAAACCGCAGTTTGTAAAACTAAATACAAAAACAAAGACACAGATAGTTGAGATGTGTCTGGCGGGACTGTGTGGTTTGCAGGGGACTGACAAACATCGACACATTGTATGGCATGTAGAAACGTTTCTATATTAAAAAATAAGTTACTTTTAGAAACTATGTACTTGTTGCATAATATCACTCCGTTTATATAGAAAGGTTTCATTAGCTGAATCAGTTTAAAATTAATATTCGTTCAGTTTTGTACCAGCAAACTAATGACGAAGAATTTGTTTTTTAGGCACATCAGAAAAATAGTCATCTGTCTGTCTGTCCGTCCGTCCGTCCGTCCGTATGCCTGCATGGAAAGCTCAGCTTCTGTTACATGGATTTCCGTAACATTTTATATTTGAGGATTTTTCTAAAATGTATAAAGAAAATTCAAGCGTCATTAAACCTGACGAGAATAAGAGGCACTTTACATGAAACCCTATGTACATTTGTGACAATATTGCGCGGAAAAAGCCAAAACACACATTTTACGTTCAATATTTTTTTTCGGAAATTGGGGCGTTTATAATGTGGAAAAATACTCTAGACCCACAGCGGCTACACACGACATAATAAGACGTATGCACATTGCATACTGGATAAATATGACTATAGACACACACTCGGAATACGTAATACTTATTGATTTTCTGCGGCAATAATGGCTACGCGAACGCGCCTCAGTGTTAAGTTATACGTACATTGCCGGTCTTATTATATGCTTGACACTTTCACTAACAACACAGTGCCGTAAACAACAGCCTTTATTATACCTAACTGATAGATATTCCACATTTATGTTGTCGTGAGCCACCATCAGGCATGAAAACACAATGTACAAAAAAAAATGAAAATACAAGACAGCCACATGGACTGCTAACGGCACGGCTATGGCTAGTTTGTGTTGGCTCTATCAACATTGTAAGGTAAGGTGATCCCGTTACAGGCCTGGTGTGGCCCAGAGGGTGGGTAGAGGTATAGCTCTTCCATGACCGCGGCACTAGAAGGAGGTGAGTGGTCAGCAGCAAGCCCCGGCCGCACTTTACCCCCGGGAAAGACCCGGTACCCATTGTACAGGAGGCTGGGTGGGCTTCAGGGCCGATCTGGACGGGCGGAAAATCTCGTCGCCACCGGGATTCGATCCCGGACCGTCTAGCCCGTAGCTCAGTCGCTATACCGACTGAGCTACCCAGCCACCTATCAACATTGTATCCGAGTAAAAATTACGATTATAATATCAGTTAAATATTTTGAGAACAAATTTATCATGTTTTATGGGGAGTTCATGCATTGTGAACTAGCAAATAATTACAACTTTTCAGAGGATCAAAATTCCTATTCATGTCAAGAATATCGATAGGAGTGGTTAGCATACCATCCTTCGAAACTTAGGTTAACTACTGACATTCTACACGACTCGAATCTCAGCATCAACCGTCGTGTAAAGAAAAATGAGCCAATCGACCACAAGTATGTTGTATATATTTTTACGTGGAAGACTCATTTAATACTACAGAATTAGTGCTGCTTTCCTGGCCTCCCTGAGTTCAAATATTTCATACTTTTTGTAGTTGTATGTTTATATCCAGACCTGCTTAAAATATGTGATAGGGACGAACCAAGGTGGAATGGGATCAGTTGTAAAAATGATTGTATACGTACACTTTATCATAAGTGCACACATTCTGGGAAACAAACCAGGTCCATTTCCTTGACTATTCAAAAATATGTTCATAAACATCATACTTACAACAAGCAGTGCCTCTGAAAATCTTCCATAACATAAGAATCCAACGGCAGACTTATTTATTTACAAGAAAATGTATTTATAAGCTCGCTAGACCTGCAGTAAAATGTATACTGGACAGACCGACCGTAATTTAAACACCAGATTCAAGGCACGTGTATAAGTAATGAGTTCTATTACAAGTATTCCTTGGTACGCACAACAGAACCTACAATAACGACATTCTTACGGCCAATCAAACAATACACTGAGAGCTACCAAACTGCACATAAACATCAATATTAGAAAATTACACGTTAGAAAACTATACATTTACGAATCCAGTAAGCAAGAAATGGGCCCACAACAAAAGAACATCTGCTTCCAAAATACAATCAATGTTTGACGTCATTTAAAATTCCCACCACCAAAACCCCTACAACCTCAGCCAGAAGCCCCAGCACCCATCTCGCACGTTTCCAGACCACAGATCTCACCGGCTACGCCAGGCACAGTTTCCCGGTCTTTAAGGTGTCACGGATTAAGGGGTCTTAGACCGTTCGTATTCAGAATTTAAAAAATGCATGCGAAGAATTCCTTTTTGCAAAGGGGATGCTGTGGTGGTGTTGGTGTGAGGGGAGCTGGCGAATCGTGAGGCCTCTCTACCTATACAGACCATGTTTCATAGAATTTAGATGTAAACATTTCAAGACTTAAAGAAATTCCAAGAAAATATTCTTAAAATGAAGAACGCATATTAGTTTCACTGAAATGTTTCCTAGCATTTCTTTTTTATCATTTTCTGGCTGGTTGATCTCTGGGCGTTTACAAGCCCGCTGCCAACTGCAAAATTTCTTACTGCCGAGTACAATAAGAACATTTCTGTGTATCGCGAATTTTAAAGGAAGTATGAAAAACACCTGGTCCGATACATGCTACTACATCTAATTGGCTTAAACGGACTGATAAATACCACGCAGGAAAAATGTAACTAGCTTAGTGTGTCCGTGATTGGGATTCGAACTGGAAATAATACTGCAGTAATGTAATCTAATGGTAACACTGTTCCATTCTGTGGTACTTTCTTGTATTGTACGAGCACGTTCTTTAACAATGATGAACTCTGGTCTCAGAATTTTGCATTTTTTTCAAGAACAAACAATATTATTATATTAGCTTGTCAGCAACTACCAGTCCTTGTAGTTGTTATATAAAATATATAATACACATATATATTATATATGTATACACAGCCGGTCCCAGTGGCAGCGCGGTCTAAGTCGTAGGACTGTGGCCGCTCGCCTGCTGAGATTGTGTGTTCGAACCCCGCTGGGGGCAAAGATGTCTGTTGTGAGTGTTGTGTTTTGTTAGGTAGATGTCTCTGCGACGAGCTGATCACCCGTCCAGTGGAGTTCCATCGACTGTGGTGCGTCGTTGTGTGTGATGTAGAAACCTCAAGAATGAGGTCATGGCCCATATTGGGCCACAGCGCCACAGGAATATACATACGTGTATATATAGCATGCAATATATCGTAATGTCAGTAAGAAGTAGGATTTAGCTAGTATAATATTGTCCACATTTGCTGGAAATTTTTATAGCTTCCTTACAGACAACAGCACCGCTGAATTAGTGTAGCTATTACATAAACAGTAGTATCTTACTGTAAATATAGCTGTGTTTACGGAACACTGAAGTTATTCAACCGAAATACGTAACTTGACAACTTGGTTTCAATAGACACAACATTGCATGCACACAGAAGTTGTTTATTCAATCGATTCCGTCGTCGAGATTTAATAACAATGCAAACAACTGTCAACGTCCCTTCGAAATTTAAAATGAGGGGTAGAAACCAAAAAAAAAAAAAGCGAAACATGTAATTCTTACTGTTGTGATTATAAGTAAGTCGTCTTCTGACATCTGACTCCGTGTAATCTGGTATATTCTACACGATCACACTTTGTAACTTTGGTGTCCCGACGTGCTTAGTCTGGTAGGTGATCCTCTTACCGGGAGATGGGTGTGGTTCACCGAATCACATTTAGTTTTAGTGATTTTCTTTTTTAATTATGTTTTATTTATTCATTTTATTCTTGATATGAAATAATGGAGTGCTATATCCAGTTAAACAACTAGATCATTTCAAGGAAACTGACACAGTCACTTCTCTGTACTCCCACTACACCACACTCGTACGCGACTGCTCTCGCACTGGATTGCTAGCGTCCGTTATCTATTCCCAACCGTTTCGTCTTTTAAGTCTCTCCCCTCCTACCTATCACCAACGGTTCTTAACATACGTTGAAAGATTAAACCCAAAACGCACGGCTATGAACCGTCCGTTAACTGACGCCAGCAAACCTAAGAAACAAATATATCAAAAATGTTCGGCTACATTATCGTTAACGAAGTTTCGGGCAAACATGATGCCACCGACGAATACCATGAAGGTGTGGATAGACAGTTTCTCCGAAACACTAACAAGGTACCAGATTATACGGGTTCAAATCCCAAGAGACGGCAAACTTTAAAATTTGAATTTACATTAAATTACAAGACACTGAAAACAGCCTGTGTCTGCCTTGAGTCATTATATTCCGCAGGATACATTTCAACGAACAAGTTAAAACATCCCAGCCAGTCAGCGAAGGCACAGGCTTACACATGAATTCTCAGTAAGCACCCACATGGAAACTGAATCTTCGCTATACTTGGTAGAGCTCTAATAATCACAGATTCTCTCTCATTTCTTAATAGCCATTTTCAGCTTCGCTCTCCTTCTTCTGTTTTCTCTTTGTGTCTGTGTGTAAAACTCTTCATTTACCTAAGAACTGTTTTACTTGCCAGAAGATATAAAATATGAAAGTTACATATGTCTCAAGTATTCTATGAAACACATTCCTGATCTAGCCCCTCTATTGGGAATTTTACGACTTTGTATCAGCTCTGGTGTTTTGGTGACCGTGCATCTCGGTTTACAGAGTGAGCATAAATCCTTTCCCTGATTACAAATATTTATTACAAGAAAATTTTGTTGCACCTCAGTTAGAAGATTTTCAGCCGTGGATAATTTTCCAACAATATGGTGCACCTCCACACTGGGGTTCACATGTTCGTCGGTTTTTGGATGCAACATTTCCAAACAGGTGGATTGGGAGAGATGGTCCGACACCCTGGCCACCACGATCGCCTGATATCACCCCCCCCCCGACTTCTTTTTATGGGGGTATGTTAAGGACGAAGTGTTTTCAACATCATTTCCAGATATTACAAATTTGAAGGCAAGAATAACAGACGCTTTTGCTACAATAACTGAACACATGTTGGAGAACACGTGGAGAGAAATTGATAGTCGATTAGACGTTCTCCGTGCAACAAAAGGAGCACATGTTGAAGTGTACTAATGTGTTTAAAAAAAACTTCTTGAGTTATATTTTGGAAAAAAAATGTTTGTATTCCACGTACAGTAGTTTTCTTGTAATAAATGTTTGTAATCAGGGAAAGAAATTATGCTCACCCTGTATTTATCTTAGTAATTAACCAACTTAACGCACAAAATTTTGTTTTACAATAAGTTTATTTCATGCCTCTACATGTTTCGAGCACCATGTGCTCATCATCAGGGGGTCAAAATTGTATCATGCAGCCTCTGGTATCATCACGCTGAAACAAGTGAGTGGTCTAAAATTACTAAAATACAAATTGTGAAGTCCGAAACCTAAAGCTTACTAAAATACAATTCTATAAATATGAGCAAATAGTAGTAAAATTATTAAAACTAATTGCTCATATTTATAGAATTGTATTTTAGTAATTTTAGACCACTCACTTGTTTCAGTGTGATGATACCAGAGGCTGTATGATACAATTTTGACCTCATGATGATGAGCACATGGTGCTCGAAACATGTAGAGGCATGAAATAAACTTATTATAAAACAAAATTTTGTGCGTCAAGTTGGTTAACTACTAAGATTTTAAAAAAATGTATCAGCTGTTCATAACATATAACAAAGGATTAAACGATATGTAATAGGAGACATTCCAGTTTCTTACAGAACTGACAATAATGATTACCGTGTTCTGCAATGTGACGACGGAAAATCTGGTAGACATTTACGGAAAGAACGGCGTTGTATCATAAAAAACTTTAATCATCAAAGTTGCTAGATTATGCGTGATTAATCAAGAAGGAAGGTTGATGCAAGAGATGTGATGTATTTGGCTGTACAGAGCTCAACCACAAAAATCCCAGGTCAGAGTGCTGGCGTAATTGTAGTTCGATTGGATACATTAACTTGTGAGTGGGTATTTAAATGACGGACTTGTGCGTTCCATGAAAGCTGGGGGACCTACTGCTTAAGCGACTCTTACTTTATCAACAAGGATTCTGCTCAAACGAATTAATTTATTCAAATTATTGTACGACATTTTTCCAAATACAGAAGCCATTTCTTTCTTTCTTTCTTTTTATGGCGCTGCGCCCCAACGGGGACCCGGGTCTTCTCATTCATGAGGTTTCCAGATCACACACGACGCATCCCAGTCGGTTGGACTCCTCTGGACGAGTGACAAGCTTGTCGCAGAAACACAGAGTCCATACACATCGTCGAATAATACGATAAGATATTAATCAATAGTTATCTTAAGACTAATTTCAATGAGTTGATCGTCGCACATTTAAAAATATCATCCTATCATTCGTTTCAAGAGAATTCACAAAACCTGAAAAAAAAACTCATTCATCTGAGGTACCCGTTTTTCTGGGATATGACTCCGTCACAATGGGTAACTGTTTACCGACGTTTCGAGTTATCGCAGTGGTCTCGAAACGTACGGAAGCAATTAACCAGTGACAATGCCTCATACCCTAGGAAGAACTGATACTTCCGATACAGCGCTGTGACAACCTAACAAGACGGGCAATGTACTATAACGTAAGACTGAGGCGCTTCGTGAAACCATTGTTGCTCTGGAAAACAATAAGCATTACATATTCTGAGAGTGTGTTTGTGACCTTAGTTATCCAGTACGCAACGCGCATGCGTCATACTGTCACCTTGGCCTGCCCGGCTACGCAAAAGTTTTGCAAACTGTCTCACAAACGGCACGGTTTTCGAAAAAAAAGTTATTGAATACAAAATGTACGTTTTAAGTTTTTCTACAGCTTTTGTACGAAAGATATCTAATTTTCTGAAGAAGAACTGAACGAGATATGATCAGATATGTATATTGGTCTTCATGTAAAATACCCGCCATTCTTGTCAGATTTTATTGAGCGTTGATTTTTCTCGACAGAATTTCGAAAAAAAGAATTTAAATCTCAAATGTCATCTGCTCAGTGGCAGCCGCGTTGTTTCATGAGAACGGACGGACAGACAAACATCACGAAGCTAGTAGTCGCTTTTCGCAATTTTTCGAACGTGCCCAAAACTCGGCATTTCAATCAGCTGATATCACGATTACATTCAAAGCAGGCCTCTCGCCTATTCATTGCAACTGCACTGCAGCTACAATGATTTGCTTGGTTCCAGATATTATAAACAAGGCATGTGCAGTGAATTCCTCCGTCTGCACTGTACCAAGTAAAATCAACATATCATAGTGACAGGCTTGGAAACTCGTTGGATGTCATGCAGAGTGGATATTCAAACGTACAAAGGCTGTCTGTACGTAACTGACTGCGGTAATGCGGTTAATTCCTGCCATGAAAGTTCCCATTTTCCGCAGTACTGCCAACAGAACCGTGCATAATTTGTCGTACAAAACCCATTCACCCCGTCGCTGATCACAGGATTCATTCTGAAGCGGCCAACAACCCGAATAACACACGTGGCCACATTTGCGCATGTCCCTGCGGAGGGCCAGATGTAAATCAGAACCGAAGTGTTAGGGTTTCAATCATGGCCACCACTCACTTCCCTGCAGCGAATTTCTTTTTGAGAAGCTATCAAACAACACAAGTGATCAAAACATTAGTCGCCTTTTACGAAATACGAAAGTTGATATCCAACTTCTTACGAGTTAGTCACTGAACTACTACAACCTTATGTGTATCAAATTTGAAAGGCAAAGTTGACCCTGTGCACGCCATGAAGTCGTATTGGGGTGGAGGTATAGCTCCAGACATTCTTAACCTTAGCATTAGATAGGAACGGGTAGTCAGGTTCACGCTCCTGCCGCCATATTTCTGGAGGCGGATCCATCGGAAACAGCTCAATAAGAGGCTTGCTGGGCTCCATAACCGATGTGAAGAATTTGCAGAAGAGAAAAATCCCCTGAACCTGCCGGAATCTAAACATGATTCCTCCTTTTTCCAGCCCATAGCCTAATGACTACACCGACTGAGCTATCTCGGCTCTTCTAAGCCAGACTATTCTAGTTCACGTCGTAGTAATAATCTACATTTTAACATTATTCTACCGTCTACTACCAACGTCCACCTACTGCCCTCTTTACTTTATTATCCATACATTATTCCTTGAAGATGGAGTCAGTGAAGTTACACCTAAAATCCTACTTCTGGTCCGAATTGATGCAGTTCATTGTCAGAAAATAGCCTGTAACAAAAACTTCAGCTCT
>Ga0123354_10015431_pt1 | contig 11928 bp, 7 predicted proteins | sample TergutLab28metaG_2_FD_97872 | JGI IMG/M metagenome (GOLD analysis project Ga0123354, IMG submission 97872) | Labiotermes labralis P4 segment gut microbial communities from Petit-Saut dam, French Guiana - Lab288 P4 | ecosystem: Host-associated > Arthropoda: Insects > Digestive system > Gut ... | reverse complement strand
TTAATGGGTGGACAATTATTAGGTTAGTTTATATGAGTGTACATATTGTGTGTTGTATATATGTATATAATTATGTACGTACGTACGTGTGCATGTACGTATTATGCAGGTGTTACACACACACATATATATATATATATATATATATATATATGATGCATGAATACGTGCCAATATGTGTGTGTGTGTGTGTGCGTGCGTGTGTGCGCGCGCGCGCGTGTGTGTGTGTGTGTGTGTGTGTGTGTGTGTGGTAGTGTGAAGAATTCGACCGGTAGTGTAAGCAATATCAGGAGAACGTCCGTGACCAAATAGGACAACGGAGATATTGATAAAGAAATGGGGAGGGTAAGTAGGGGAATGAGAAATGATAGGATACAAGAAGGATATGGTGGTAAAAGAGACACAAAAAAAAACTTGTATAAGTTGATTGGATGTTATGAAAGTACTACGAAGAGAGACACGAATGATATATGAGTGTGCACAGTGTTAATGCTGCAATACAAATGACAAACGATGCAAGCGACAGGCAAGTCAGCAGTCAGTGACATGCATCAGCTAGCGATCAATAAATACAGCAGATTCCTTCATTTCAATCCTGAGTGAAAGATTTTGCTTTCACGTGAACCGAGTTCAATTTCAGTCGAAGCAACCCATCAAGTCTAATATTTTAGATGTTTCTTCCTCACTTTTAATACGAATTTTCGTGACTACGTGTCATAAATTCCGATTTTGCAAAGATCTTCGTATTACTGTGAGTATTCTTAGGAAGGTGTGAGTTAGACGGTACTCACATTAAAAAATCTATATTTTAATTAAAATACTTGTCGTGAGAATATAATTAAACAATTCGTGACTTAAAAAACAGGCATGTTTATTTTATTATGGCGTCATAATTGGGCTTGAAGGCCGTTTTATGTAGCTTGCCAAACATTTAACCTGCAATTCAGCTGTTGCAATATGTTCTGAAACTTATGTTGGATAGGTGTAACCATAACATCTGACATTCTGCCTTTTAACTCTTGCAGTGCTATCACTTTTGAGTACGAGAGTTTGCCTTTTAAATGTCCCAAGTAAGACATAATTCTCATAAAAGTGAGGTCGGGTGAACTGAGAGGCCAATACACCAGTTCTTCCCTACCATCCAGGTATTCGAAAATAGGTTATTATGTGACTCTCACACAACGTTATGGCAATATGGTGAAAAATCATCTCGTTTTAAGATGTCAGCACGTATTGCAGTATGTGGGAAAACGTAATTTTTGCCATGTCCAAAAGCACATTACTGCTTTATTAGCTACAAATTTGTTCGAACAGAAAGAAAAATTGAATATTTATGCCCATTTATAATCCATTACATAAGCTCGGTAAAGCAAATGTCAAATCGAAGGAATCCGTCGTATTTGCTTGTCGTTAAAATTTGGAAACATCGAATCGTTATCTAATTTTGGCAGGATGGTGCAATCAAGGAGTATGCAGATGATTGGAACACGCAAAATGTTGGAGGAAAACGCTTTGAAGAGAAGTTGTCATTTTGCATGACACAAAGGTTTGGAGCGGGGTCGATGTATAAATACTCTCATTCTTACTCTTGCCACCAGATGGAGGTTAGTGGCAAGCTTCACTCCCCAACTGCCTTAACCCCAGAGAAAGACTCTCCATTACTCATTGAATAGGAGGCTGGGTGGCCTTACGGCTGTCTGGACATTACGAGAAGAGACAAATCTCTCACTCCTGCCGGGAATCAGATCACTCTTCATCGGGTGTCCAGGCTTCAGCCTAGTCATTATACCGACTACGTTATCCCGGCTCTGGGAAAATAAGGTGAAACATAAAACATTCAGAACGAAAAACTTCAGGGAAATGTTCATGTGTTAGAAAAATTTGAAAATGGGCCTGAAGAGGTATAGTATGCAAAAATGGATAGGGATTGAACTGGTTCTCGATGGGACTAAATGTAAATAGCCTTCAACACAGTAATGAACACTCACGCTCTTTGAAAACAAAGTAGCTCTGGCTGGCTAGGGAAAGACAGTGACTTCACGAAAGGGCTATTTTAAATTCATAAGTTTTTAAAGAATTATTTTGTTCTGATATTGGAGCGCTTTTAAAAATAATGTTGGGTGGTTAGTTTGACAATTTTACTTGTAAAGATTGCGTTCTACACTACAGAATGGGGTGTTTTGTGGAGGTCTTGTGCGAGGTGCAAAAGAATTACCAACATTTTTAACTTCTGTGACGCTGTTCGAGGAAGCTTTAATACGTTTGGCACGAAAATGGAAAAGACTGGATATGCGTAACTTAACGCGTGTCACGTGATGTGACTGGACAGTAAAAACTGATGAAACCTCGAGAAGCTTGAAAATGACAGTGCAAAAGGATAAAAATTAGTTTAATTTTTCGTTTCACTCAGCAGATCAACAAATACTATTTTCGTAGACGATTTAAAGACAATTCCTTACAAGATGCTGATTTTTCATACAAATAGTGGCCAAGACACGTGTTGGTCCACTTACTTGCATACTGAAGCAGACTCTGGTGTTTAGAATACTATTTTATTTTCGTATTAGAAAGTCGTCTGTCTGAACAGGGGCACTGAAAATCCGGATAACCGTCAGTATGTTCTACTAATCCAGCAAAATAATAAGTTGTTTCGCCTTTCCAATTGTGACCCCGGCACTGTTACAAAAGCAAGCGAATTGTAAAAGTTATGCGACAACTATAGAAGAAAATTTTGTTTAGTGTTTGTAAAAATATACGTGATATTAATTGACTTTTTCCAATAAGACAGACATCATAGACACACTGTTAATTTTGTTCTGGATATATTAAACATAGCCTTCCATTGTATGTGGTAGCTTCAAAATTTTCTTGGAATCATTTTATTTCTGTCTTTTAAGTTCCATATCCTTTAATATAATTCCTTTGTTCAACTACACAGTTCTATCCGCAACTGTAAAGATGTTGGAATCATCTCTGGATGTTATCCTGTAGCATTCTTAATGATGTCAGCAGCATCACAAAAGCGCCGTCCTTTCAATGTTAATTTCAGTAGAGGAAACAGGTTAAAAATCAGCTGGAGCCAGGTTATAGGGGAAGCTCCAGTTTTGTCACATTGTTCTTTGCTAAGAAATCCTTGACCAAAACCCACCGGTGTGCTGAAGCATTGTCGTGAAGGAGTAACCAAATGTTGGTGCTCCATTTTTTTTTGGGCGATTCCTTCTGACCGCGTCCGTAAGGTGTCGAATGATGCCAAAATTCATTTCTTTATTCACAGCAGTAATTCCTATAAATGATTCCAGCGAATTCCAGGAAGGCTTTGAAGCTACTATGCCGATTAATTTTAAAGTGTCAAACTGTTCAGTTTGGATTGGGTTGTTCTTGGCTACCATACTCTATTGACATTAATCCTTGCGAATATATTACATGGGGCTTTGTTAAGGATATCAAAAGATGAAATATTCAAAACAAGGAACAGCTGAAGGGTGATAAAAGCTTAGCCCCGAAAATATCGGTACTGATATTTTGAAAAATTATGACTTTTGCTTTATGGAAGGCCGTGAAAATTTTGAGCATGTTCTGAAATAACATCAGGGTCAGTGGCGACATACTGAACATTTACACCACAACTCTGTTTTAATTTTGTAAAGTTACAGTTTAACTAAAACTTATTTAAAATACACAACACCAAGCCCTTTCGTGAGTGTACTGTATCCACTTCTAACAGATTATGTGTATCATGATGTCACACCCATAGTATTATAACACAGGCTTTTGTCTAAAAATATGAGTGTCTTAATATGTTGAACTGAGTGTAAATCTTTAGTACACGTTTATCTTCAATTTTAATACGAAGTTATAAAATGTTCAATTTTGTAATAAATTATGTTTACTTACACGTACAGAAAAAAAACCTAGCAATGCGCGTCGCACTGAGATCGTTACGTCGATCGCGATATCTGGACAAGTTTTATTCGCAAAGACAGTGATTGTCCTACAAAATTATTTTTGTACTTACTTAAAATATTTTAGCAATTTTACATGTCTTCTTTGGTCCAGTTTCTGTTGTACTGGACAGCCAAGTTATTCTTATTCAGTTCATATCAGTTTCATCAGTCTCAGACAAGTACGTTCTGCATATATGAAAGGAAGATAGATCAGAAAAGAAATAGTTAAAAAGGAAGTAAGAAAGGAAGAAAAATGAAGGAAAGAAAGAAAGAAAGAAAATGTGGAAAGACAAAAAGTATCGGCAAGGATTAGGAAGATAAAGAAGGAGAGAATGGAAAAAAGAAAGAAAATAATAAAAATGATGATAGTCAATCACTGTGTGATTTATTTTTTATGTTTTTTTATATTTATTTTATTTAAAATTTATTCATGATTTATTTAACGGTGCTTCCAGTAGCTCAGAATTTACTAGCTCTATAGAAAGTCTGATTATTGAAGAATTAATGACTCGTGAAAAATATGTGAGAGAATGCAGTGTTATCCTAATCTGAGGTACCATTACGGTATTCAGTTTGACGGGCTGAGAAAAATTATGAAAAATCACTGTAAGGTAACCGACCTAAGGCATAATATCTGACCATGGGAAATTCCATGTATTACAAAAGAAGACGAAGCTGCTCACTTATTATGGGAAACAGCCTGTTTATGTTGCTCTAGTTTGTATTATGTAAATAGAACTGTGGTCAGATGTAGGGCAGCTCGGTAAGCATAGTGACTGGATACTGATCAGAAGTCCAATGTTTGATTCCCGAAAACGGCTGAGATTCCTAACCTCGCGACTACGTTCTGACCAACAGTGAGATCCACAAAGCCCGCGATTCGAAATGTTAGGAACCGCAGGCCATTTGCTGGGAGGAAAGTCACCCTGGGCATGTAAATAAAAACCGAGCCAGATCTAGAAGACTCGAAGCGAGACACTGCCACTTATTTTGAGAGAAGTAAAATAAAAGATACGTAGTTCATACACCAACAAATGCACTATTTATTAAATTGGTTAAAAGTTTTAAGTTTACATTGAAATACACAATAATATCGCTCCTACATGTTTCGGTCTTCAAGGACCATCATCAGGGAGCTTTATGTGTACCTAAATAAAGTTATATTTATGTTAAAACACTCGGTAAAATTACGCCGTTCTGTATGTTAGTTGATGTGGCAGCATGTAGAGCTGCGTGTGTGTTGTGTGCTGTGCTCTGCACTGCACACAACACAGGATACATCAGGTCGTAATTAATCCCCTCTGTAACTGCTTGGAAAGACAACAGGTAGTTACGTTCTCAAGAACTTCCTTGTGACCCATACAAAAAACTCCAATAACAGAACTTATTCTGACTCCGTTACATCTATCTCACACCTTCACTTACTGTTGTCATAAGATCAATATTAACTTTCTCCCTTCCTTACAAGGAAACAAAAATAGCCTTTGGCGAACACCTGCTCTCTGCATGTTCGTAAGCTTTTGTGGGCACAAGTACGTGTGTGTGTGTGTGTGCGTGTATCTAAACTGAAACTTTTAAACGGTTTACTGACTTTACGAAAGTTACTCCATTAAAGTCAACTGCCACCATCTTATTTCCTACCTACAATCAGTATAAACAACATGGCGGGAGCGCAAATTTGTGAGGTGATACAATGCTAAAGCCACTTAATTAGGGATCCTGAAATTTTGTACTGTAAAAGACCTTGAAAATGTACAGAAATCCTCTATATCGAGGAACTTTCTTTCAGAATACAAAGAAGGACACAAACACCAATTGAATATAATATATATATATATATTTCCTTCGTGGTAGATAATTATAAGTAATGAAGTGTTGCCGATATATGTAGGCGAAATTCGTTATAAAAATAGACCTTAAGAATGCCTACATATTTTTTATTAAATTTTGTTTTGTAAATAAAGAATTATAAGCATGCAACCATCCAGGGTGTATCCGAGAGATTTGATGCGTAAAATATCAGTGTTTATCTGATACGTTTTCATAAAAGTAAAAATAAAATTGATTAATTATGAAGGACTCCATTTGACGCACGGACATGAATGCAGTAAGAGACCAGGCCTTTAAATATTTGTTCGGAGTAACTTGCAACATCTAATTTACGACAGGCTCAATTAAGGTTCTCTTCTTTTGAGCAAATATCTAGAAGCATTTTCATTTCTTCTTTGTGTGATACAATAGCCATTTTAACTTCTTCATTTTATCATAAATGAGTAATGAGTTCTGGAAATTAACTTCGGTTTACGAACAGAAAAATTATTTCTATGTTTCTCAGAAGTACTTACAAATCTGTCCTAGATAATAGACTTTTGAACAGTGTAACAGGGCTTGTCAAACATTAACTTACATCCAAATTGTGTGTCACCGTGAATGCGAGACAAGAGCCCTGAATTTGGTTTAACAAGGCGAGATAACCTCCTTATGTTCTTGTCGTGCTAATAAAGCTGAACTGATCTCGACACTTTCAAATGAATTATTCAAAAGTGATTTTTAAAGGAAATTGGTCTGTAGACTAAACAAAAGCCTGAAGAAGTAGGTGGAATGTTTCCAAAAATAACATTTCTAATTATTTCTTCCGAAGAAAATGTTAACTTTTCAATTTCTGACAGATTGTAAAAAAAAAATTTAAGAACAATGTGGATTGGGTGTTTGTTGTGTAGGAAGCAATTTATGAAAATCTGTTTGGGTGATGAGTGAATGAAAATGCATGTAAAAGTAATGTCCGGAATTAAATATTAAAACATATCCTTCATTGATCAGAATAGTGCCGATTTTTTTTTATTTCGTGGCTATCTGTACCCTTTGTACTTTGAAAAAGTCTGCTTTGTATGAAAGTTCAATATTTTCATCTTAAAATATCTTGTATTGCATACGCATGCAGTTTTTTTTTTCCAGTAATATGTTGTCTCACATAATTTCTCCCTGATATCAGACCTGAACCACTTCAAAGCCCCGACGTAAGACACTGCTATAGCCATGATCCGAACGTCGCCAGGAAGATACACTTAAGTGTACATACAATTGCTGTGTCTCATTTGCTGAAAATGTGAGGGGCAAGAAAAGTAGTATGAAGTCTTTCAACGGGCTTTTAGCAGAACATAACTTCATAAAGTTAAACGTCAAAGGAAATTAACATAAAAATATCAGATTTAAATAATTCTGCCAGGAACAAGGAAGTTGCTTGTAAGACGCTCTACACACACACACACACACACACGCATACGCACATGCACACGCACACACACACACGCATACGCACATGCACACGCGCACACACACACACACGCATACGCACATGCACACGCATACGCATACGCACACGCACACGCACACACACACCTGCACATGCACACGCACACACACACACACGCCGATTCCTTGCGTCTTTTTTAATCTTGGGAACAAAAGAACTAGGCCTGTTTCTATAGGAAATTAAAGGAGGGAGGTAAGTGGTGAATTTCTTGAAAACTATGAAATGTAACAAGCTAAGTAAATTATCAAGCAACATCTAATATTTGCCTTTATGAAATAAAAAAAAAACTTCCTGAACACGTTTCAAGCATGACGTCATTTTCATGGAGAACACATCTACCAGCATGAGTGTGATTAATCCGGTCGAAATGTTTTTTATCCAATGGATTTAAATGTAAGTTGAGTTGTTCAAGCGGGAGGGGTCGGACGTGATTCCAATCATAAGCGTGGCGCTGGAGATACACGGGGTCAGAATTGGCTCGTTGCAGGCAAGAATACCAAAACTGAGGGCTTTCTGGCAAGCAATTAAAATTAGCAACAATTGTGCAAGATTGGTAATAACAAGTAAATCATATACTTTATTTAACGTATGTATATATAAGAATGTGGTTTTACACATATTTACAACATATTAACAAATGCACAATACGCCGTGATTCAAAAAGTTGGACTCAAATTTTTACTTCTATATTTCCTGAACTATATATGATATGTGAATGATCTACATAACATTTGAAAGCGAAGGACCTAAGTTTTCAAATTTAATCTCTAAAGCGCTAGAGCTTGCGTCTAGCGCACAGCCGTGCAGTATCGTCAGATGACAGCGAAATGGCTGCTCTGCAGCACAAGATTTTTTGCATTGATTTCATTAAAACTGAGTCGGCGACTGCTGTGCAGCGTGCGTTTCGTCTTAGTTTCAACATTCAACCTCCAACGAGGAAGAGAATTTGCCGTTGGAATCACCAATTTGAGCAAGTATACTGTCTGTGTAAAGGCAAAAGCTCCGGCCGACCACATGTATCAGAGGAGAAGGTGAGACGAATGCAAGAGAGTTTTGAGTGTAGCCCACGCAAGTCAACCCGCAGAGCGAGCAGAGAACTTGGAATACAGCATTCAACTGTCTGGCGTGTGTTGAGGTGCCGTTTACTATTCAAGCCATACCGCCTACAACTGGTACAGGCTCTTTGAGTCCATCTTTTTTAATCACACTGTATATTTAGTTATTACATTAAATATATTTAATTACTTATTAAATATAGTACATTAGTTGGTTATATATTGTAAGTACATGCAAAGTGCACGGTACACACAGTTTCAAGATGATGGGTGCTCAACAGGCAAGAATTATTTAGAGCTATAAGAACGTACAACTGAAGTTACAAGAATCAAGTGCCGCCGTATATTTCAACACAATATGTAGAGAGAAGAATTTAACACCTAAATGCATTCACATCAAGGTTAATGGAAATAATGTGCAAAATAGGAACACAAAACTGGCAGCAATTAAATAAGGAATTAGTCAAGAAATTAAATTTCTATCTACGAAGAAAAAATTTGAAAGGACAACTATATAAACTGCATCTGGAATGTGCAAAATACAATTAACTGTAAAATATATTGTGCATTTGTTGGGTATATGTTGTGAGTACATGCAAATATATGCAAAATGCACGGTGCACACAGCTTCAGTTGTGTTCCACTCTTTATTTATTGTGATAATTGTGAAAAACACCAATCAAAAGCGATGAAATGAGATTATATTCCTGAACCAAACGTTTGGTTTGGAAAATTAAAATTTAAACTTTCCGTTTTGGAGCATTTCACATCAGCTTTTGCAATCTGAATTACAGTACTTATTGTTTTCGTGTATTACTTTTTGGCTTTTACTACTGGGATCCAGTTCCAAGTGGCCAATTGATGCGGGCTGGACCTTTAAATAAGCCACATTACATGAAAATATTTGTGGTTAACAAACTTTAGTTGAAATATATGAAGGAAGAAGCAGCATTGGAAGATAATAGCCTAAATGGGAGAAACATCTTAAGGAGGTATATTGAGGCAATATTTCGTGATAATGAAACCTTAGGACTGGGAGCTGTCGTAGGCTATTTTTAAACCCGGTAATGTAATTTCGGTTTCTGAAAAAGTCAGGTAATATCTTAAGTACAGCCGCGACTAAAAACCTATCAGAAAGCACTCGACTTGCTACATATACTTAATTCTGACACAAATGTTGACACACTGTGAAACCCCAAATCTAGTTGAAATGCACCGAGTCCCTCTGCTGATGTTACAAAGAGAATGATCAGACCATGAACGATTAATTCCTATACTAGTCTCCGATTTTGCCTAGTACTCTTATTCTTTGTGACAAGTTTGAAATGCAAAGATGTTTACGTACACTCAAAGGACATATGGAAGAATGGGGGCATAGTTCTAAGCATTCTAAACCCAAGCCCTAAATCGAGGAGGGTCATTAACTGCACCCGTCGGCCTTTTTTGCTTCAGGAACAAACTGAATAAGGCACTGATAGGGTCCCTAGACCTCTCTAGACACTTTCGGGAAGAGAAAATCTCATGGAACACCCGGTAAACGAACCATCAGACCTCGGTCATCCAACCAGTAGCCAAATAACTAAACCGACTGGACTGACCAGCTTCTCTTTAATGTTCTTGTAATGTATGTTTATTAGTAAATCCCCCGAACATTACAGAAGTTTGTCCACAGAATCCAAATCGGTCCCAGGTCCAACCCAGATTCCTGTTGAATGCGCCCTTCTTAGTTTTTTTTTTAAGGGACGAAAGGAAACTGATACCTTTTTCCAGTACGAGATAAAGACGGCATGAAAATATATCTACACCTCCCTTACCCTCACGCCTTCATACAACGGTGGTTAATTAAGCAAAAGGAAAACTTACCTGATATCTGTTACAAATAATCACTACACGTGAAATTTTAAATAAAGTTATTAGTTCGCCTAATTTTATTGTGTTTTGCTCGTTACTGGGTGTAGTTAATTATAGGGACAACACATGTGAAATTATTATGGAGCTAAAGGCACCTACACACTCCGTAATCAATAAATTACTTACTGTAAATGATTGCGATGGCTCTTAGGTAAGGTACCGATGTGAGAGGTGGATGTGACTGGCTCAGAATAGTGTCCATTTTCGATTTCTATTGATATGTTTCCTTTCACTTATTTACATTGTATTTAATGACACTGTCAGTACCTCTTCTTATGTAGCGTAGAATAATCACATTAAACACTGGAATTAAAATCATGCATTAGGAAGCGGCCATGACCAATTTTGAAGTAATCGTGGACATTTGCGATGAGATACTGAGGTTACCCCGAGAAACTTCAGTCACGTGTGCTGCCCCACTGATGAGATTTTAAACCAAAATCTTTTAGGTATGTAAAAGAAGTGCTAAGTTTTAAGTTTTTCCAGCTATGTTGTTGACAGTTAAGTTCCTCTGGATGTAATGCTGTGTTTACAGCTAAAGAGTTAGCGACCTTCCGAATGGTCGTAGCGCTTTCGCGTCTGACATCAAGCAGTCCAGCAAGGCTGGGCATTTTTTGCACTTTTTTACGTTGTAGAAAAAGGCGATAAGATAAGGCGAAAGGTCCGAAAAGCTTTACCAGTCAACTGGAAGTACCATCCCAGAAACCTTTATATTTCACGATTCAGGATTGCTGGTATTATACTTTAGTTGCCGGATTGCTGGCTAGAAGTCAGTATCCGGAAGATCCTGCGACCGGCCACCTCGGCACAGGTTTTTCTTGGTTTCTCTCTGTCTATGAGCGAATGCTGATATGGTTCCCAAGACTCCAAGTTACTACTGAATGCTTCTCATGTAGCTCTCCCGACTGCAATTTATTAGATCCTATTTCACATTTATGTACATGCATTATAACCACTGCCATCGGGCGACAACACATTTGCAGTTAAATATGTAATAATAATAATTATTATTATTTTGACAGGGTTATTCTTAAATGCCTTGAACTTTCGAATTCTGTGATATGAATAACTTCACATTTCCAGTGTATATGCGTGACTGTACACAGTGAGGAAGTCCCCATGTCCATGAACAACTGGAACCGATAAAACTACCACGATCTTCGGAATCATAAACATTGGAACCCATTTGCAAAGTAAAAGGACTACTGGGTTCCATAACTTCTAAAGTACCAGTCATGAAAGCACAAAATAATAAAAAAGAAAAGTAATCATATAAGATTATTTCAATAAAATAAACCTTTTCAAGCACAATAAACGTAAACTAAGGGATGCATACTGACTCCCTAAAGACCCTAACAATCAGTCTGACTGAAAGAAAGACACAAAATGACGGGACCTAGCAATAGCAAGGCAGAGGAATTAGCCGAATTTCCAGCTTCGTAGTCTCATCTCGATTTCTCGGAAACACAAGAAAGGTAAAAATGACGTTACATTTCGCGATTATGAAAGACCAAAGTTCCGATTATCGATAATCATGGGTATCAAAACTGAACTGCGTGTGTGTGTGTGTGTGTGTGTGTGTGTGTGTATGTATGTACGTATGTAAGTATGTATGTATATATTTTTTATATGGTTTATTGCTTGCTTCATTACAGCGGTAATACTACAAGCTTTTACATTTCTTGTTGTTGTGTTATGTACAAGT
>Ga0123354_10015430_pt1 | contig 11928 bp, 8 predicted proteins | sample TergutLab28metaG_2_FD_97872 | JGI IMG/M metagenome (GOLD analysis project Ga0123354, IMG submission 97872) | Labiotermes labralis P4 segment gut microbial communities from Petit-Saut dam, French Guiana - Lab288 P4 | ecosystem: Host-associated > Arthropoda: Insects > Digestive system > Gut ... | reverse complement strand
TGGGATGATGACGTGAGAGACGATTTGAGGAAGATTGGAGTAAATAATTGGAAACAGAAGGCACAGGAAAGGAAACCATGGAGAGGAATAATTGAGCAAGCCAAAACTCACAAAGAGTTGTAGCGCCGAGGAAGAAAAAGAAGAAGAAGAAGTCCGATCCTATATGATCTTATTAATTTACAGCGTCTTTTTACTGTTACTGGCTAAAAGGTTCGCCAACGTTTCGTTACATTTTAACTCGTAGGGAAAATCCCAATCAGGTGTTGGAATGGGCATTTAAGTGAAACTCCAGCTCTCAGGAGCTACAGTGGGGTTTAAAGGCCCGAAGATTTTTTCTATACGTTATCAATCCCAAGGGTTCATTATAATGTTCAGAACAAACCTTCATTCTTCAGATGACTCCATGCTACCCCTACCAAGAAACGAATAAGAGACATTTCACTGACTGTTCGGAGTGGCGTATTATGGTCTTGTCAGACGGTTAGACTTTAGATGTGACAGGTCATTAAGGAATACTGGAAGATAGCATGAACTTTCAATGCCAACAGAAAGCTGTAACTGTCAATAATTATGCAACTGCCTGTAATTGAAATATTATTGAAGATATGAAAATAATGAGGTCTCAGAACCTTCAGTTATAAGCCAATAAAGACTTTGTAAAATGCCTGTGATTATTTTTCACAAAATAATGTGAAAGCGGTTCGCTTGAAGGCCGAAATATTCAGCTATGTTAAACAAGAGTTTTATTTTAATTAAGTTACTTTAGAATAAAGTTTAACTGCAATTGAACCTCACGTTTCAGACACAACGGAATGTCTTACCAAACCTGAAAACTGCAAAATGTCAACCTCACGCGCCACACTCGGTTTTGCACTCACCTGGCAATGAAAATAATTGCGTTGTAATAACTGACGACATAAACTTACGGACGGTTCCGAGAATATTTCCGCCCTTTCTTCGGGGCACAAAAGACAAAGCGAAAAATACACATTCTCGTAACGTCAGTAAATTTTGAGAGACAGCACGCCGACTGTTATTCACATAAGCATTTGGTGTATATGAAAATATCCGCGTGCGGTCGTGACGTGAACATCGCTGAGGGCAAAGAGGGGAGTTCCGGCACGAAGAATATTTACATTTCCTCCCGTGAGTGTGGGCGCAATCGAAACACAGGCACGCTAATTACACGAGTGAGTCTCAAGATGTACCATTTGCCCCCAGGTGCCAGCTTATTAGGTACAAATCTTCGCAACGGGTAAATTCCCAAGGTCTTAAAGGAAAAATTTTCCATTCCGTATTTCATACAATCAAGGACATTAGGATGGGCCGGACATGAGCTAAAATAAGAAAACAAGTATAAATATTCTGTGATATAACATTACCGAAATCGCGCACCTGGAAGACCTAGCCGGTTCATAAAAAAATATTCGTAAATACATCAATTATTGAAATATTACTTTATAGCTGCATATCTTACGTAATGACAATTCTTAACCGGACAGGCAGCTTACCTATAACGTAACTTTGAGGCGCGTTTGTACATTGTAGTAGTGGAAAAGCAGTGATTATTACATATTCTTTTAAATATTCCTGCATATTCAGGATCAAGCAGTCCTGGAATTTCGAAGTTTTTGTGAACATTTAACCAAAGGCGCAGCGAAACACCCAAGAAGGCATTCGTCCTCAATAACTCCTCTGTGAGAGTAGTAAATATCACATTTCTGTTGGTCTTCCTTTCGGTCTCTTTCGATCAAACCCCCAAGACATTTTCTTCCTGTTGTAGAAGAGACAATCATGCTCGCAATACGTTCAACTCTTCAAGACATAATGGTCACTAATTATACCACATGGTTTAGCGTTACAAATTTATTTATTTTGTCCACCGAAAACCTGTATTACCTTCCTGATAAACAGAAGCATTCTCTCCTATAAACAACATTTACTTCTGAAGGAGTTGACCATAAATAGGATTCACAGCTCTTTTTCTGTCAGATCCGAAATATACATTTAATACAGTGTATGTAACATTATTTCTTAAACAAGGTCATTGAAAGGAGGACCATTTGCCATATTAGGTCCCTACCTTGCAGACAACAATTCGTAGGCAGGATGGTTCTAAAACTCACAACTGTAACGCCATATGGCCTACGGTTGTCCATCTTTTTAGATCCATTAAGAATTATCTGTAGGGAAAATTGCAACAAACATCAACGTGAAGGACGCTGTCAATTTTTGGCTACACAATGGAAACTTACGTCTTTTCCGCCGGCAAACCTGCCTTGGTGCCATTATGGTAAAAACGCCTCGTTAAGAACGGCGGCGACTACGAAAAGTCTGGTGTGTATCATCTGCTACCCATCTGTTGTTCATGTGCAGCAGTCAGAAAAATTTCTCAGCATCAGACTTTTTGTTACTTTTTCTGCTTTTTTGAAATGCTTTGTATTCCGTGACGCTTATATTACTGAAGTCCGGACTTATAATGTTGTCGTAATCAACATGAGAAGACTTTACAATATTACTAGTTATTTATTTCGTATTTTCGTGACGAAATAAGCCTGTGTCAGCTTATTATTTCAGGCTTACGCCCCTGTCTACACCAAATTTGCACTTCTCTCGATTTTACGAAGCGTGAATCGGTAGTTTGATACCGACGTTTCGGGACAACCTATCTGTCCATTATTCAAGTTTCAAGTATTCCAAGAAGAAAGGTTTCCATAAACACCGGTGAAAGTTACCAATCCACACTCAATGAAATCACAGAAGAGGGCAGATCTGTGTCTCTGAAACTGTGGTCCTAAACTGGCCCACTCTTCGACACAGATGAAGAGATAAATGTGTGTCAAATGTTGGTTGAATAATGCTAGTAGAAGAATGCCGAAGTACTTGGCGAAGGGTTGTTCTAATACAACTTTAACCACCACAAATCCCACACGAACTATCTTTAGGACTGAACCAGGAACTCTGCAGTGGAAACCTGGCAAGTAATCGCCTGCCCTCTATCATGGAAATCTTTTATTTACGAGTAAGTTACTCACACCTGAAATGGAAGCCTCGAATGACCTCAGTTCTCCGATATTGCCTTTGGTGGCGTATAATGGTCGATTGACCGTTGAAACACAGCACTAAACATGTGTACCATTTGCTGTAATATAAAGAAACCAAATTTGAAAAAATCGAGATTCAAATCCAGATCACAAATATATGTATTATCTTGGTCACACACAACACCAGTTTTTAACAGTTAATTCACGGCTGCATGTTTCGGGTCGCCGTGAATAAAATGACAAAAGTAGTGTTGTGTGTGACTGAGCTAATAATATAATTGTGACGAATTTTGTGCTTGCTTCATACACTAGAAAAATTGATTTCACCGTCTGAAGTGTAACAAATTTATGCAGATCATAAAGGGAATTTGTACCGACTGGCGCGAAAGAAGATTAATCAGCAAACTGTACTTGTATCAGTGTGCCAAATTGAAACTGGATTAAAGGAAGACAAGAAGTGTGAGTACTGGAAAAGGATTTAGAAAAGGATGTTATTTGTCACCGATTTTATTCACCTCGTACGGAGAATACATTACCAAGGAAGCTGTTGAAGGTTAGGGAGACTTCAAAATAGGGCAAGTAATTCGCACGATGAATTATGCAGACAACCTTGTGTTACTGTCTGAGGAAGAAGAGGCGCTACAGGGCATGACTGAAAGACTTATTGATGCTGGAATATGTTATGGAATGGAAATGAATTTGGAAAAAAACGAAGGTAATGAGAATCTCAAGGCAACCATCCCCATTACGGAGTGCGATAAATAAAAAAACTTGAGAATGTGGAACATTACAACTGTTTAGGTAGCATGATGACAAATGATGCATGATGTATGCATGAAATGAAATCCAGGATTGCAATGGAAAGAGCAGAATTCAGTAAGAAGTAGGGTCTATTCACCTGCAAAATGGACTTAAATTTAAGGAAGAACTTAGTAAATTATTTCACTTAGATCATAGCTGTGTGTGGTTCTGAAATTTGGACAGTTTGGAAAGTATCTCCCCCTGAAGGTCTTAAATGTGGTAATGGAGAAGGATGGAGGAGGTCACTTGTACTGATCGTGTGAGAAATGAAGAAGTATTACAGAGTCAAGGATGTGAGGAATAGCCTACATACAGAAAAAAGGAAGGCTAACTGGATTGATCACATCTTGGGTAGGAACTGCCTTCTAAACACGTTACCGAAGCAAAGATAGAGGGAAGGATATAAGTGACGGCAAGACAAGGAAGAAGACGTAAGCAGCTATAGGATAACCTTAGAAAAAGAAGAATACTGGAAACTAAATAAAGAAGCATTAGATCGCACTGTGTGGAGAACTCGCTCTGGAAGAGGCTATGTACCTGTCGTACGACAGACTGCGGTATTAATGGAATAATGGAATAATTATATACGTTCATGTTCAGGGACTTAATGTCATAACGGAACTTGCTTTTAATCGCGCAGACCTATTGAAATTAACGCCATTATTATTCCAATAATTTATCAATAAGATTTTAAGCGCGTTAGCAAAATTGCGAAAATCGGCTATTGGCTTCGTCATGTCTGTCTGTTCGCTTGGAACAATTCGGCTCCCACTGGACGGATTGTCATGATATTTGACATCTGAGTATTTTTCGAAAATCTGTTGATAAAATTCAAGGTTCATTAACATCGGACCAAAATAACGTGTACTTTACATGAAGACCAATATACATTTTCGATCATATCTCGCTGAATTCTTCTCAGAATGAGACATGTTTCACATAAAAGTTGTAGAGAAAATCAAAACACACATTCTACGTTCAGTAACGTTTTTCGGAAATGTTTCGTTTATGAGATAATGTGGAAAAATATTGTAGAGCGGGGCAGGTCACAGATGACAATATAATGGGGCGCATGCGCACTGCATGCTGGGTAACTAAGGCTACTGTCACACTCTCTCAGAATATGTAACAATTACTGCTTTCCACCGCAACAATGGTTGCAGGAACGCGCCTAAATATTAAGTTTTTACGTAAAGTAAACAATGAAAGTTTCGCAATTCAAAAATTTTCACCAATACTATAAAGTGTCTTTGCCGCCATCAATATAATGAACAGCTTCGAACAAAATCAAGAGACATAACTCTGAAACTTGGATTTATTGTGCTGTGTTATTTATTGCAAATTTATATGTAACACAATTTCACTCGTTGAGCAAAGCCCTGCAGTCCTGTTTTCCCTGAGATTGTATCGTACCAGCTGAACCCGGCAAAGTGCAACAGGATGTCCCTCCGTATCAGAACAAGACGCGAGACGCCCGCCTCGACGCGCAGAGGGTGAGAATGCCCGATTTTATTAGCTAAAAAAATGGCAGTTTTCAGCTGTTTGCAGAAAGGCGTCAACGGTGGGAAAAAATAAGACTGTCGAGATGCGTGTGCAAACAGAAGTCGATCGTGGTCCATCTATGAGCTTGTTCCCTGCAGTCTTTACTTTCTGCAACCTAAATCATGACATCGGTCTCGTAAACAATGTGATGATGCAAAAAAGTCAACTTCCTGTGCATATCTTGAAACCCATTTCTCACACTCATGCACCGTGCAGCACGTAACGTTCCCAGCGACGCGCGGTGGTTTATTTCCTTCTCAGATAAAGTTGCACATGTTCTCAATTATTACAGTCCTGTGAACATAATCACAAGTTTGTCCTCAAACTCTGTTACAAATTCCACACAAGCAGTGAAGTATTACAGAGTACGTAATTTAGTAATAATTTTAAAGAAATTCCTTTTGGTTGCTGTCCTGTAGGTAAATAATTTGAATATTATTCTGCAGAAACTTCAGGCCCCTTGCGGTCAAGAGGAAGCCTTCGTACTGCTTGTCTCTGTCGCTATTAGCAAGGAGATTTGTGATTGAGTAGCATGGCTGGGAGGAACCATACTGAATATGATTCACAGATCTTTCTGGAAAATATCAACTACACACTCCGCCGGAATCCTACGCTATTATCGGAGAAGGCTGTTTAGTTCAATCGACCAGACATAACGCTGTGTGAAAAAAAAGGAGGCTGTATTCATTGACATAGATATCTCACTGACCCACAGTATATAAGCCACAAATACAGAAAAACAATGTAAGTATCAGGAATTGGCAAATGACATCAAGTAGCAGTGGCAGATAGACAAGATCGTCGTTGCTCCAAATGCTCTTGTCATCCCTAACATGTTTCAGGAGAACCTTACCAAGCCTTATTTACCACCGCACGTAATGTCTTAGGCACAAAAATTTTCATGCTAATCATCTCCTTCCATTGTGAGGTAATTCCTAAATGACAAAGACCACTTACCTGACGATAATATTGGAAACCCCCATTTATGTCATTTCATCTTGTTATAGTCTTTATACACTCATTCTGAAATTCCCTTACACGACACCCCAGCGGGTAGGTGGTAAAGTGACCTGTATTCTGCGTTCTCTGTAAAATCTGGTAAAGTCTAAGACCACCGGCAATACTAACAATATTCTTTTCGTAATGCAAAACAGCCCCCAGTGGGCCAGAGCCTCCTCATTACCGAGGCTTCACGATCACACTTAGTCACACCGCAAGTGGTAAGGCTCCTCTGGACGAGTGACTAGCCGGAAGCAGAGACCACTACCCAACAACACACAACACTCATAAGAGACAGACATCCATGTCACCGGCGGGATTCGAACCTACAGTTCCAGCATGCGAGCGGCCGCAGACCCAGAGGCCACTGTGATCACTAATACTAATAACAGTACTGCTACTAATATTCCTGTAAAATATTTTATTCCTGAAATCTAGTAGAATTTCATCAAAATTTCCAGAGAACGTTCTGCCTATCTTCGTAAAAGAATTTGATTCTCCCAGCTGTGTTCTGTCCATTCCAACAAAAGTATTTATGAAATAAGTACAACACATGAATAGACCTGTTTACATTATTTTTTCAATTTGATAAACAAAACTGACTTAACGGCACAGAAGAAATAATTCCATTTAATAGATAGTTTTTGTAACAAACAGAAATGACTACAGTTACAAATAAATCTCATTTCATAACATGGGCAAGATGTGTTAGGTTCAAATGCACGTTCTCTTCTGGTGGTCGGACCACTGTCCCGCTTGCCCCACCAGGTGGTCACACCCTTTCCATCTTTCTCTGTCCATCTCGCTTAGGCGAGGTCCGTGTGTGATCCTACAGCTGTGTATATAAGGCAGTGAATTGGTGGCAATCAACATTGTAGGTTAGGTGTAGCAGGCGCAGGGAAGTGTCTCTCGCACGCACTCCAGCGGCAGAATGAGAAACTTACAATTGGTAAGCTAAGGTTCCTTAACCTACCTAATCAGAAACGAAGATTAAATATCATAATGGATGAAAATGTTTTTCTTGCAGTAGACGAGTTCCAGATACATGTCATTAGACGGATCCATAACGTCTTTGCAATCATTGGCTATTATTTTATAAATATTTAAAATTTTATTTTGTGAACATTAAGGTTTATCACGATCGAGAATCAGGTATTGTTGTCTTCTGATATATAGTCTGGTATCTTGAAGATTGAAGTCGCAGGCTTTCCCAAACTTTGCTGCATATCTACCAAACCTTACCGCGTTACATACCGAAATATGATGACTTTCAAACTGTTATTTGAATTAAATAATAAGTATTTAATGAAAAAGGGTTTTCTGTTTCAATTCATCAAGAGCAGTACATTCTCAGAATACTGACTGAAATTTAACATGATGAAAATGATACTGCAATGATTAACAAAGGAAATAGGGTCTGATTTGAATTTAGTGGATATCAGTTCTTCAAAACTTCAATGAAAGTAAAATTTGTGAAAGAAATTCAACAGACCACTAATTACAATACGAATAACTTACCTTGAAAAAGCATTCGATTTGATTTCTTCTAAGGTAAAAATACTAAGTTTGAAAACAACACTTCGGGCTATTTCGATTTCCCTTCTTCATCAGTGTGAAAACCCTCCCTCAAAAAAAGAAAATGATACATTTTTTGACGTATAGGACACCTGCTTCAGTTTTCTCAATAGATATTTTCAACAAATTTTGCCCCACATTTACTTACACAATTAAGCTCCAAGCGCTTGCAGCAGTAAAGTAAAGTATACGTCATTATTGTAGATGTTTGCAGTAACAATTAAAGTAGTTGTAATTTTTGTGACATTAAAATACAAACTGTAACGTGCAGACAAAAGTTACTTAAGCACCTCAACACACGATTTTATGAAAAATATTACTTAACTACAGTCGACTAAATCATTGAAATGCCTTTCGTTTGAGACATTAATCCAACACGTGCAATTTGAAGTAACAGCTAGGTACGTTATGTAATAATTTAACTGTTATCCGAAAACAAGTTCCTAATTATGTACTCTTACTTGCAATGGTTTCTTTACAGCTTCTCTTAATTTATAATATTATTGTTCTATATTATTTAAATTTTTGTATTTCTTTCGCTAAATCTTCTTCCATGGCATAATATGTCTGAGGTTTCTTTACGAGAGCTTACAATGGTGCAGATTAACCCACTCTACTTTGAACATTATTAGTATATTTAAATGTTAATTTCTAAATTAAAATGCCACGTCATGAAATTTGTATTAAACATTTCTGTCACTAGATATTTTCTGAAAATGTATTGTTGTTGACTCTTAATCTTAGAAATCAGCTACTGTAAATATTGCTTAAATTATATTGGAAGCTATGTATGTATGTATGTATGTATGTATGTATGTATGTATGTATGTATGTATGTATGTATGTATGTATGTATGTATGTATGTATGTGTGTATGTATGTATGTATGTATGTATGTATGTGTATGTATGTGTGCATTTATGTATGTATGTGTGTATGTATGTATGTATGTATGTATGTAGGTACGTAATACGTATGTACTTATATAGATATATGTATGTATGTGTGTAAATAAGTATGTATTATGTATATATGTATGTATGTATGTGTGCGTTTATGTGTGTATGTATGTATGTATGTACGTATGTATGTACATGTATGTGTCTATGTATATGTAAGTATGTGTGTATGTATGTATGTACGGACGTACGTATGTAGGTTTCTATTTAGTTGTGTATTATGTATGTATGTGTGTATGTTTGTGTGTATGTATGTGTGTATACGTAAGTAGGCATGTATGTGTGTGTATGTTTGTGTGTATGTATGCGTTTATACGTACGTATGTATGTATGTACATATGCATGTGTGTAAGTATGTATGTATGTAGTACGTATGTACGTATGTTTGTATGAATGTGTGTGTATATGTATGTATGTTTGTGTATGAGTATGTATGTATGTGTGTACGTACGTACGTACATATGTATGTAAGTTTTAATGTAGGTGTGTATTATGTATGTATGTATGTTCGTGTGAAATTATGTATGTGTGTATACGTACGTATGTATATATGTACATATGTATGTGTGTACATATGTTTGTATATATGTGTGTGTAGGTATGTATGTATGTATGTTCGTGTGTAAGAATGTATGTGTGTATGTATGTACGTATGTATGTATGTACATATTTATGTGTGTATGTATTTATATATGTATATATGTATGTATGTATTTACGTATATATCTATTTTTGTGTGTACGTATGTATGTGTGTACGTACGTACGTACGTACGTACGTATGTATGTATGTATGTATGTTTGTGTGTAAGTATGTATGTGTGTATGTACTTACGTATTTATGTATGTATGTACATATTTATGTGTGTATGTATGTATATATATGTATGGGTTATGTATTTATGTATGTATGTATTTATGTGTGTATGTATGTATGTATGTGTGTATGTATGTTCGTATGGATATAAGGGTGTATGTATGTATGTATATATGTGTATGTACATACCTACTTATGTATGTATGTACAGATATATGTGTGTAAGTGTGTATGTATATGTGTATGTACATACGTACTTATGTATGTATGTACATATGTATGTGTGTAAGTGTGTATGTAGGTGTGTACGTATGTATGTATGGGTGTATATATGTATTTATGTATGTGTATTTTTTTAATATATTTATTGGCATGCTCCATTACATTATGTTTGTAATACTACATGATTATGTATGTGTATGTGTATAGCTATGTACCTATATATATATGTATATGTATGTAACTATGTATGTATATATTATGTAATTATGTATGTATATATGTATGTACGTATGTGTGTATGGATATATCTATGTATGTTTGTAGTTACGCATCTAGGTTATATCCTGAGCTGCTCTTAGCATGTAAGTGCGCCCATTCAAATGATGTCCAATCAGTAAATCTCTCCATGTCCAAGTATTCATATGATCATTTACCTCACTTCTAAATACGTCTCCCTTGTTCCACTGAATACTTATTTTTCTTCATAATGCCACAGCAAATTTTTGCAAATTGTACCCACTTGGTTTCAGTTATAAAGTTCATTTACGTTAGAATTGCACGTAATTTGTGTTAGTCCATTTCCTCACGATCAATGATACGTAGAATTGCCACGCACTTGTACAACCGCTCTGCAGAGGTGAACCTCGGATTATGATCCATCCATTGTCGTTACCAGTTCCTCCACAAAACTTCGACGTTTTGGTCTGAATGGTGCGGCCATCATTTTGGGGGCCCTTTTCAACATTTGCACACTGTCTGTGCCACTTGCTGACATGATGCATTCGCAGTACACCATCACTTCCCACCTACAACAACTGACACTAAATTTCGATGCAGGAAGCTTCAGTTACCCTTGAAAAGGAAATTGCACTGGGAAATTCTTAGCCTGACCAAGTTTACAATGTCGTTGCTCCTGCACATCAACTTATCCCTTGAATATTATCTCTCTGACGGATGCTTGTGCCAGAAGTTGCAAGTCAGCCCTACTAGATCTGCTAACTCCAACCGAAAAACAGAATTCTTGACTAACACAAATATAAGAGGCTAGGGAAGCTTCCTTGTAGCAAGTGACTCTCGATTTTATTGGAACGAGAGTGTGTTTTTATATCTTAAATTGTATTATACTAGGTTTAGGTATTTCTTTAGTTTACTGCACTGTTAAGAAATAAATTTGCAAGCTCGCCTAAAAATGGCACTGTGTATATTGTTTCACATGTTTCAATAATTATTTATGCGTCTGATATTCATAGTAGCGACAGTTCCTAATTCAGCTGGTTCTGTTGCAGCTGATATGTGTGGCCGCCATTTTGACTAGGTGCACAGCCATTCCGCAGCACTACCCGCAGTATCAACAGGGATTTCAGAAGCCGTTTGTCCCCATTTTACAATTCAACAACGACATTTCACATGACGGTTCCTACGCTTACAGGTAATTTCGCGGTGCTAATGGAAGGTCCTGTAAAATGGTTTATCCGACGGCTATGACTGAGACGTTTATCTTTTGGGATGTGACGCTCTTTAATATGGGATAAACTCACCTTCTATTGTGAACTAAAGATGGATACAGTAAGTTCGTTACAAACTTGAGCTTACTGCCACCAGAAAACATGGCGTAACTTGGAAAAAGACTCTTATCTGCTGTGTAATTAAGCATAAGACTACGGCAAAATGCACAGACGGAAATTGCAGCGCACAAAGACAGTTGTACCAGATTATATCGGGGGACCAGCATTACAATAGGGACTGCACCTTGACACACTTATATGTAGCAAACCTGTGTACCTCAGGGCAGATATAACACGCTTCCTGTGAGTGTGAAACCAATGCTGAATTTAGAGTTTGAAGTCAACATATTCTTGCCATTACAGGTTTATTCATGACACCGGTAAAGCACCTTATATATATATATATATATATATATATATATATATATATATATATATATATATACACACACACACACATACATT
>Ga0123354_10015429_pt1 | contig 11928 bp, 5 predicted proteins | sample TergutLab28metaG_2_FD_97872 | JGI IMG/M metagenome (GOLD analysis project Ga0123354, IMG submission 97872) | Labiotermes labralis P4 segment gut microbial communities from Petit-Saut dam, French Guiana - Lab288 P4 | ecosystem: Host-associated > Arthropoda: Insects > Digestive system > Gut ... | reverse complement strand
TTATTATTATTATTATTATTATTATTTATCATCTTTATCCAGGTTATTTAAAATTGTATACCTGAAACAAAAAAAATTATCTAGAATATATATTGTTGCAGCTATTCTAGAGTAACAATTAATGGTACATTATTATTATTATTACGTCCCATGTTAAATGTTTTGTACTTTTCCATGAGCACTCTACGCAGTATGTGTGCAGTGCCCATTACGACTGCTTTCTGTAGTTCTTTCATTTCGTGTTTTCCCGGTATGTTGCTTAGGCTTGTTATTATTAATCGTTATTGCCTTTATGCTGCATAAAGGTGTTTAAAATTACGTGCCTTTGATAATAATAATGATGATGATAATGGTGAACATAATAATACTAATAATAATAATAGACTAGTAATTATTCCACTGTGTATCATTTGGATGACCAGTACTTTAATATGGACCTGAAGGTTAGCCATTTTATATCTCTCGTTGGGTGTGTTTATTAAGCCTTGGTTATCTATGTGCCTAAGGGTAAAGCAGTAAGCAGAAAGAGGATCTTCAAACACAGGGGTACCCCTGTTATCGTGCACTATTTTTTAATTTGCATATATGAAGCCACGTCATTTCATGGTACTGATCTCTGCTCCCCCTTTCTGTAGGCTGTCACATGCTGACGTATTTATTACACCTCATCCATCATATTGTCTTCTATAATGAAATTTCCTCCTCGCTCACACTCCACTTATTTTGTGTTGCATCTTTTATTTCTTCGCCCTCTTGAAATTCGTTCTATCCCGTCATTACCGTATGAAATCATCTGAGTCATTTGTTCTCTTTTAGGTTTATTCTATTCTCCTTTCTTCAAGAAAATGCGTATGTTTTGTTTACTTGTTTAATCAGCATATTTCACGATTGTTTTAAGAATAATTTATGTATTCACACATAATGTGCGATAATTTCTTTTTTCAGTCGTACATTGTAACGAGAATTTTGACTACGTTTTACGTGCAAATTCTTATTTGCTCGTAAAAATGTGAAAAAGAAGTCTCTCAAATATTTCTTTATCTACACTTCGAAGTATTTGATTTATCCATGCTTACATTTGTATACAGCAAATAAACAATTTCCCACAGAAAGCTGCAATCGATTGGGCGACACTCTGTACAGATTCGGAAGGTCTCAAGTTTGTGTCGTAATCCTAGCTGACGGTTTTCATTTGCGACAGATTCAAATGCACGAATGTTTCCTGAATTCAACTCAATCTGCTACCTTCCACGCCGTTTGCTATTCATTATTCATCAATAATTCTATCATTGTACCTCGTTATTGGAAGTGTCTTTCAATAAATCAAGAATAAATATACAAATTCGAAGTACCGATCTAGGCCAGAGGTGCACATTTTTTTTAAATCTGAGATCCGCTTCAAAATTCTAGGGGCCTGAACATAGACGTGATACAAATTCTACTTTTATAACTAACACAAAAATTTAGTCGCCCGACAAACCTGGCGCACGGGATTTTTTTTTTCCATAATTTAGGTTACGTTTTATCATATAAATCAATAAAAGCTTCTGTTTTTTGTAATGAAGTGTGGATGTGTCTATTAATTATTTAGTAAATGCAAGAAATTTGCGTTCTCTAAATATGGTGCTGTACGAAAATATTGGACACAAAAAGCAAGTGACCGCCAAGTATTAAAAAACAGATATTTTAATGCTTTATTTCTTCTATCCCTTTGGCAGCAATATGAAGCGCATCTGGCTTGTTCCAAAGTGAAGTTACATTGTAATCAGGTTTTTTTTTTTTCCAAAAGGAGAAGTACCTCTGATAGAAATGCAAATTGCATACACTGTGTTAGGGATTGAGGCAAAGAGACAACTTGGGAGGTGTAAATAGATGTAGGAATTTGCTATTAAATTAGACCTTAAAGAATTGGATTGTGAGGTTGTAAATTGGTTTAAATTGTAACGCGTATTATTTCAGGACTGTGTGTGAGAATTCCATTAAAGACAGAAAATTTTTGTGACTCTTACAGCTATTTTAAACAAGTATTTCTCCCACTTCCAAACGCCTTTCCACATTATTATTATTATTATTATTATTATTATTATTATTTGCTTGTTAAACCTTACAACGAGAAATGATACGTTCTGAAGGTAGAAAATTTTAAAGTTTACATTACTTATTATGTTACTAGAAGGGGAACTAAACTTACGCTCCGTTGGAAGGAACTAACTTCTGCCACAGGAACCAGAGAGGAAGAGCGTGCATTTACGAAGAACATCCGAAGTTATCCCACACTTGTGCGTGGTGGCAGACACGAAAACTTTCGTAAAATTTAGAAGTTCAAAACGGAGACATAATATCCTACTGAAGCTTATTAGAGGCCGTTACACGCTTTCTACACTAATAATCAGAAATAATAGTCAGTAAAGAAGTATTCTTCTTAAGGTATTTATGGAGCTTTGGTTGGCAGCTGTTTACCGACGTTTCGGGATAGCTTGTCCGTCCTATCTTCAAGGGCCTTCGTTTGACCCTTGGAAGATGGGACCGATAAGCTGTCCCTAAACTTCGGTATGCAGCTGCCAAACAAGGCTGCATAATATCCTAGATGAGCAAAGGCCTCAAGTACAGTAGCAGCGAAAGCATTAAACTCCGCAAAAGTTCTTGTCAATTTTCCCGCAAATTGTCTTAAAGATGTTGACGTTCAAAATGATTAATATTTCGAGAAACTGAGTTGGTATTTGAAAACAAGTGTCAATGAGCCGAGACTGCGTAGTCGGTACGGTGATTAGGCTAAGTTCTGGAAGACCAAGGAGACATATTTCGGTTCAGCAAGTAAGGGATTCTCCGAAGTGTTTAGACCAGCTCTGAGATACATGCAACTTCCTGCTCAACGGGTAACATGGACTGTTCCCCAAACATACTGAGCATAAAACATCTGGCAGGTGAAGATGGATACACACCTTCTTCCGAGACCCAGGTTAAGAATGCGTGGAACTGTACCTCCAAACATTTGTTTACAGCGTTTTGTAATAATAGGAACGCGGTTCATACCTCAAGAATAAATGCATTCGTAATTGTGACGGGGATAATTATTTGCAACAGTTTACTGCTCACGGCAATTTTGCGTATCGTCACTAATATAACTACTTGCCAATATTAACGGTGCGAGAACACTGTCATTAATTTGAAATTCGTGGTTGGTGCTGCTCACATCATAAATGTAATCAATGATGAGCAGAGCTGCTCCTCCCACCCTCACCATTACTACCGTTCCCTTTTGCCTCCTACATACATATATATAGGCCTGTATGCTTAAGCGTGTATGCGAAATTAACAGCCATAATTCAAAGTTGCCATGCACAGCGATGGCCGAAGCTATACGGGAAAGCGTGTTTTAATAACAGTAATGAATTCTGATTGAGCTATTTTATCACGTGTGGGTTATGCACATAATCTACCCATACACAACACTGACTGGCTCTGCAATTATCACTCTCAGAGACATTACACATTGTTTTTCCTTTAGTAGCAGGCCATTTTAGTTTCACAGTGTAATGAAATGAGTTTATCGGAAAATTTGTGAAATGTTGATGAAACTATATATAGGGCGATTGCATCAATCAATGAAGCGATTAATTGTTTATTTACATTGAACTCCTTGTTGCTGCTGTGGACAAATTAAATAACGACGCGACATTTAGCTAGTTTGCGACTATATTTATGTATCTGAATGCGACTATATTTATGTATCTGAATGCTGGGGTCTCATTTTTTATTTATCTGTTTAAATAATTTATATAAAAATAAATTTATTCTTCGTAAAATTTGTGGCTAAATAATTCTGTTTCATTAGTAGCAAACTACACTTATGCATATGTAAACAATTGGTACAGTCAAAAATAAATTTACACTTTATAGTGATTATACAGGAATAGACCATACGTAGATCTCCACTGAGATGTGACCAGATGGTCACATATTTACCAAATGAGAGACTCTTACAAAATTTTACTCGAGAAATGTAAAAGTATAAAGATAACTTCGAAGGTCTAACCGTTGATGTAGGGACATGACTAATTTTAAAGTGGATTCTTGAATATGCGACGCGAGGTTACTGATTGGATTCAGCTGAGTTATATTTGACTGAATGTTAGTTTGTTGTGAACACGGTAATAAATAATCCGGTACCATAAATAAACCATTAATCTTTCGAACGCCAGAGCGACTGTCAGGTTGTTAAGAGGGACTGTGCTGCATGGATTCAGTTCATTAGATTTCTTGCGAATCATCTAGAGGACTTCGCAATGGGTCTATTCCCCTCCAATGAATGACAAGTCATTGTGAATGAGATGACATCACGTGGGTGATATCTCCACTCATTCTTGAACTCGTCGCTAGGTGGAAGTATGTAGTAACCTTCACGTTCCGGCCGCTTTTTACCTGGGGAAAGAACCGCGGCATGCACTGAATAAGAGACTGGGCGAGTCACATTGGTTTTCTGAATGCTTTGGAAAAATCGAACCACCCCTGCTAGGCTGTCTGTTCTGTAGCCTAGTCGCGATTCCCGGCTGAGTCCTATCGAGTGTTTCAGCACATGTTAGTAAGACTGTCTTTTAAAATTCTTTAATCTTTTAGTCATTCCTTTTGTGTTGTGACAGAAATGCCTGCTGTATGCAGTGTATCGGGAGTCATACCGGAATATTTAATTAATTAAACACCTTGTGACACGAAGATGACGTTCTCAGAGCGTTAAATATTTCAGCTAATCTCTTGTCTCATAGAAAGCTGTGTTTTGCGTGTAATAGCAACATTTTGAAAGAAGTGCTCTCTACCCTGAAGATGGAGTGCTGTTCTATGCAGCAGTGGTACTCGTCTACCCTGAACACAGCATTGTTTCCCTAGAAGAGAACAGTGTAAGAAATTCTGAAGTGTCCAAAGAGTGAAAACAGGAGCATAAGTCTGTCAGTAACTTTCAAGTTTCAGTCCCTTTAGTTACTTTATTTAAAGTGATGTAATGTAACCCACTTGATCTATTTTTGCCTATTTCATCTATTGGTGTAACACGTGATACACGCCAATTGAACAGATGGCCATGAACTATTTGAAAGAAAGTGCTGTGGTTTATGACAAATAGGAACGCGACTGACTTGCTTTATTATTTTGTGAGTGTCAACCATAGCCACTGAAAGAAATTATATAAGAGTAAATTTTGTTGTACGGGAGTTAAAACAGCTTACCAAATTCCCGCAGTATGTATAATGACTGCATGCTAGGCGGTTGGGCTTCAATTCCTTGCAGTAGTTGGGTTAATCATTTTTATCACTTTGAATTCGTTAATGACTGTTTATCTCGCCATTTCACGGTACAGAATCTGAGCTAGTGAAAAGGCAGTAATTTAACAGTAAACATATAAATAATTAATCAGATAAATCAATAAAAAAATAAGGTACATAATTTTTTCACTGTTGGAGCAGCTTCTTTAGACTGACTTCAAGAGACAATAACTCAGTTTTATACTTCATTGTTCTCTCATTGAGCGCTGTTCTGTCACCATAATAACTGCCTGGCGCTCCGAATATGTTCCTTATGCTTAAACAATTAAAATATCTCAGACATTGCGACTTCCTTCAGGCCAGGTGTTTTCATTACGAATGTAGTTGGAATTATTAGTGCGGTGAAGAAGATAGACACTTTACAGGAAGGGGAGTTTCCAAAACTGCTGATAAATAAAAGATAATTTTAGAAAATATTCTTTCGTTTGTATTTCATTTACCTTCCACCAGGGCACAGCTATTCTTGTTACATAGCCTTTAAATGCCTGGAAAAGTAGCAGGTTAAAAATGTCCGTTACTCTTATAATCACACTGGGTGAACAGGACCAACTGCTGACCATTGATACTTTGTATTTCAAAATGTGAAAGTATGTCTGCTTTTTGTTCTTCAATTTTGTGTTTCCCATGGTTTCGTAACAACAAAATAGCACGGGTTTACACACTATAACAAGGGGCTTTCTAACTTCCTGCCATCCAAGAATAGATGAAAAGAGCGGACAAAAATGTGTATCCGTGTTTGATAACAGTTGCTAAGATTTCTGTTTGTGAAGTAGAAAGTTTCTACCGTTGTGTAGGGATGTCAAAGTCACGTAAAATTTACAAGGTCCCGGCTGGTCTAAATTGGGTATATTCTTACTTCACAGCTATTGAATACAGCTGCACTTTCTACAGACTTGTTATCTTTTGTTAAGGGTATTTTGATGTGACCATGAAAACTGAGTGTCATGTACAGAATTATCTTTCTGTAGCTATGTGTAGGACCCACAGCATCTTTTGCTAAGTTCCGGAAGACCGTATCCAATTGACTGAATTTAATTTTCAGATAGTCGTAGGTCGTACATTGTAGTTGCGAGATACCTCTTGCAGACGAACTAAGTACACGTAACCTTAATGAAACTTGCCTATTGTGACGTTCCTGTGGTGTCTACAAGTCCAGTCGTTATTGCCTCTTGAAAGGAATTGCACTTCCCCCCTCCCCCCCTCGCTCCTGTCCTTAAACTACAACGCTTGAAATGATTGTACGTAAATCAGTGCCTACAGACTGTGGGTTGCAACTCTGTATAGCTCAAAATTGTTGCTTACAGAATAATCCGATCATGTCCTTTATATATTGAATACCTGCAGCCTGGCTAATGAGCTGGGATAGTGTAGACGTTATTAGAGACTTGATCGGAGCTGGACGGTCTGGAGATTGAAACCCGGTGGGGACGAGATTTTCTGTTTCTTTCCAGATGGGCCCTGGGGCGCATCCGGCCCCCTATACAATGTGTACCGGATCTCTAGGTGGGGTTAAAGCGGCCGGGGCGTGACGACCACCCACCCACATCTGGCGCCAAGGTTTAAGGATGATTAGATCTGTATCCTAGGCCTACTCCCCCTCTGAGCCTTCATGGTTTGTTCCAGTGTGAACTGTACCTATACTTACACAGACCGCCTCTTTTGTTCACACAGTATCATGTGTCATGGACGCAAGAAACTGTCTCTTGGCTTAGTGTGAAAGTAATCCCGAAGCTAAAAATTCTTGGAGCAATATATCACCTTCCTCTCTTTCTTAATGGTGAGGTGGTTAAGAAGAGTAACTTCCTTACTGGTATACGTTTTGACAATTCGCAATGAACTGGCACATTGTTCACAGAAACAATGAAGCGATTTTTCATGGTGTTATCGCAATCTAAACGGTTTAGGAAGCGGTGTTTCCAAAAAACAAGATAATCGTGAATGTGTAACATACCTTCTATATACCGCGTAAAATAAAGCTATAACTGGTCATAATATCTTACTCAGGACTTTTGTTACTTGTCTAATAATCTAACCGATTTTTAAGCCATTCATTTGGATAACAGAAAAAATAAACGACTCAGCCAACATTCCGATAAACACACAGCCATTTAAAATCCCCTTTCTTTTGATTAGTTACACAATAATTTAATATTTAAGACTCTGATAAAATACGACAGGCAAAATAAGACTTTCTTGGCTGTTTATTAACAATACTTGTAGCCTGTGGAATAACGTAGTTAGAGAGGCAGACACATACCTATTGACAGACAGGCTACGGATCCCTAACAGTCTGGTCAAAAGACTGTCGTATAATAGATGCCGATTGCTACCTAACATTCAAAATAGCTAAGTCTTAGCGCGAGACAGCCAGCCAGTCAGCCATTTAAGCCAGCAGGCGGCCTGTCTGTTGTTCCAACGTGCTGCCGGCCGACCGGAGTGGCAGCAGCAGTACGAATAGGACGGGAGTCTGGCAGCTCCATGGCAACGATGCTGCTGATTTATGGCGATGGAGAATGCGAGAAATGAAGGGCAGGCGAGGCGGACAGACAGGCGGTGGCTCCGAAAGAGGGGAGAGAATGGGATGCAATCCGGGAGAAATCCAGATACAGGGAGCTTGCTTGCTCCTACTGCTGCCTGGCTGGATGGATGGAGTGAAATAAAGGGAGAATGACCTTAACCCGGCGCAGTACCGTCAACATCATCTTTCTAACCGAATGAAGCGTTGTTTTCTCTTTAGGGAGCCACGAGTTTGGAACCGAAAATGAAAAATCGAACAGCTAAACCAGAGCTCACTCCATCACAGCTTCCACACTGTTATGGTTTATAACTATCTTCATCGACTGCCGGAGTCTGTGGCGATTTACCTCCAGTTCTCAATAGGTCTTCTTCCTCACCGGAACGACTTTAAACACTGACTGGGTACGATATCAGTTATTAGGACTTGCAGCTGGTGCATGTCAAATTTTTTTACTTTAAATCATGGCAGACCCGTTAATTATCTACACTTATGCCTCCTCGTGATCTCTTTTAAATTTTTTTTTTCCATTGATTAAGAATAGAGTAATGACGAGAATAGTTGGTCTTATGAGAGATGGCTGTAGTTGGAGGGTAAAGATAATTACGTAGCGAGGAACTTCATAATTTGTGTTCTTTTCTAGACAGACTTACATTATCTTCACCAAACAAAAGAAGTTGGAAATGCTGAAAATGAAAAACTCGCCCGTAGATAGATGTGAAACTTAGAATACATAGTGGTGAAGAGTGAAGAGGAAAGGCGACTTGTACAATTAGGCATAGAATGAAAGATAGTATGAAATTGTGTCTTAAAGAACTAGCACGAGCATTTGGTGACTGGATGGAATTGACACAGGATTAGATGAATTGTCGAGCTCTTGAGAACGTAAATATTTTTTTCGTATATGGTAGAATTCTGTGACCACATGACCGAACTTCACTTTGCCAAGGAAAAGCGTGTTAACGGATTATTGAGCGTAATAAATAGGTTCTGCACGAAATTTCAGTACAGTCCGTACAGCTATGACACATAAGCCAGCCAACAGACAACTCAGCATATGCACTTGTGCGAAATACATCTCTGGTCGTCTCTCGCCTGCTAGAACGTCTGAAGGCATGTGTCTGCGTTATTAAATTTAGTACGAACTTCACTGTGAATAAAGTCATCCACATTTAAGACGTGGTCATCACGCGCTGTTCCGACTTTGCATCAATTAAGACTATTGACTGTTAGGATCAAGCCCTTAGTACTGTCACCTTTCATAACGTAATATCTGGCCTGTGATAATGACCTGTGTAAACTGTGTTTTACGATAAATTGGTACAGGTGTCTGGAAGTTATCATAAAATATCCGATACATCATTTAAAGTCTTGGAGACATTTTCTGAACCCTAAAGTTAGTTTCTGCACTTCGAAATAATCTTTGTTTTGGAGCGGATCACTATCAAAATAAAATTAATGAAAATACAGGTAATTGTTTTGAAATTTTATATAAAATGTATATATATATATATATATGTGTGTGTGTGTGTGTGTGTGTGTGTGTGTGTGTGATATTTTATAAGCTGTTCGATTCACATTTCTTGCAGTGGTTCTTTTTCATTTCGAAATAATTTTGGTGTAGTTCTACAATCACAGTGCACTACATTTCTACTTATATTATTGAATATGTTGATCCTCATGACTTCCTTTTTCCATCAAGGGTTGAAGAATTTGAACTAAATTGTAGGCTGGCCTCTTGTTTGTAATGATGAAGGTTATTAAAAGGTTTCAGATATTCTTTTGCCTTGTACGGCATGCAGTAACGTCAGAACATGCAACTGTACGGGTGGTATCTAGAAGCTGACTCCTGTTGTTAGTTACAATCTGGCCGTCATATTTCAGTAAGCCACAAACCAGTTTCATGTTATAGAACGTGCGTTGTTATTCCGTTATTTCCGAACGTCACCATGTACCGTAATTTATAGGAACCATAACTCCCATTCCTATTGACACTGTATAAAGACAGATGAAATATATTATTTTTCTAATATGAATAGTTCCTTTTTTCTGCCCTGAATGGAACAGAATAATGCGTAGAGGCTAACACTGTGTATTATCTAGGGAATCGATTTGACAAAAGGCATAAAGTGTGAAATCAGGTAGAATTATTGTATATCCAAAAAGGAATTTGATTTGTGGACTTGTTATGTTATATTTCAGCAGATCATAAAAAGTATTAAGCTTGCTAGTAGTTGTATGTGGACGATGAACGGCGTTAAAAAAAATATTTATAACGACTCGTTGGTGCAAAATGCGATTTCATGTCTAAGTACTTAAAAATGAACTTCATATTCCTTTGATATATACCTAAGTAGGTCTTCTTACATTACAATATTATAAAGTAGAAATATTTTTCATATTTCAGACGGATGAGGCGTTTTAAAATATACTGCAAGTTAAAATCGCACAAAGCAGTATTAAAATAAGAATATATAGTTGTATCGGTCGATCGCTTTCCAGTTGCTTCTCTTTCATGAATCGCCTAATATTTCCATTTCAATAAAATCTTGTCCTCTCTCTTCTCCTCTCTCTGTTCTCCAAATACAAATCACATGTCAAGCACAGAACCAGTAACCAGTTCGCAGGTTTGTCGACGTCATTACCCATGTAAATTCTCCACAGCACTATATACATATATATATACTTTCTCAAACCCACTTTTAGTGTAGTTTAACACATGCATTTACTTTCAACTGTACAAACCAGCTTGAACTTACATTTTGTCTACTTTTTATTTCCAGACCAGCTTTAGAATTACTGAAGAATAAAAACCAACTAGATGCCACTTATTATTTTATTGTACTTCTTATAGGCTCAACATGTTTCGGACACTACTATGCCCATCATCAGGAGCTCGCGACTATACTGTTGATTACCACATTGGTCGTCTCGTTCTTGGTTTGCTGTGTCGTGTGAGTCGTGCTTTAGCCTGCAGCCCTTACACTACTCCAGCCTAACCGCGCCTAACCTCCAACCTACAGCAAACCAAGAACGAGACGACCAATGTGGTAAACAACATCATAGTCGCGAGCTTCTGATGATGGGCATAGTAAGGCCCGAAACATGTTGAGCCTATAAGAAGTACAATAAAATAATAAGTGGCATCTAGTTGGTTTTTATTCTTCAGTTATCACAATGATGCACAGTCCAACAAATATCAAATTATTATTACTGTTGGACAAAGGTTCGCCATTTCTTTTCATTATATTTGTGATGTTCAAAAAGTTTGTTACCGCCAGTTTTGAGATCTTAGTTTTTCACGACAGTGGAGACGAAGATTGTGGTCTTCTGGAATTAGCCTTCAGTATGCCCTGAATTTGGTGACCATCAATATTTTTACACTCTACTTATCCATAGACCAGAAAATCTCGTGTTCCATTCATTCGTAATCATTCCTGATTTTCTCTTCCCTTGTTAACTGCTATTTAATTGAATGTTGATAAGATATGGTGTTACAGTCTATTCTTACTACCGTCATGACTATGAACTGCCGGATTACATGTATGGTATTTATGACACTCACTTTTATTACCAAGAACAGCGTTTTCTTCTCCGTGCATGAGATTATCGTAGGTACGTACGGTCGGATCGAGTTGCATATGTAGACATGACCAGAACGCAGGAAAATCTAAAATAGCTAATACGCTTTTACCATTTGAGATACTAAAAATATAACAACTCATAATTTAATTAATTTGAAGGATACCCACTGGCTTCATTTCAGAATCTTTTTCTTTTCGCCTCTTAACTAAGGATGTCATATGATATAAGGTTGCTGTGTGACGCGATGCGTAACATTTTGGGCGAACGCACAGTGCGTGCAATGTAGGAAGGAAGCAAGCAACATCCAGGCCAGTCTGTGCCTGCGTCATCGATCTTCTCGTCAGTGACGTCGCACACGACTTGGTCGGGGATGGTGAGCAGAAGACGGGAATTGAAGGGGAGAGGAGCGAGACGGAAGGACAACACTCCACCCTTCGTACTTTCTGGTTATCTATCACCGAATTTAAATTTTATTTGTAGGGGAGAATTCGGTCTTGCCCATTTCATATACAG
>Ga0123354_10015428_pt1 | contig 11928 bp, 5 predicted proteins | sample TergutLab28metaG_2_FD_97872 | JGI IMG/M metagenome (GOLD analysis project Ga0123354, IMG submission 97872) | Labiotermes labralis P4 segment gut microbial communities from Petit-Saut dam, French Guiana - Lab288 P4 | ecosystem: Host-associated > Arthropoda: Insects > Digestive system > Gut ... | reverse complement strand
GTGTGAAACTTGGTCGCTGACATTGAGGGAGGAAAGGAAGCTGAGGGTGTTTGAGAATATGGTGGTGGGGAGAATATTTGGACCTAGAAGGGACGAGGTAACGGGGGAATGGCGGAGATTGCATAACGAGGAGCTAAATGATTTGTACTCCTCACCCAATATTGTGCGGGTGATAAAATCGAGAAGAATGAGATGGGCTGGGCATGTGGCGCATACGGGTGAGGAGAGGGAGTGTATAGGGTCTTGGTGGGGAAACAGGAGGGAAAGAGACCACTGGGGAGACCTAGGCGTAGATGCGTGGATAATATTAGGATGGATCTCTAGGAGGTGGGATGTGGGTATATGGACTGGATTGGGCTGGCCCAAGATAGAGACAGGTGGCGGACGCTTGTGAGTGCGGTAATGAACCTTCGGATTCCGTGAAATGAGAGCAATTTCTTGACTAGCTGAAAACCAGTTAGCTTCTCAAGAAGGACTCTGCATCATGGAGTAAGTAAGAATGTAAGTAAGTAAGCAACATATATATATATATATGTGTGTGTGTGTGTGTGTGTGTGTGTGTGTGTGTGTGTGTGCATTTGTTGGTGTGTTGATTAATTAAATAAGCGGCTATTCGAAGTTATTAAATTACTGTAATAACGCGAAGAGAAAATAAAAATTAATCTCCTTATGTACTTTTATCGATCGAAAATATTAATTTTATATTTCATGTACTTACAGAACAATAATTTGCCTGTTGTTTTGTATGGGTGTGAAACTTGGTCGTTCACGTTGAGGTTAGAACGTAGGCTGAGGGTGTTTGAAAATATGGTGTTGAATGGAATATTTGGGCCTAAGAGGAACGAGGTAACGGGGGAGTGAAGAAAACTGCTTAACGAGGAGCTAAATGGTTTGTACTCCTCACCCAATATTGTGCGGGTGATAAAATCGAGAAAAATTAGATGGGCTGGGCATGTAGCGCATGTAGGAGAGGGTAGAGGCGTATAAAGGGTTTTGGTGGGGAAACCGGTGGGAAAGAGACCACTGGCGAGACACTGGCGTAGATGGGAGGATAATATTAAGATGGAACTTCAGTCAGTGGGATGTGGACTGGATCGAGCTGGCTCAGGATAGGGACAGATGGAGGACACTTTTGAATGCGGTAATGAACCTTCGGGGTTCCATAAAATGCGGGGAATTTCTTGACTAGCTGCAAACCAGTTAGCTTCTTAAGAATGGCTCGGTTACCTGGAGTAAGAAGTAAGTAAGTAAGTAAGTAAGTCAGTCAGTCAGTCAGTAAGTAAGTAAGTACGTACGTACGTATATTTCCTATACCATAAATTATTCGAATATCTTGGAATGTAAACTTAATACACGTAAGCACATTTCTTTAAGCCGTATTGTTTTCCAGAAATTGTTGTCTTGTGGAAAACTGCAGCTAAATATATATATACATATTCTACAGCTTTCTAAATACCTCCTGCCATCTGTTTTTTATGCAGGTGTGAGAACTGTATGTACCTGTGTAGCTAACACGTTCTCAGACACTGAAGGAATTTCCCACAGATTAGGGAAACCATAATTACCTCATTAACAAGCGCCCGCCACCTGTCCCTATCCTGATCCACAACAATCCAGTCCCTGCCTCACCAACCCACTTCTCGAACATTCATTTCAAATATATCCCATCTACGCCTAGATCTTCCAAGTGGTCTCTTTCCATCAGGTCTTCCTCTCTCTTTGGTTAAAATATTCCACACAATAGTCTTTTGTCAGATCCCTGCATCTGTATTATTGCCTCAGGGCGAGAGACCAGTTCTAATTTATGCATAAAGCGAACTCTTTACGTTACGTTTTGCATAGCCTGTCTTAATGTATATGGAAGTGTTATCCAGGATATCCTAAGATACAAGAATAACGAATAGCCTAGGGGTAAGTGTTTCCTTTCTGACGAAAACATAATGCAACCAGCCACTGATGTTTTCTGTGCATTTCATTTTTTTTGCAGTAACTCTATAACAGTAATTTAATGTGCCTTTACATCCCAGTAAAATATAAGGTTAACAGTGTCTTCACTGTCAGAAAGCCTTGAAAGTGGTTTCTATATTATTTCCTCCTACATAAGACGTTTTAAACCCCTTTCTTCCTCGCTACATTAGCAATACGACATCTCAAAAAGTTCCTAAGTGCAGGAAAACCCACGTCCTTATGCTAAAGCAGACAGATATACAGACACCGTTAGATAATATTTGATGAAAGGGTGGGGGATAGGGGGAGGAACAGAGATGAGATTAAAGTTTTGTGTGAGTGAGAGAAGAAGGAATACATTAAGACAAAATGGAGGAACGGTAAAAGAGATTAAGAGATTGGACTGTGGAACCGCTGACGACCCTAGCAGAAACATGGAGGTGCTGCGTAGGAGTTTAGTGCTAACGTGGCGTAAGGACTATTAACCTTTTAAAGCCTACCGGTCACGTGATGCACCAGCAGTTCAACAACTGTACACTCTGCCCACACTGTGTTTATGTGTTTTGTATTTATCTGAGAACAAACAGCGACTTGTGCCACTTACAGCATAAACTGATTGGTTTTTATAACTGAGATGAAAAGTGTTTACATCGCGGTACGGCCTGGGTCTTTAAATATAGCGGTCTGCGCTTCGTCTTTAAAGAGTTGCTGAAATATTGGCGTGTTTAGAAATGGAAGAATGATTCGCATATCAAGTTCACGATAATATCTGCGGTCAGTCAGCGTTGGATCACTCGAACACTGGGGTCAAAGTTTCAAACCTCGATTGGGAGTTATTGTGTTTTGTGTTCTGCGTAGGTCAGAGATATTTTGATGGTACATTTTCCCACACTAATATTCATAGAGAATGCTCGCTAAAGGATTAATTGTTACACAATAATGGATAATATGTGCACGGTTTAAGGAATTGTTATAATACTTATTTGTTTTGAAACTTATATTATGAAATAATTAGGCCAATCTCGATAGCAGGTTAGTGTTTAGGCCATTCGAACATTGGAGACGCGGGTTAATATCCTACTCAAGTGGTCTGTATTTTGTGTCGCTGTGTTACATTAACGTAGGGGACTTGACACGAACAAATTCCTCGTCTAAAGCGTTGGAGAAATTTGTCATTTAAATGATCCAATTTCTGAACGCTTCGGGTGAGTTCCGCTGCAATGATGTGCGAGGCGAAATGTTAATTTAGAGATTTCTGTGTCTTCTGCCAGTATATTTCGCTCTACATCCTTAATAGAACACCCTGTATATATATATATATATATTCCTATTTATTCTTTTGGGAAGTAAACGGAAAGATGATGAATTTTACTTAGGTATTGACACGCCGACGGGCCCTGTAGCTCAGTCGGTATAGCGACTGGCTGGAGGATGGACGGTCCGGGGATCGAACCCCGGTGGGGGGCGAAATTTTCCGCACCTGTCCAGACCGGCCCTGGGGCCCACCCAGCCTCTTGTACAGTGGGTACCGGGTTTTTTCCGGGGGTAAACAGTGGCCGGGGTGTGAGGCTGACCCCTCACACCCTTCTAGTGCCGCGGTCAAGAAAGAGTAGAGCTATACCTCTACTCCCCCTATGGTGCCTTACGGTCTTTACAGAGCCTCAGTGCCTGTGCAAGGGTGCACTTTAACTCTACTTTACTTATTGACACGCCACTGATTTTACTTTTGTTAATTTGGGAAAAATTACTAGCCGTTACGCTTATACATATTTTACCAGCCTATAAAGTAATGTCACAGAATGTCTTTATACTGTATATCCTGGAAGACGGTAAAGTGTTTTCTCAAAGCAATACCACGTAATACCTTAGGGAAGATAAGTGCTTATACCGATGTCTTGTAGTGAATAAGGAAATGCAAGGGTTGAATTGAGTTCAACGGAGAATGGGGAGAGAGTTAGTGAATCTTTGAAAGGGGAGAGACTTGGAAAAGGAAACAAGAAATTGTGGGTACAGAAAGGGATGATGCCATCTGTGTTAATATCTTCACACCACGTTGGTTGCTTTGTGAAATGGCGGAAAGGGGTAACGACAAGAATGTGCTGGATTTAGACGCGGATTTTATAACCCTTCCTTTCCGGAATCTCTCCCACATTCTGCATCCGTTCTTTATTTCTCAAGTTCTGCTGGCTGTTTGCAAGTTGTTTGTACTGTCAAGTTTGCCATAAACCGGCGCCATTTCTGTGTTTCACAGGGGTGGAAAAAAAATTATCAAAAATGTTACTGTCGGAGTCTTGAACCTTGGAACTCCGAATTTATTTCCTCTAGCCTCCAAAAATAAAAAACATTTTATGAAATGATCCACGCAACTAAGCTTTACGTTTTATTAAAGGGATGCCAAACCTTATTTGAAGTAATTACGAAATTGCAAGATGAAATCTTTCATTGACATGATTAACATTTAGACGCCTAACTTCAACTATATTTGACGTACCGTACCGTTACCTCTAAAGTTGCATTTTATATATTTATTCAACAAATATAGGTACTGAATATTTTAAACATGGTATATATGCTCCGTTTTTTTTCTCTTCAAAGTGCAGTTTGTTTCATAATTCTAACGTATTTGGTTCCTGTATTATTCACATTTTATATACAGGGTGTGCTAAAATTAAAAAAAAAATAGTCCCGGCGCCAAGAGGTTAAAGAAAGCCCTGAAACAAATTGCGCCTAAGATGACAGAAGACGTCAGCATATCAGGATGGTACGTAGGAGAAATTAGGAACTTCGAGCTGTACGTACGTCACTTGGTGTTTATTGCTAGGCTAACCAAATGCATGGATCTACGATGAGTTACAGACGGCCGTCTAAACGGGAAGACAACGAATACTTATAGAATTTTGATGTTGAAATTTCTTGGCCGGCTGCCGCTTGGAACACGTAAGGATGGTTTTGATAGGAATTTTAGGAATCCTCTAGGTTGTGAGTAGTAGGAATGGAGATGAATAATGTCTAGTGACGTAATTTGTTGTTAGTCTTGGATATCCTTTCGACCGTCGTGTTCCACCAGACAGTAAGATCAAGCTGCGAGGGGTCCCACAGTTGAGTCGTGGTCATCAAGGAAGTACATCCCATACAGACTACCCATGAAGGAGAGCCGGGCTTGCGTAGGCGTTGTAGTGACCAGGCTACAGCCTTTTTGATCCGGGGTTCGAATCTCGAAACAGAGTAAGATTTACTTCGCTTCTCCAAAAGGAAAGACCGTCGGTAGGGGCCAAACTGCTCCCTGTTCAGTGGGTACCAGCGGCCGGGGCGTGAAGTTGCCCACTCGCCTCCATGTACTGCCGAGGTTAAAAATGAGTCCAGTCGTACCTCTACCCCCACAATATGCGTGCATGGTGTGGACGAGGCACCTTTACCTTTATCCTTCCAAGAAGGATGTTAAAATTGGATGGAAATGTTTGAATAAGCTGCGAGGTATTATTTTGTAATGTTTGTGGTTCTCCAGACTGTGACTACGAAAGTTGCTGATTTACTCGATGTGACGCAAAGTACGAGGGAGAGTCAAATGAAAATCTAAAAATTGCGATAAAAATTCGAAACACAACTCGATTGTCTTGTAAGGTGACAACAGTGATACTGATGGTTTGAAGAGTGGCCGACGGGTGGCAGTACGATGCAGGAATGCAATACGATGGCGCAGTAGTAGTGTAAAGATGGCGGTCCCGCTTGCAACATGCACCAAGGAAGAACAGCGTTCTGTCATCCATTTTTTTAAGTAGTGGAGGGGCGAAACCCATTGAAATTCATCGACGAATGAAAGTTCAGTACGGTGATGCATGTCTGTCACTACAGCAAGTGTACGAGTGGACTAGGAAGTTCATGAACGCCATTAGTATTGTAAAAGACTTTCCTCGACCCGGTCAGGCACACCCAGTAGTGACACCAGAGGCCATTGCAGCAGTTGAAGCCATCGTGAAGGAAAATCATCGCGTAACAGTGAATGAAATAGCACGCAATGGAGACTACATAGAAAAATGAAATCATTGTGTACCTTTTGTGTTCAGTAAATTACAAGATAAAAATATATAAAGCTTTCATTTGACTGACCCTCTTAGTCTGGGAAATAAACAACTTCGTTTCAGCGAAACCTGCCGCCGTCCTGAAGATGGAAGCAGCAAATTACGCCGAAACGTTAATAGCTTCTTAACAACTACGGGCTGTCACATTGCACAACGCAGTGGTTTTGAAGGCACTAATTTTTTTGCATGTTTAACTTTATGAAGATGCATTCAACAAATTAAATATCTCTTTGTACGTCTCCCAGAACACAGACCGTCTTCACTACAGAGACCAGCATTTTGACACTTTTTAGGGAAGCAGTCCATATCAACTGTGGGATAAATAGTAGTCTTAAACAAACCGTGCGCGAGGATGCAGAGTTCCTTTTGTGCTGCAGGATCTTTGCTTTAAAAGGTTCATTCAGGAAGCTGACGGTGTTCTGTCGAAAGTCTGCGTCTACGTTCTGTTCTGCCGGTTTGTGAGGCACAAACCTACTTTCGTGCTAGTCCCATTTTGCGTGATTTCAGGCTTCCGCCGAGGTTCAAATGATCTTCGCTCTTCTGGGATGTTACGTAGCGTAGATTGATAGTTACCGACGTTGCAGGACAAATATGTGTCACATCTTCCAGGGTCAACAGACCTTCTTATTGTATTCCTTGATCCCTGAAGATAGGATCGATAGTTTGTCCCGAAACGACGGTAACCAACTGCCAATCTACGCGGTATAATATCCCAGAACAGCGAAGATATTGTTTCAAATGTGTCAATCGTCGTTCTGGTATGATACGTGGTCTGGTTATAGAAGGCAGTATAAAGTGTACCGAAAACCATCAGCAGTTCCAAGAAGAAAGAAACATATTGTGTTACCGTGTTTCACTTTTGAATTATTCTATTTGCAGTTCCCAGTGGCCGTGCGGTCTAAGTCGTTGGTGTGCGGCCGCTCGCGTACTGGGATTGAGAGTTCGTATCCCCCACGGAGGCATGGATGCCTGTCTCTTGTGATTGTTGTGTTGTGTCAGGTAGAGGTCTCTGCGTAGGTCTGATCACTCGTCCAGAAGAGTCATACCGAGTGTGGTGAGTCTGAGTGTGATGAGCTTGATCATGAATCCTCGGTAATGAAGAGACCGTGGCCCATTGTGGGCTGTTGTGCCAATGTAAAAAATTACTATTTACGGACTTATTTTAATGACTTAAAACATTGTTTTTATATTGGCCTGATAACAACACCCTGTATTTTGAACAGGCACAGCACGAAAATCATTAGCTTACTATTTCACCTTTTATTTGACTCTCACAATATTAACCTTTTGTCACCGGAATTATTTTTTTAATTTTAGCACACCCTGTATATAAAATGTGAATAATACAGGAACCAAATACGTTAGAATTATGAAGCAAACTGTATTTTGGAGAGAAAGAGACGGAGAGCATATACCATGTTTACAATATTCAGTACCTATATTTGTTGAATAAATATATAAAATGCAACTTTAGAGGTTAGCGGTGCGGTACGACCACTATAGTTGACGTTAGGCGTCTAAAGGTTAATGCTGTCCACAGGTTATTTTTTGACAGCTGAGATCGGCATATGTGGAATCTGACGTTCAGGTGACCGTGCAGCATCGTGAAAAATTCTTATACTAAAACCAACTAGATGTACTAATTTCTAAAATTTATTTTTGGAATAAAACTCTACATGTTTCGGACAGTTCCTCTGTCCATCATCAGGAGATTTTCACTGTGAGCACAGCAATGGTATATGTCATACAGGTTTGCTGGCATGTACCATTGCTTTATTATAAGAAAGCCGTATGTAGCTACTGAAGACCACCCCGTAATGTGGCTATTACGACATTTTATTGAATCTACTTTAACTTCTAAATTTTCCTAAGAACTAGATCTTCATTGTTATTTTCAGTTTTGCAGAGATATATCAAAAAAAGGGAATAGCGTTATTTGTGACTATGAAAGGAACATTATGTATAACTTGGTGTATATATATGCATATTTATTGCCCCTACATGTTTCGGCCTATCCTGGCTATTCTCAAGGGAGAAGTCTGTTCATCATTGAAGGTACGAAAGCCTTTAAAATGCTGGCTGCCTAAACTTCCCAGGATAAAAAAATTCGTTCTCCTAAGAATGGCCAGGATTGGCCAGAACATGTAAGGACAATTGTAATAACCATTTTAATGTTTTCTATTTTGTTTTGTTCTATGTTTCTTTATTGTAAGTAGTAATTCCATAGTTAAGCAGTCACAATTCACAACAAAGATGGTAGCGTCTTTCCTGTTGATGTAATCAGTAAAGGCATGACCACCTTCTACCAAGAATTACAATCTAACCGTTAATTTCTCTTACCGGAGAGGAATTTTATGTTATCGCAGAAATATGGCAGTATGAGAGATTAATTTTACAGAGAAGTAGCATTCAAACTTTTAACGGATTTCAACCATGTAATAAAAGCTAAAAGGTAAAGTGCACACTTGTACAGGCACTGAGGCTCTGTACAGTCCGTACGGCCCATAGGGGGAGTAGAGGTATAGCTCTACTCTTTCTTGACCACGGCAATAGAAGGGGTAAGGGTTCATCATCACTTCCCGGCCGCTCTTTACCCCTGGGAAAGACCCCATACCCATTGTAAATTGTACAGAAGGCTGGGTGGGCCCCAGGTCTCGTCTGGACAGGAAAGGAAAATCTCGCCTCCACCGGGATTCGATCCCCGGACCGTCTGGTCCCTGTACCGACTGAGCTAACTGCCCCACCAACCACGTAATACAAGACAAATTTTTCATTTCATAAGGAACAAGATTATGAACTGTAGTTGGAGTTGAAATGAAAGTAGAAGAACGAATAATGCAGGCGAAACATTACTTCACTTGTTTCAGAGCGAGTCAGTCATGACAAGGGAGCCATCTATATACGAAACAAGAACTAATCTATCAGGCGGTGTGATCAAGGGAACCCGAAAACAGGTAATTAGGCACAGCATTCTGACTTAACGTTTTTTATTCCAACTTTGAAGCCTTCATTTCTTTTTATGTGTGCAGTGAGGTTAAGTCCTCATGTGAAGAAAAGGGAAAAAAGCATGTTGTAAATGTAAGTGGCACAAGTCAGTTCAGAATTATACCCGTTAGTTACTTCTGTATCCTGTTACACAGAAAGTAGAGCTGTACAATTCTGTATAATCGTAAATAAGCAGATGGCGCAGCGCATGGAATTATTATAGCGCAAATTTTGATTAACATCACACAGTATGCGTCAGCACAATCAGCCATAATACGTCAACGGAACTCACAGTTGAATATCCGGTGAACATTAACACACCGTTAAGGAAGAATTTTTAAATAGTTTAATGTTTAGACACAATTCTGTAAATAACACACTTTATAAACAAAATCAAGACCTTTTTAGAAATAGTTTTAACTAGATGTATTCCACAATTGTAAACACTATGGGATCGCAAAGTGGATAAAGCAACAGGTAACGAAAATGTTCTACGGGCCTGAAGATGACTAACGTTTAGTCGAAACATGTAGCCTTGCTTAAGAATAAAAAATGTTGTGCTGACGTATACTGTGTAACGTTAATTGAATTACAAACAAACCGTGATGTTTTCATTCAGCAAATTTTTATGTTTTGCTGACCGTGCATCTCAGTATAATCTTAGTAATTAACCAACTTAATGCACAAATTCCTGTTTTTATAATAAGTTTATTATGTGCCTCTACATGTTTCGAGTATTATGTGCTCATCATCAGGAGGTAAAAATTGTATTATTCAGCATCTGGTATCGTCACACTCTGTAGGACGACGTCCCCTGCACCTGTGCATATAATAAACTTATTATAAAAAAGAATTTGTACATTAATTTGGTTAATTACTAAGATCATTATAGTGGAGTTGTGACTTTGTAAGTACTCGTATACATTCATTACAAGAGGCGGAAGTTCAAATTTTCAAAGTACGTGCAACTGGAAACGAAATATTCTTGATCAATTTTGGACTTCAGTAGGGTGGATTGCAATAAATCGGTGTTAACGGAAATGCCAATGGTTGAGTGATACATTTCAGACGTTTCGGGGGATATTATTGGCTTCAGCTTCATAGTAAGACAGTCAAGAGGAATAGGACTTGGACTGTTTAATTGGACTTAGACTGTTTAACCAAATTGGACATGGCCTATTTAATTGGACTTAGACTGTTTAACCAAATTGGACTTGGACTATTTAATTGGACTTAGACTGCTTAACCAAATTGGACTTGGACTGTTTAATTCGACTTAGACTGTTTAACCAAATAGAAAAGGGTTTCGCTTTTTGAACCTGAGGTCTTTCGAAAAGTCTGGAACCAGTCTCCCAATAACCCAACGTTACGTGCCATCAGATAGAAATTTTCAACGATAAATTAATATGGTAATTTGGGATATTGCAGAACGGGAACTTTATAATTTACGCAGGGAATCTTGCATTATTAGAAGGTAAAGCAGTCCCGTTAAAGGCCTGGAGTGGCCCAGAGGGTTCCAGGAAGTTAAGGGTCACAGATTTCATGACAACGGCAGAGGATGGTGGTAAGATTGTCAGCCTTACGCACCGGCCGCCTTTACCCCCAGGAAATGCTCCTTTCTCATTTCTGTTAGAGGCTGAGTCGACCCCAGGGCCATAGTGCGATCGGAAGGATTTTATGTCAATGAAAAATTCCAATGACACTAGCTGGGATCGAACCAGCGACCTTCCGATTTGTAGCACAGCACCTTAACCATTCTGACACCACGGTCCCCATTCTTTCATTATTAGAATAAGGAAATTTGCAGTCAAATGAGTATCGCAAAATTTGTAGCTATCAACCTACTGAAGTAACATATATATATATATATATATATATATATATATTAATCTGGTTCCGCATCGGTAAAGAGATATTAAAATATAATAATTCAAAATTCCCTATTATGCTAGTTCTTAACCCGTAGGGATGTCCAGAGAAAGGGCAAATGTGGTGCCGCGAAATTCTACAGAGATTATTGTATTTATCGCAAAGTGCCCGTAAAATAGTGGGCTGGGTAGCTCCTTCGGTATAGCGACTGACTACGGGCTGGACGGCCCGGGATCGAATCCCGGTGGGGACGAGATTTTCCGTCCCTCCAGACCGGCCCTGGGGCCCACCCAGCCTCCTGCAAAATGGGTACCGGGTCTTTCTCTGGGGTAAAGATTGGCCGGGGCGTGCTGCTGACCACTCACCCCCTTCTAGTGCCGCGGTCATGGAAGAGTAGAGCTATACCTCTACCCAGCCTCTGGGTCACACCGGGCCTGTAACGGGATCACTTTACCTTTAGTTTTACCTTTTCCCATAAAATTACTTAAAGTTGCAATTGTGAATTGCGCATTGTAACAGCAACAATGCAGATCAGACTCGCAGAATAAATATAACCAGAATCGATTTTTTCCTTCCACCTAGTGCTGCGGTTAAGAATTAGTGGAGCAGTACCGCCATCCTCCATCTACACCTTCGTGATGTGCGTCGGAACTTTGCAGGTTAGTCGGACTAGTGACTGGGTTAGGGGCTTGAAAACTGGGCTATCATAGTTCGATTTTCTGTAGCAGCAAGGAAGTCTCCATTTGAAATCAAATATACGGTAAATGTAATCATAATAAGATGGCTCTTAAAGCAATAGGATATAAGGTGCACTGGATTTATCCGGCTTATAATAGGGACAGAAGCTGTTTTGAACAAGGTAATGAAATTTCGGGCCAGTACCAGTGGCCGCGCGGTCTAAGGCGTAGGTCTAAGGCCGCTCGCCTGCTGAGACTGTGGGTTCGCATCCCACCGAGGGCATGGACGTTTGTCTGTTGTGAGTGTTGTGTGTGTTGTCAGGTAGAGGTCTCTGCGACGGGCTGATCCCCCGTCCAGGAGAGTCCTACCG
>Ga0123354_10015427_pt1 | contig 11929 bp, 9 predicted proteins | sample TergutLab28metaG_2_FD_97872 | JGI IMG/M metagenome (GOLD analysis project Ga0123354, IMG submission 97872) | Labiotermes labralis P4 segment gut microbial communities from Petit-Saut dam, French Guiana - Lab288 P4 | ecosystem: Host-associated > Arthropoda: Insects > Digestive system > Gut ... | reverse complement strand
GGGACGAGAAGAAGGGGAAGACCCAGGAAAAGATGGAAAGAGGAAGTAGAAAGAGATCTTCAAATGCTGGGAGTGAGAAGATGGAGAGAGTTGGTGGCAGATAGGAAAAAATGGAAGGACATTATTCGACAGGCCAAAGCCCACAGTGGGCTGTAGTGCCAATGGAAGAAGAAGAAGTATCTACAATATCTCAGTGCGTCTCTCATCACGTACATCTAACACAAATGTACGTTAATACACTTAGAACGGGCCCTGTTTTATATTTATTGGTCTAATCGTTTAGCCACGTGTGGGGAAGAACAATATATAGGTACAGAGATTTGGCGAACACTTAAGGAAAGAAAACACCTGGAAGGCCTAGGAAGAGATGGAGGGATTTTATTAAAACGTATCTCACAGAAATAGGATAAAGAGCGTGGTCTGGCTTCCTCTGGCTGAGGAGAAGGACAAATGGTTTGCTCTCGGGGCTCTGGCAATGAACCTCCTGGTTAGACGAAGGGAAGAAAATTTCTTCCGTTACTAAGAGACTATCAGTCTCTAGGAAAGGGTTTCCATCATTGAGTCTGTTTCCTTAATCTAGTTAGTTATCCTATCATCTACCCGGGTGAAGTGAGGAAAAGAATAAGACAGGCCTTGGTCAATGTATCCTGCCTCCAAGCCCAGATTCGATCTCACGGTTTGGTAAATACGAATAGCGTTTATCGCTCACATCCCCGTCTTGTGTGTGGATCTCCTTACGGCCCTTCTTGGAATAGACTAACAGGGGGAAGGAGAAGGGAGCGGTATGTCACATGCTTTAGAAATACATTTGAGCAATCGATTACAGGCTGGAGACTGTTTTCAACAACAATTTGTCACAAACAACATATAGAAGTCATCATTATCTAGCAACAGATTTAAGAGCAGGGATATGCAGATATATTTTTTCTTATTGTTAACGTGGTGTGATATAATTCATCTATAGTCTTAAGCAACCGTCAGACTTGTCCAGTACACGCAGCGCCATGAAACATGCCATTTGACATTATACAAAACCAGTAATAATCTTCACCGTGAAAGCAGACCGTAGCTTATATAGGTGTGTCAGATATTATCAGAAATGTAACTAACAATTACTTTCGCTGTCAAAGTATCAAGTAACAATGAATCTACATAACGAAACAAGAAACAGTGGCCACGACTTGCTGTCTCTCCCGCTACGTGTAGACGTGATTTATAACTCACGTTCTTTGACTGCCAATACTATAGAAAGAAGTGACAAAGGACCACAGCAACTTTGCTAAAACTAGCCCCATATTAACACACTTCAAATTCGAAACATACTGCCTTCAGATGGGTGAGTAATTCAATAAGCTAATAAAGAAGAGATGAACATAGTCAAATATTAGGAATAATGATACACACAAGACTGCATAAAACGCACTGGAAAAGTAGAAAAGACCAGTCTAATATTATTGTTTACTATCCGATTACCACAGCTACATATATCTTGCATGTTTAGTTATTTATTCGGTTATACAAGGCGATGCCAGTGGTTAAGATTCTATGCTACAAATCGGAAGGTCGCTGGTTCGATCCCAGCTGGTGTAAGTGGATTTTTCATTGACAACTAATCCTTCCGATCGCACTATGGCCCTGGGGTCGACTCAGCCTCTAAAACAAATGAGTACCAGGAGCATTTCTTGGGGGTAAAGACGGCCAGTGCGTAAAGCTGACAACCTTACCACCATCTTGTGCCGTTGTCATGAAATCTGGGAACCTTAACTTCGTGGAACCCTCTGGGCCACTCCAGGCCTGTAACGGGACTGCTTTACCTTTATACAAGACGTTGCGGCTGTCCACATCAGTCATCGCGAGGTACGGCGTTGGTATACAAAACGAGTAGAAGTTTTCTCCTTACAAACAGTGGGAGCAAAGTCATTATAAAACTATCACTATTATCATTATCATCATCATCATCATCATCGTCATCATCTCCATCATGCAGACATTTATACTTATATTCCTGAGACAAACTATGCCCCTGGATAATATAGTGTTACAGCTACTCTGTTGTTACTATTCATGGTGGTTATATCGTTAGTTTCAGGGTTGACTTTCCGAAGTATGTGTGCAGTGCCCAATATGGCTGTTTTCTGTAGTTCCTTGACTTCATGTTTTCCTAGCATGTTGCTCACGTATTTTCTAAATTACTTTGAAATAATCCCAGTCTCCCCCATTATTACTATTATCACCTTTGTTTTTACATTCCACATGCGCTGTATTTCTATTGTAAGGTCTTTATATTCTACAATCTTCTCGGCTTCTTTTCTAATCACATTTCTGTCTCCTAAGATTGCAACGTCTATTAACATACACGTTCCCTTTTCATTATCACGGATTATGTCTGGTTTGTTGTTGGGGATATTTCTGTCGGTTTGAACTTTTTGATTCTACAATATGGTTACCTTACCTCCTTGACTAATTATTATTATTATTATTATTATTATTCCGAAAACCGAAAATAAGCGACGTAAAACTAATATATAGGTTATGTTACTAGACTATTTAGATACACTCCCGTATTTCATATTAAACTAAGAAACTGTAATGCATAAAATAAGACAAAATGACAAAATAAATAGTGGGTAAACGAGCGCAGACTGTATGCGTCAGTGTAGCGTCAAGCCTAGTATATATAGCGAAGTAAATTACGGTGACTTGGCATAGTATTCCTTGAGTAGGTTTCTTTACTTGTCTAGCTTTTTGGATCATTATTTTATAGAACCAGCATCACTACTTCAAACAGACCGTTTCGCGAGACTGCAGGCAACGCAGCTCCCGCTCCTGCACATTGCAGCCTACACTCGAATTTAAAGACAATGCTGGAAATGTTACCCTTCTTCCCGCAGACTAGCGACACGTCTAACAAACAGGCTGTTCATTGCAATTCGAAAGTGTTGTAAGTGAAGACAGCCGACGGGAAGTGACTACCGACAGTTGTGACATAAAATAATGTCCCTAAACGCGTAGGCTTATTTTTTGACGTTTTGCTGACCGTGCATCTCAGTATAATCTTAGTAATTAACCAACTCAATGTAAAAATTCTTGTTTTAGAATAAGTTTATTATATGAATTATCATAAAACAAGAATTTGTGCATTAAGTTGGTTAATTACTAAGATTATGGTGTAAGCTTAATCCAGCCGAGGTAGACTGCAGAAACCAGATTTCGTCTTTCGGCGAAACGGACGCGTCAATTTAAATCGGCGGGGGCGTCAATTCAGTCGACTACTGGCAGCCAGCCGAGGTGTGCGCATCAGCGGTAGTAATGCTGGATGCACCATGTTCCGAGGTAGTGTTAAGGGTACTGGCTACCCACTCCATTCGTCAGTTTCCCCTTCACTTCCCTTACCGTGCATCACCGTGTGCCATCACATTTCAACTGGACTCTACAACATTCCACGCTTGTTCGAGAAGCCCGAGTTCTGTCTGTCGGTCTCACCCAACCTCGTGCACAATGCAGCATCATGGCCGGCATATGAAGGGACTTTCATGTAAAACAGCTGACAAGAGCTGTGCACTGTAGAGCCTAGCATACCAACACTGTGAGCATACCACGAGTTTTGGGGGTAGGTGGGGGGCAGACTACAGAGACAGTCACCACAGTTGCGTCATACCCTGATGCACCAGTCGTAAAAGTTAAGGGTTAAAGTTTAACCTTGTAAAGCCTACTGGTAATGTGATGCACCAACAGGTTTAACACCCAAGAACTTTACATTATGCCACACTATATTGGTTTGTTAGGTATTTATCTCTGAGATGGGCTGGGCATGTGGCTCGTATGGGTGAGGAGAGGAGGGTGTATAGGGTCTGCTGGGGAAACCGGAGGGAAAGAGACCACTAGGGAGACCTAGGAGTAGATGGGTGGATACTATTAGGATGGATCTCCAGGAGGTGGGACGTGGATATGTGGACTGGATTTGGGCTGGCCCAGGATAAAGACAGGTGGCGGACGCTTGTGAGTGCGGTAATGAACCTTCGGGTATCATGAAATGCGGGGAATTTCTTGACTAGCTGCAAACCAGTTAGCTGCTCAAGAAGGACTCTGCACCATGGAGTTAAGTAAATAAGTAAGTAAGGTATTTATCTCAGAACAAACAGCAACTTTTGCCCTATAACCGAGATTAAAAGTGTTTACTGCGCGGTACAAACTGTGTCTTTAAATAAAGCAGTCGGTGCTTCGTCTTTAAAGGGTTAAGTGTGTCAAAACTCATCACCACCAAATTAGTACAGAAGGGAACAGTTCGCATATCGCGAAACTGAGTTCGTAAAGATATCCAAATGACTCTCTGCAACAGATGAAACGCGTTCAGCTTGCCAATAATTTGTCTGCGTTTAAGGAACCCGAAGGCCCTCATCGGCGTGCCAATTGACTCCATATTCTCTCATACACATTACGATGCATATCCTCACACAAGCGTTTAAGTGTTCTCTGATTCACCTCCGTGGATGATAAAGTGTCGTGTCACACCTCAGGTAACTGCAGGTCACACCTTCGTGAAAGCAGGGTTCCAATCGCTCTGCAGTCTGTATGGAATTTACGGTTTAAAAGAGTCTTCGGTGTTTCACTGTAGGTTACTGTTCACCACTGCTCCATGCTGATTTATCACAGCACTTAAACAAAACCAGCCTATTACAGGGGTGCTGATAAGTCCTTAGCCCGACCAGGAATGAAACAAGCTACATTCCCTGCATTTTATGGAACTCGGAGGTTCATTACCACATTCACATCAGTCCACAACCTGTCCCTACCCTAGCCAACTAAATCCATTCCTCTGCCCATCCCACCTTTAAGAGTCGCAGCTTCCTGGTAGGGCTAATGACTTATCAGCACCCCGATAACACCAAAGTAACATGTATAATCGTGGTAAGCCGTGAAACCTTTACAGATTCGATGTTCGGCCCTTTCAAAACTAAAACAAATCAAACCTATATTCGTTTCAACTCGTACCGAGCAGTAAACACTGTCCGGCACGGTAGAAGAAACCAGTCAGTTAACGTTTTGAATGGAAATAATCGCTGGTTGTTCTGAAATCAGTACAAAGTAAATAAAATGCATTTTGTGGCCAAAAACTGTAATTTCTTAAAGTTAAACAAAGTGTTACATAAGGTTAATATTTGGGCTTTAAACGGTTAACGGGACTTAAAGCGTCACCACCGCATGCACAGCACCCTGCCACTCACAGTACCCTGCCATGCACAGTACCCTGCCATTCACAGTACCCTGCCATTCACAGTACCCTGCCATTCGCAGTACCCTACCATTAACAGTACCCTGCCATTCACAGTACCCTGCCATCGAATTGCCTTACTTTTAATTTATCTGCATACTGTTGCATCTCGTTGGATTTATTCAACATATATGTAGAGTGTCCCACTTCTGTCCGATCTGAAGCAAAATTGCCAAAGGACGACAACATTTTAGTTAAACTTGCACATAAGCAATTTCAAGAGATTCCGTCCGTAGGGAATTCTGCTGTGCCACGGATGGGCGGATGCAATGAGGCTAACAGTCATATTTGCATTCCGATCGCGCTTTAAAAACGAATCTCAGAACTTCAATAAATAACCAAAACAAGACGAAATTTTGTAGATATTAGTCGCGGCTCTCACGGTATATGAACCAGTACCCACTACACAAGAGTAACTCTCATTATGTTGGTAGTCGCAACTGAAACATGAGCAGGGCAACCTAATTATCCGTATGTGGAAAAAACAATATTAAACTGGATCTCACATCAAATGAATGGGATGGTGTAGAATGGATACAGCTCGTTCAGGATAGGGACCTGGAGTGGGATCTTGTGAAAAGATAATGACCTATTGGGTTCCGCAACGAACTGAGAGAATTTCCACGTTAAACAAGCGACTAACAATTTCCCAAGAGTCATAATGTCATTTATTCCGTTATAATCGTTAAATTCGTCGGTATATAATTACATTAAAATTTTTCGTACAGCCTAGAAAAGCCACTGTATAATTTCAATTTCATGACCACTCAACCCCACGTTTGCCCACTGCGTGACAAATAACAACAGGAATTTGTTCCACAAAATACCATTAAATTTGCACAGGAATGAGGATAAATTTTTCCGTCATCTTTCGCGAGGGGACTAAATTGGCAATTGTACATGGAAAAGATCAACGCGCTAATGCCGTTACTTCATTAAAACTAACGCAAAAAGCCGTGAGCCTACGTTCAGCAGGAAGTGAGCGTAGAGAAGTCATATAAACGCATGAAACGACATCGCATAAACCTTTGAGAATTTCATAACTCAGTTCTAACTCTGCTAATAAAATGAAAGCAGCTACACTTTCTTCACTGCTTTCAAGAAAGGATGAAATACAGACTCTCCAAAGCAACATTTCATTACTAAGGCCCCCCGTACAGACGTACAGTTCTACAAACGGTTTCGCAATTTTATTGCCACCTCTTAATGAAGTTTTAGTGCGCGCCTGCTCGCGCAGAAGTATTGGCCGATCCAATGGCCCAGTCTTGCCAGCTCACTACTAACCTCGCTCGCGTCACAACTGCACCATCAGCTGAACTCTACTGTACATTACTGCTACTGCTAGCATGCTTTCAACTGTCTGGGCTGCATAAAGAAATATGCCGATAGTGCGACTCAAACCAACATGGTTTGTTTCCGAAAGGGACTGCTAGGACGCGGTCAATTGCCTGGGCTACGCCTGCTGACAGTAAGAACGGAACAGTCCGGTCGACTCATCCATCCCTAGCAGCACAGTTAGCTAGAATCACGCCTGGGAAAGTTAATGAAATTTAATTAATGTTTTTAATTTCAAATTAAGCAAATGATGTGATGAATGGAAGACGGAGAAACGCCACGAATGCGCAAATATGGGGAAAGTAAAATGACTCGAATTATGATGGTAACTGTACCGCACGTCACTGCCTGAACGGGACGTACGAAATATCAGGCCGATGGTTTTTGTTCGACTGAGTGTACGTGTCTACACTATTCTTATTTCCTCCATCGTTTCGAAGTGCTGTTATCAACCCATTATGCCTTAATGGCTAATGTGCATACAGCCAGGTTTACACTCTACAAAGTCTAAGCTTTGTCCACACAGACTATTTACGCGTTGCATAAGATAGAATAAACAGCGACGCTTTCTCTACAGCATTAGCCCACCTGGTCCCCTAATCAAAACACAGTAATTTCATTGAGGGGCGAACTGAATCTTTGTATATAATGCATTTTAATTGTAAACCTCAAAGTGTCAATTAATTTCTTGGCCACCTGCATCAACATTTTCTACCAACAAGGACAATACACAGTGCAGATGCGATGTTTAAAGAAACAAACAATCAGAAAACTTCGGAGGCGTCTATAAGAAGAGTTTTGGCACCACAACAAATCCGCTCGGTATAATAAAAACGCAGGACACCGTCAGAAACTTTGCGTCTCGAACCGCGATTTAAATGCACAAAGATCAGCCCCGTCGTATCATATTATCTCATGACCACCTGCTACCAGGTAGTATTTCAAGGTAATAATAAAAAGTGTATGTTGTACAACGACAGGTCATAATTATATAGCTCAATTTGTAGGCACATACGCAAAATCGCGAAAAGGGACTATTTGCTTCGTGATGTCCGTCCGCCCACATGGAACAAATCAACCGACAACTTGTCCTATTCCGAAACACATAAATCCAGTCTCTGTCCCCATCCTATTTCTCTAAGAACTATTTTAATATTATCCTCCCCTCTACGCCCAGGTCCTCCAGGTGGTCCCTTCAGGTTTCCCCAACAAAATCCGGCAAACAATTCTTCCACGTCATACTCGTACATGAAACATGCCCCGTAACCACTGCTTAGGACACAAAGGAAAGGAACCATCTTAAACTTCAGGAAACCAGAAGGCAGACGTGAGACCAGTTCCATACTGAGAATCCACAAATATTAGGCGTAACCGCACAATATTATCTGGCGAACGGCTGCCCGGGATTTCTACACCCCTAGATTAGGGCATCCCACAGGGTCAGTCTAATTCCGAAGCTGTGTGGAACATTTCATCTAATACGCTGAATTTTTTACGGTAAGTACATAGCGTATTACGCAACTTCGTAACTGCAGTACCACCGCTTATCAACCGTCCGCAACTGCTTATTCAGCATAATCGCAGCCTCCCTCGACATATGGTATCCTTGTACTCCATCCCAAACTCGATAACACAGCACGGCGTGGTGACAGGAACCCACGGAACACTGGCGCATAAGAACAAGACTTTAACAAACGTACTGAACAGGGAGGTGCGGGCCGGTAGCTCAGTCGGTATAGCGACTGAATACGGGCTGGGCGGTCCGGGATCGAACCCCGGTGGGGACAAGATTTTCCGTCCGTCCAGATCGGCCCTGATGACCATCCAGTCTCCTGTACATTGGGTACCGGGTCTTTCACGGGGGTAAAGAGCGGCCGTGGCGTGCTGCTGACCACTTACCCCCTTCTAGTGCCGCGGTCATGGAAGAGTAGAACTATACCTCTACCCACCCTCTGGGCCACACCGGGCCATAAATAGGCAAAATACCGACTGACAGACTAGACCCAGCAGCAGCTCGATGTGTCACATCCATTTCGGAAGTTCCACCTGTTCCCTCATGACATTTAAACCGCCCACCAAATTCTCCGTGGGAGTGCGGGATTCGGAAGAACAGTAAAACAGTAAAAAGCTTTCTGATACAATTCGCTTGCACTTTGGCCAACACGATAGGCGCAAGTGGGCAGGCAGGTGGGGAGCCCGGATGGTGGGCGAAAGAAGCTGGAAAATGCCAACGGTCCGAATAATTAGATGCAGTACAGAACACCAGGAGAATGGCAGATGGGTAATGCATTAAAAAAAACCCCCACTGTAGAAAGCGACACTAAATTGTTCTGCATAACCAAAAAAAAAAATTACTGTAGATAACCGCAATATGTAGTCAACATTAAGAGTTTACGAAGTCGGTACAACGCGGTGGCACACTTGGTTGAAGCACTGCGGTACAAGGCGGAAATTCGCGGGTTCGTCTCCCAATGGGGCCACTAAGTTTTTCTATTGACTTAATCTAATCCTTCCCGCCTGGCAATAATGCTAGTGTCGACTCAACCTCTAACAGAAATGAATAGTCTGCGTTTGAAATGTGATGACACACGCCCAGAAATCAGATTTCGTCTTTCGGCGAAACGGACCAGTCCATTTAAATCGGCGGGGGCGTCAGTTCAATCGACTACTGGCAGCCGACGTGTGCGCCTCAGCGGTAGTAATGCTGGATACACCATGATACGAGGTAGTGTGAAGAGTACTGGCTACCCACTCCATTCGCCAGTTTCCCCTTCACTTCCCCTCCCGTGCGTCATCGTGTGCCATCACATTTCAACTGGACTCTATCATATGGATATCTCCTAAAGCGTAAAGACGTCCGTTTGTCTAGAAATTCTGGAAGCCTCAACCACCTGGAACCCTAAGAGGTTGTCATGGCCCGTAATGTGATGGCTTTACCTTTTACTTATTCAGTATTCTAGGCTGAGGGATAAACAACCGAGGAATCGTGGTTCGAATCCCGACATTGACGAAAGATTTTGTCATCTAAAACGCGCAGACCGGCTGTGGTACACACACAGCCCCTTCCTGAACGGCCACCCCTGCTCTCTCGCCGGAATAAAGGCAGCCGCAGTATGAAGCCGACCACTAACCTTCACCTAGCGCAGAGCTTAAGAATAAATGGAGCATTACCACCATTCCCCCATACGCCTTCACGGTGTGCACAGGGACGAGTTTACGTTATTGAGCGGGTATGATTTATTGCATTATCGCTCCATAAAAAAAGCGACTCACTTCTCTGACTACTGTCCCAAGCATTTGCATATGATTAAAGCCTTTTTTAAAACCTCAAACAAATGAAAGGCTTTTCTAGGATGCCACATGCTTGTGACAACAACTTGCCAATTTTTTTTTTGTTTTCATGGCACAACAGCCCCCAGTGTTTCACAGCAAACTCACTGTCGACGTTTCACGATCACACTCAGACACACTACATTCGGTGGGACTATTCTGGACGAGTGATCAGCCCGGCGCAGAGACCTCTACCTGAAAACACACAACACTGAAAGGAGAGAGGCATCCACGGCCCAGCCGGAATTCGAACCCGTAATCCCAGCAAGCCAGCGGCCGCAAACCAAAGACTTTGACGGTGCGGCCACTGGGAACGGCACAGTTTGCCGGTAGTCACCAACTAATGTCACTAAGAGGCGGGAAGCGGTATTAGCGACTAAGTTAGATTCAAGACATAAGGATGGAAATTCTCTGTTCCACACCCTATCCGCAAACACTTACCCTCCTACACGAGCGAGAGACATTATCGCGTAGGTAAACTTGACAGAGCGTGAAACAAGCGCCTTGCATACATGTAGCACCATCGCCGCGTAAGCTGTGAGGCTTAAGGGTGTGGCGTTTACTCACACGCATAGCTTTACAATCACGTATCTTAATTAGTTTTAAGCTGCGGTGGTACCGAGTCGCTCGACACTGTCTCGAATTTGCCTACTGTACAGTAAGCCCAGAAAGCCATTCCACGTTTACAGGAAGCTGTGTTTTCGTAAATTCAAAAAATAGTTTTAAAAAGTGCAACACCGAATTGCTGATTTTCAGTATCGCTCATTCCGTGCAGTAGACTGAATATACGGTTCTTATCTCAGTATTTAACCAACTTGATGCACAAATTTTTTGTTTCACAATAAGTTTTATTTCATGCCTCTACATGTTTCGAGCACTATGTGCTCATCAACAGGAGGTCAAAATTGCATTAGACAGCCTCTGGTATCATCACACCTATAGGTGGCCATCTGGTGCACGAAATTTGTTTCACAATAAGTTTTATTTCATGCCTCTACATGTTTCGAGCACTATGTGCTCATCATCAGGAGGTCAAAACTGTATTATACAGCCTCTGGTATCGTCAGACTCTGTAGGTGGCCGTCCCGTGCACAGGTTGAGAGAGTCCTCTCTCAACCTGTGCATGGGACGGCCACCTATAAGTGTGATGATACCAGAGGCTGTATAATACAGTTTTGACCTGCTGATGATGAGCACATTGTGCTCGAAACATGTAGAGGCATGAAATAAACTTATTGTAAAACAAAAAGTTTGTGCATCAAGTTGGTTAATTACTAAGATAAATATACTGACATGCACGGTCAGGAAAACATAAAAATTTGACTATACGGTGTTTAACCCTACAAACTGTGAGCTGTGAGTAAGAGACGATCAGTACTCAAGAGGCCCACAGTTGCAGAAACACCGATCAAACAACACACGGTCGTTCCGTTTGAATTACAACGCCAAAAACTGGCACAGATTTCGGCAATGGAAAATAAAATTCAGAATTTCAAAATTATCGTAACTGATTTTTATTTAAACATTTTTAAACATATTAAACAAGAGTGGTATATTTAAATATACACACACTTGATAGAATTTTTTTTGTACTTGTATACCTTTGCATACACCGCCATGACAGTAATCTTTCCGAGGTCCAAACACGTAGCAACATAAGTGAAATATGACTATTTATTATTGCCTGTGTTGTTTGTTGGATGCCATACTGCACAGCAAATATGCTGGTTAATCCCTACAAGCCGAACTGCCGGTTTGATGCCGGACTGCTGGCTAGAAGTCAGTATTCGGAAGGTCCTGCGACCGAACACCTCGACACAGGGTTTTATTGGTTTCCCTGTGTCTATAAGCAAATTCTGAGATGGTTCCCAAGATTCCAAGTTGCCACTACATGCTTCTCATGTAGCCCTCCCGACTTAAATTTATTAGTAACCAACTTCATATTTTGTATACATGTAAAATAACCACTGCCACCGGGTGACAACCCAATTG
>Ga0123354_10015426_pt1 | contig 11930 bp, 10 predicted proteins | sample TergutLab28metaG_2_FD_97872 | JGI IMG/M metagenome (GOLD analysis project Ga0123354, IMG submission 97872) | Labiotermes labralis P4 segment gut microbial communities from Petit-Saut dam, French Guiana - Lab288 P4 | ecosystem: Host-associated > Arthropoda: Insects > Digestive system > Gut ... | reverse complement strand
TTATGTGCTGCACCAAGCGGCGCTTGGGTCTGTTCCGCGTTCAATCAAAGATCCTCTCACCACCAATGATGTGAATATCACCGGTTTTGTAAATATGCTGATTGCTGCTCGAGATGCAGACGTTAAACGATTTATTTATGCAGCCTCTTCGTCCACTTATGGCGATTCCAAAACATTGCCTAAAGTAGAAGAGGTCATCGGGAAACCGCTCTCTCCTTATGCTGTAACAAAATATGTAAACGAACTTTATGCCGATGTTTTTTCTAAAACATACGGATTGGAATGTATTGGTTTACGTTATTTTAATGTATTTGGTCGGCGACAAGACCCTGATGGCGCTTATGCAGCGGTTATTCCATTGTTCGTAAAACAATTGATGAACCATCAATCGCCTGTTATTTATGGCGACGGTGAGAATTCACGCGATTTCACGTATATTGATAATGTGGTTCAAATGAATTTGCTGGCGCTTCAAACGACAAATGCAAAAGCCATAAATACCGTGTTCAATACTGCTTACGGCGAACGAACAACATTAAATCAATTGGTTCAATATTTAAAGGAATACTTATCGGAATACAACCCAAAAATTGCCGATGTCGCTGTTATTCACGGACAGGAACGCTTGGGCGATATTCCACATTCTTTAGCCTCTGTGGAGAAGGCAAAAGATTTGCTGGGATATAGTCCGAAATTCAACTTGAAAGAAGGATTAAAAGAAGCCATAAAATGGTATTGGAAAAATTTACGATAAATTTGAAATATGTGCGGAATTGTAGGTATTGTTAAAGAGGAAGGGACTGTTGATGTTTCCGAAATAAAAAAAATGTCGGACAATCTTACGCGAAGAGGTCCAAATGCAGAAGGATTCTATTGTCATAATAATATGGGAATAGGGCATCGGAGACTCTCTATTATTGATGTAGAAACCGGCAATCAGCCAATATTCAATGAAGACAAATCTATTACTATCGCTTTTAACGGCGAAATTTACAATTTTCAAACACTTAAACAGGAATTACAACAAAAGGGACATCTGTTCTATACACAGTCAGACACAGAAGTTATTGTACATGGATATGAAGAGTATGGTATTGAATATTTATTAGATACTATTGATGGCATGTTTGCTTTTGCTCTTTATGATTCAAACATTAATACATTGTTTTTAGCCCGTGATAAATATGGTGAAAAACCACTTTATTATTTTCAAGATAAGTCGACATTGTATTTCGCATCTGAACTAAAAGCAATCGAACCATTGATAAAAACAAAGTTAATTGACCCAATGGGGTTAAATTTATTTTTGTCGTTAACCTATATACCTGCTCCTTATACAATTTACGAAAATGTTAAGAAGTTAAAACAGGGGCATTATTTAAGTATATGTAATTTTGTGTTACTAGACCATGAATATTACGATATTTTAGATCAAAACATTGATAATAAATATACCGATATAGCCATTTGTAAAATGAAACTGAGAAAATTATTGGAAAATTCCGTGAAACAAAGAATGGTTGCAGATGTTCCCATTGGGGCTTTTTTGAGCGGTGGTATAGATTCAAGCATCATTGCAACATTGATGAGTCAATTTTCCGAAAGTCCAATAAACACATTTACAATCGGATTCAGGGAAAAAGAGTTTGATGAAAGCAAACGTGCACAAATTATAGCTAATCATATTAAATCACGGCATACAGTTCATTATTTGAGCTATCAGGATGCTTTGCATGTTTTGGATGATATTATATCATATTACGACGAACCATACGCAGACGCATCTTCTATTCCTTCTTTTTTTGTTGCAAAACTTGCGAAAGAAAAAGTAGATGTTGTGCTGACAGGAGATTGTGCTGATGAACTTTTTGGAGGATACGACAAATATTTGGCGCCATTTTATATCCAAAAGTATAATAATCTTCCTTTATGGGTTCGGAGTCTTTGTTGTCGATTGATAAAGATTGTTCCTCACAACAGTTTTACCAATATTCTTTTGAGGAAGCTGAATAGAGTAATCAGAAATGCAGGGTATTCGGATTTTGACTTGCACTATAATTTTATGTGCCTGGGGTTTGCCGATCAAGAAAGATGTGAGTTGTTAACAACCGGATGGAATACAGATATCAAGACATATATGAAAAACATATATAACAATTATCAAGACGGAAATTCGATGGAAAAAGGATTTTATACCGATCTGAAGGTTATACTTGAAGGCGATATGTTTGTCAAAACGGATAGAGTATGTATGATGAACTCGCTGGAAACGCGGGCTCCTTTTATAGCTTCTTCTATTGCCGAAATGGCTTATCGTATGCCCTCTAACTTCAAAATCAACGGGTACAACAAAAAATTTATTTTAAAAGAAACCTTTAAAGATATTCTTCCGCCTCAGACATTAAAATTTGCCAAAACTGGATTTAGAGTTCCTGTTGGAAATTGGTTTAGGACAAGTTTACGAACGGACTTACAAGAAACCTTATCCATACAGAATTTGAACAAGCACCATCTATTCGATATTGATTTTGTTCAAAGAATAATCATCGAACATTTAAACGGAAAAGCAGATCATGCAACTAAATTGTGGATTTTGTATTGTTTTCAGAAATGGTATGATAAATAAGTAATATGGATATGCAAATCAATGTAACACAGTATCTTGACAAAACATCGCGGCTATTTCCAGACAAAATAGCAATAGACGATACAAAAACGATTTTAACATTTGCACAGTTCCATCAACGTGCCAACAGTATTGCAAATGAAATAATCGCATTAGGTCTGAATAACGTTCCGATTGCAGTATACATGCCAAAAAGTTGTGGCATGGTCGTAGCATTTGCTGCCATTAACTACTCTGGTAATTTTTATGTTCCTATAGATACAAAATCGCCTGATAGTCGCATTAAGAATATATTTGAAACATTAGATGCTAAAGTTATTCTAACCAATAAAGATTGTTGCGATAAACTGAAATCTCTATATAGAGGCAGAATTATTTGTATTGATGATGTTAATGATACCGACGTCTCACCACAAATCATAAATCAAGCAAGAGAAAAGATTTTAGATACGGATCCAGTGTACACAATCTTCACTTCAGGATCAACGGGAACACCAAAAGGTGTTGTTATCTCACATCGTGGCGTAATTGACTATATTGATTGGGCTATAGAAACTTTTAAAATAGATGAACTGGTTATTATTGCCAATCAGGCGCCTTTCTACTTTGACAATTCAACACTTGATTTGTATTTAATGTTTGCAACAGGTGCGACCTTAATACTTGTTCCCGAAGAATACTATGCTTTTCCTGCAAAACTGATCGATTTTCTGAATGAAAAGAAGGTTAACATGGTTTTTTGGGTTCCTTCTGTGTTTGTCAACATAGCCAATTTTCAATTGCTTGAACAGAAGAAACCGAAATACATGCAGAAAATGCTATTTGCAGGAGAGGTAATGCCTAACAAACACTTAAATTATTGGCGAAAACATATACCGGATTGCTTATATGCAAATCTTTATGGTCCAACCGAAATTACGGTAGATTGCACTTTTTACATTGTTGATAGAGAATTTTCAGATGAAGAGCCATTGCCCTTAGGCAAACCCTGCAAGAATAGTGGAATTTTAATTCTTAATGAACAAAATCAGCTTGCAGCCCTTAACGAACATGGGGAGCTATGTGTACGAGGAACTTCATTGGCTATGGGGTATTACAACGACCCTGAAAAATCGAATAAGGTGTTTGTGCAAAACCCGTTAAATCGACACTATTCAGAAATTATATATCGTACAGGAGATATAGCCTATTGGAATGAGTATGGAGAAGTGATGTTTGTGGGACGTAAAGATTTTCAAATCAAACACAATGGATACCGGATTGAACCCGGAGAGATTGAGAATGCAATTTTGGGTACAGGGTTAATAAAAACGACTTGTGTGGTTTACGATAACTATAAAAAGGAGATTGTCATGTTCTATGAATCGGATACAGAACTAAATTTTGGAGACTTTCGCAAAAACATGTTGCAGTTTGTCCCCAAATATATGATACCCACAAAACATATTAAGGTTGAACAAATGCCGATAAATGCCAACGGAAAAACGGACAGATTAAAATTGAATAAAGAAATTAATGAATAGCATTCATTCGTACAGCCAGATACAAGAGATAATTACAATTATAAGATCTCATAAAAAAGGATTTATAACAAATTTTTATCTTGTGGAAGAACGGTGTGATATGTTTATCAACAAGAAATTGTTGTTTTTTGTGAAGATGCCGAAATGTGCGCTTATCCTTCGGAGAGATCGCGATTTTTACCACGTGTATTACATTGCTACAGATAAAATGGTATTGGCCGAAATGCTAAAAATTCTCACAGAAAATTATCCAAATAATATTTTTATTTCCGATATTGTTGGTGTAAAATCCATTGTTAATGATATTTCTTCAACCTATGCTTTACTTGGCTTTGAAAAATACAATCAACTGTATCGAATGAGCCGAACAAAAAATCTCGATGAACCACAACCATTGGATCAAAAAGTTGAATTCGCCAATTTGGAACATACCGGACAAATTCAGTATCTTCTTGAAAAATATTTTGACCCCTATTGTGAACAACTTCCTCAGATCGAAGAAATACAAAAATGGATAGAAACAAAGAATATTATTGTCGTTGTAGAAGAGGAAAATGTAATAGGATTTGTAATTTTTGAAATCAACGGCATAATGTCATATTTGCGTTATTGGTTTACACATCCCAATCACAGAGGTAAAAAATTGGGGTCTGCTTTGTTGAAACGATTTTTCCATGAATGCAGAGCAACCAAAAGACAATTATTTTGGGTAATTGAAAGCAATGAAAATGCTATAGTCCGTTACAAACATTACGGTTTTGAACAAGAACAATTATTTGATCAAGTAATGATAAAAAAAATAGACCTGTGAAACAAAAAATTATTAAAATTCTTACCGAATTGCGCCCTGAATTTGATTTTAATCAAAACGTGGATCTAATTGAAGAAGGTATGTTGGATTCTTTCGATGTTGTAACGCTTGTAACAATATTGGATGAAAAATTCGGAATATCCATAGATGGCGTAGATATTTTGCCGGATAACTTTTCTTCAGTGGAAAAAATTGAAAGTTTGTTAATGAAAAATGGCATAAAATAATGGGACTTCAATTAACTTTTCAAAACAAACGTATAACTGGTGTGTTGTCTGTACTTCCCAAGCGTGATGTGACTTTTGAGGAGGAAATGGAAAATTACAATTTCTCACCGGCAAAGTCAATGAAACTTAAGTTGGCTATGGGGTATAACAAACACCATATTGTAGACGAAGGTACGAATGTTTCGGATATGTGCGTGCATGGTATAAACCATTTATTAGACGCAGGTTTTTTAAAAAAAGAAGACGTCAGCGCGCTTATTTTAGTAACACAATCGCCAGAACATTTTATGCCGGCAACAAGCAGTATCATTCACGGAAAATTAGAATTTGGTACCGATGTTTTGTGTATGGATATAAATCAGGGATGCGCCGGTTTTGTGATAGGCTTGATACAAGCGTATATGCTTCTTGAACAGCCCTCTATACAAAAAGTAGTTTTAATGAATGCAGATGTTCTTAGTCGGAAAGTAAGCAAACGGGATCGCAACAGTAATCCGCTCACTGGAGATGCAGCTTGTATTACCATTGTTGAACGAAGTTCGGAAACTTGCACCATAAATGCCGTTGTAAATATGGATGGCCGAGGAGCTTATGTCTTACAAATTCCTGCTGGAGGATTTAAGATGCCAAGTACTCCTGAAACGGCAGAAATGATAGAAGATGAAAACGGTAATTTTCGAAGTTTGGATAATTTGGTAATGAAAGGCGACGAAGTTTTCAATTTCGTACAAACCGAAGTACCTCCGATGATTGAAGAACTTTTAGAAATGTCGGGGAAAAAACCTGAAGATATTGACTGGTATCTGTTTCATCAACCCAACAAGTTTATGATTAACAAATTAGCTGATAAAATAGGTGTTCCTCGCGAAAAAATGCCGGCCAATATTGTTGAAAATTTTGGAAATGCCAGCGGAGCCACTATTCCAACTAATATCAGTTTCAATTTGGGCGATAAAGCAATAATAAATACCTATAATGTTTGTTTTGCCGGATTTGGCGTAGGTTTGACATGGGTGGCAATCGAACAGCCGTTCGGTAAATTGAATTTTAATCAAATCATATATTACTAAAAATGGAATTGTTTTTTGAACAAATGGCTGAAATCTTTGAAGTGGATAGCCTGAAACCAACCGATGTATTGACTGAATTTGATGCGTGGGAGTCGCTTACGCAACTTTCGATTATTGTACTCGCTTCGGATATCTACGGAGTAACAATATCAGCAACAGAATTGAGAAATGCCATAACAGTTGAAGGAGTTTATAGACTTATCGAAAGCAAAAAATAAATACTTTATAGCACAAAAAATGGAACAAAAAACATCCGTACTGATTACCGGCGCTTCATCCGGGATAGGACAAGAAATTGCCGTACAATTATCTAAATCATATAATGTTATTCTCGGCGGCAGGGATCAAACAAGACTCGAAAAAACGCTCAAAACTTGTGATACTGCAAATAACCATCTTCTTTGGTCTTTTGATTTGTCAAATATTAACTCAATTGAGGATACATTATCGGCGTTATTGAAGGAAAACAATTGTACTGTTAGCCACTTTGTTCATGCTGCAGGATACGCAAAACCAGTCCCATTGAAAATGTTATCTGTTGAATCCATTCTATCAACGTTTCATGTAAATGTTATTTCATCTGCAATGGTTGCAAAAGTACTTACGAGAAAGAAGATAAATCAAAGCGCCTTAAAAAATATTGTTTTTGTTTCGAGCAATAACAGTAATTTCGGGGTAAAAGCATTTAGTTCTTACGTAGCATCAAAAGCGGCTATGGATGGATTAATGAGATGTTTAGCGGTAGAGTTAGCCCCGACAGTACGAGTAAACTCCGTATTACCCGGATTGATTCGTACTACCATGTCAGAACACATGTATCAAGACACTAAATTGATAGAACGAGTGAGTTTGCAGTATCCTCTTGGATTAGGAACAACTCATAATGTGTATAGCGCAGTAAAATTTTTACTAAGCGATGATGCACATTGGATTACCGGACAACAACTAATCGTGGACGGTGGTAGAACGATAAATTATATTACAGGATAATGTTTACAGCAAAAGTATATCAACGTTAAATTGCATTAATAAATGTCAATAATTGTCAATTATCAACCTTCTTATTATGATCAATTGTTACGTTTCTACAAAAAATATTGGAAAGAGAAACATAATGAAGATTATTTAAATTATAGGCTCTTTAAGGTTTCTAACAATCCTTTGGACATCGAAAAAAACTTGCTTGCTATCAACGATAATGGCGATATTGTAGGGTGTAATTTGTTTTTACCCGCAAAAGCTACAATTTATGGCGAAGAGCATACAATATTCTGGAGTAACGATGTTTTTGTAGAAAAAAACTATCGTAGTGATGTTGCTTTGGAGTTAATTTTTAAAGCAAATGCTACCAAAAATCTGTTTGGTAGCGGAGGAAGTTCTATTGCCAAAAAAATTCAAAAGAAGCTTAAGACCAATTTTATTGCTGAAACAACAGCTTATTTCATCATTAATCGCTGGATGGTAAAAGCCTTATTATATAAATTAGGTATCATTTTTCCGGAAAAAACAGATTTAAAAACTATTCCCGATAATATTAGAGTTAAAGATGATGTTTTTGAATTTGTAAGGAACGCTGACGACCTTTCCATTCTTGATGATGGGTATTGGAACAAAGGGAAGTTGGATATTGAAATGAATCGAGGTATTGATTTTTTAAAACATCGTTTCTTTGATAACTTCAACTCCTATTATTTTTATCAAAAAAAAAACGAATACAAAAAATCCTATTTTGTTTTTCGTAAAATTATAAAAAGGGGCATTGCAGCAATTGCGTTAGTTGATTTTAGATTCGACTTGGATGATTTTGGCGAATATCTGAAAATACTTCGCGCTGTTCATAAAGTTGCCGTTAAAAACAGGATACCCTTAGTGGTAACCCTTTCAACCATAATAGACAAAAAAATCAGATTCGCTCCTTTGGTTATCCGATCTCACATGAAAAGAGATGTAGTCACTAACATAAAGAATATTAAACCATCCATATTGGTTACATTTGCTGATTCGGATGGAGATTTAGCCATAGGGCGTATCACAACTTAATATTTACTAATGAAAACAATAAATCATGGAACCTTTGTAATTTCATTGGATTTTGAATTGTTTTGGGGGGTTAGAGATAAAAAAAACAAAGAAAGTTACGGGGAGAATATTTTAGCAGTAAGACAAATAATACCAAGGTTGTTGGAAGTTTTTAAACACTATGGTATAAAGGCAACATTTGCAACCGTTGGATTTTTATTTTTTGCAACAAAGAAAGAATTGTTGCAGAACTTACCCGAGAAAAAACCATCATACATTGAAAAAAACTTTTCACCCTACGGTACTTATATGGACTCTATCGGCGAAAACGAAACGAATGACCCTTTTCATTTTGCAAAAAGTTTGATAGAAATGATTCAGAATGTTGGTCTACACGAAATAGCTTCTCATACGTTTTCACATTACTATTGTTTGGAGGAAGGACAAACAATAGTAGAGTTTGAGGATGATCTCTCGGCGGCGAAAAATATAGCTCATAAAATGAATATTCAATTGCAAAGTCTTGTTTTTCCCAGAAATCAAACTAATGGAGTTTATTTAGAAATGTGTCAAAAGCAAGGTTTTTTTTGTTATAGAGGTAATGAAAATCATTGGATTTATCAAGCTCATAGCAATAAAACAAGGAGATATAAAACGTTTTTGAAAAGAATATTACGATTATTAGATTGCTATGTTAATTTATCTGGACACCATTGCTATACTTATGAACACATTATAAGGGAAACACCGCATAATATTCCTGCAAGTCGGTTTCTAAGACCGTTTAATTTTCGGTTAAGAGCGCTTGAGTCATTAAAATTCAGAAGAATTAAGCGATCTATGACCTATGCTGCCAAACATGGATTGGTCTATCATTTGTGGTGGCATCCACATAATTTTGCTAAATATCAGGATAAAAATTTTGAGGGACTGGACAAAATATTACAACACTTTCAATTCTTGAATAAACGATACGGTTTTGATAGTTTATCCATGTCAGCATTGTTAAAAAAAATAGGTCATGGGTCGAATCTGTTGACAGATGAATTTAATCATATGAAATACTGATTCTTAAATACGCAAATCCACACATTTAACCCATGACCAAAAAATAATACTGATTGCATGAAAAAATTATTCATAGTAGTAAACGTGGATTCTTTCTTTCTATCGCATAGGCTGCCCATAGCCTTGGCGGCTAAAGAGCAGGGATACGATGTTGCTATTGTTTGTGCTAACACCGGATATAAAGAAGAGATAGAAAGTTATGGGCTTTTTTTCTTCGATGTTCCTTTTGAGCGATCGGGTACCAATCCGGTTCACGAATTAAAATGTATTCACTTATTGTACAAATTGTATCGAAAACATAAGCCAGACGTTATACATCATGTTACATTAAAGACTTGTTTGTTGGGTTCGTTAGCAGCAAAAATGCTTGGACATAAAAATGTAGTGAATGCCCTCAGCGGATTAGGTTACAATTTTATTGAAGGTAGAAATGGACTGACTCAACGGATAATGCACTACATGATTCCCATTGCGTTTAAATCCAAAACGTTTCATTTTATCCTTCAAAATCCAAATGATGTTGATTTAATAGCAAAAATGAAACTAGTACCTTCGGAAAATATTGTATTGATAAAAGGTTCTGGTGTCGATTTAAACACGTATTCTTATACAGAGTTGCCACGAACAGGTAAATTACAATTTCTATTTCCGGCGCGTATGTTATATGATAAAGGTCTAAACGAGTTTATTGAAGCGGCTAATATACTAAAATCAAAAATTTGCAATAAAGCAGAGTTTGTTTTGGCAGGCGATTGCGATCTTGAGAATCTGGCTGCAATAGACCCTGACGAATTACAAAAGAAAACTGATAATGATTACATCAAATGGATAGGATTTAAAAAAAATATGATTCCTGTTTATCAACAATCGTCGGTAGTGGTTCTTCCTTCGTATCGGGAAGGATTACCAAAGTCGCTAATAGAAGCTTGCGCCATTGGACGCCCGATAATTACGACAAATGTGCCGGGCTGCCGAGAATGTGTCATAGATGGTTACAACGGACGTTTAATAGAGGTTAAAAATACAGAGGCTTTGGCTTCAGCAATTCTTGAATTTATTGAGAATAAACATCCTATGAAACAATATTCACAAAATTCGAGGTGCCTTGCCGAAAAAGAATTTTCGATTGAAAATGTGATAAATAGAACCATGGAGATGTATTATTAATCGAATTATCGTGCCATGAAATACTATTGTCTTTTTTTTATATTTCTTGTATCTTGCAATAAATATCCTTCTGAAATTTCAATATATAGCAACTTACAAGAGGGTGATAGTATTTCTGTTGCTCTTTTTTCAAAAATAACAGGACACTATTCTGTTGTTAATGGTGTATCTGTTTCCTCAACAAATGTTGTCCACCGAAGAGTGGATATTCCTCTTCCGGACAGTATTTTTCAAGATATCCTTGCATTCTCAGTTACAATTCATTGTCATTCTGACAGTATACTTGCTATTTCGTCTATTCGGTTAAAAGATTATGGAGTAATATATCCAAAAGAAATTATGAATACCTTTTGGTGGTGGCAAGATGGGCTTATGTTTGAGATTCCCACGAAATCCAATACATTGATAAGTCCAATTGATAAAAATATTCCGGGTACTTTTCCTATTTCTATTACAGTTTTCTTTAAATCCTACCCCACTGGTCTTCAACTCTTTTTCCGCATTTCCCTCATTGCCACTTTTTTTATTTTCATCTTTATCCTCTGCAAGCAAGCCCCCATTCAACGCTTCCACCTTTTCACTATTGCTCTTTTTCTCGCCTCTCTTCCGTTAAAAATAGACTACACCATCTACAGCATGTCATTCATGATACTGTCTATAATCTTCTTCTTTGTTTACAACAAATCTCGTCGTTTCATGTGGACACCAATATTCTATGTTCTTTGTGCCATGTATTTGATTAATATTATCGGCTTAATTTACACAGATGATTTTAATCTGGGAATCAAACGCTTGGATACAAATATTGCGCTGTTATTATTTCCTGTCATTTTCAGTATGATACAATTTCCGAAAATGAATATGGTATTACTTCTTCGTTTTTTTGTATGGTCGGTGATTGTTTTTTGCGTATTTGGATTTTTGTCGTATGTTACCATTGTTCCGGAATTAACGTTGGACATGGTTTTTAGAGAGAGTAAACTATATTCCTTGTTATTAATGAAGTGGCCGACGCATCCGCACCCGTCGTATTTGAGTACTATCCTGTTGATGGCGGTGCCGGTAACGATATATCTTTTTTATTCAAAGATTCCAAAATTCCAAAATTCAAAGATTAAGATTACAGAAACTTTGTTGGGCGTTTTGTTGCCTATCGTGTTTACATTTTTGAGCGGCGCAAGGATTGGGATGGTAATTGCTCCGGTCTTGTTGGGATTGGGCTATTTGTTCTATTGCAGATTCAGGCCTGTGCTCAAATGGGGTATTATTGTTTTTGGAATAGCCGCATTGGGTATTATGCTTCATTTATTTCCGAAGGCCGACGATCGGTTTGTTGATTCTACCCGGATAGATCTACGAAAAACTGCTGTTTCGGCCATCAGTGAAAAACCTGTTTTCGGTTGGGGAACCGGATATTCA
>Ga0123354_10015425_pt1 | contig 11930 bp, 11 predicted proteins | sample TergutLab28metaG_2_FD_97872 | JGI IMG/M metagenome (GOLD analysis project Ga0123354, IMG submission 97872) | Labiotermes labralis P4 segment gut microbial communities from Petit-Saut dam, French Guiana - Lab288 P4 | ecosystem: Host-associated > Arthropoda: Insects > Digestive system > Gut ... | reverse complement strand
GGACGCTTGTGAGTACGGTAATGAACCTTCGGGTTCCATGAAATGCGGGGAATTTCTTGACTAGCTGCAAACCAGTTAGCTTCTCAAGAAGGACTCTGCACCATGGAGTAAGTAAGTAAGTGTCGTATGGAACGGAAGCATGGACGTTGACGAAGAAAGAAGAACAAGCTCTGCTAATTTTTGAAAGGAAAATATTTAGAAGAATATATGGTCCTAAATATGAAAACGTGGAATGGAAAAGTCGGACGAATCCAGAACTAGAGATGAACAAAGGTGAAAATGTAGTAAAATGGATAAAAGGACAAAGGATAAATAAGCTGGTTAGGTCACCTAGAGGGAATGGAGGAGGATAAGATGCCCCCAAAAAATCTTCACTCAAGAACTGGAAGGGACGAGAAGAAGGGGAAGACCCAGGAAAAGACGGAAAGAGGAAGTAGAAAGAGATCTTCAAGTGCTGGGAGTGAGAAGATGGAGAGAGAGTTGGTGGCAGGTAGGAAACTACAAAGTGCCAATGGAAGAAGAAGAACAGTAAATCGTCAGTTGCGTTACGTGCGTTGCGTAAAATACACAGTTCAACAGTTCAGCATTTCTTACTTTTGTGTTTAGTTTTTCCATTGCAGGGCCCCTTTTGTACTGTGCATATTAGACCCGGTACATATCTCCACCAGGACGGTTCAGGGTTCGAACCTTTGGAGGGGAGGGGCAAGAGATTTTCTTTGCTCCGCACCCCTCCAGAGCGGCCCTGGGGCCCATCCAGCCTTCTGCACAGTGAGTGCCGGGACTCTTTCTTAGGGGTAAAGCGACCGGGGCCTGGCGTTTACCAGCGACCCCCGATCTAGCGCCGAGGCTAAGAATGAGTAGAGTGTACCTCTGCTTCCACTGTCCCTGCATAGCGTGTTACGGAGTGACCTTTACCTTTAACAGCATTCAACCTACAATTTTCACAATGTCTGACCTTAGATATTTATAGTATAATATAAAATTGAGTTTTAATGTAAATTTTAATATTGTTTTTAAGACAACTCGCTAGTGCATCAGTTGGTGAACAAATGAAACTTTGATAATAAAATTGAGTGTTTATGTATGCTTCAGTCCACCAGGGATGAAAATTAGGGAACCAATATCAAATAATATTGCATAAAACTAAATTTGTTATTGTCATACGCAGTTAACATGGCGTAAAACAGTCAAGAAGTAAAATATAGACAATTCTCTGTAGAACAGTTGTGTATGTGAACTGGAATCTTTATATGCATTATCTCCGAGGCAGCTTACTTTCTTACAGAAAGATGACGCAGTACAAAAATACGGCAGACTCGAGAGGACTACACTTCAGCATAAAGCTCTGTCGACTCTCGTTAAATACGTAAGCATCATTGGAGGTATTGAATATTAAGATTCAGTTTCACCTACACAACAGGTCTACGAAAATTGTCGACATTTTACTACTTGCCTGTTTTACACCACGTTAATTTTGTATGAATATAGTTAATTTAATTTTGTCAATATTATTTGTATTGATTCTATGATGATGAACCCTTTGTGGATTGAAACATGTAACAATACTTAGTGTGATATTGGAATGCAAATATCGAAGGAAGAACATTGTGCATTTTCTTGTTTGAATGTTCCGAATTGGTTATCGATATTGCACGGAACGAACAACATAAAAACCCTGTTTCATTACACCCATTTAAACATGGCTGATATTGCTGAACTTCAAAAATGGGCGTGGAGTATTTGCCTTGAGGGATTTAAGAACAATAAAACACCTTACCGATCGGCTTCTGATATTTATTCAGAGGTGCCGGGTCCGAATCTTTGTCGTGGCAGCGATTGTTCCCAGGTCCTTTGTGGCATTCGTCGTTTCCTCCTTAAAATGCCAGTTCAGACCATGATTCCGTCCACAGCTGTTTCCCGCAACATGCCTTCCATTTTATCATCCAGTATGGTCGGTCACTGGACCCTGTTTAGCCTTGACTGAATGTAAATCTCCGGGATGAGTTTCTGCCTCTGGATCTCCGAAATACAAAACAAGATAGCTCATTGCTATACCACTACTTCGGTCCCGCAGAAGTTGTTGAAATGTTAATCGAATAGTATTGTATGTGTAGACGGCTATGCGGGGATAAATGCTTAAGTGCGTTCCTGCCATCTTAGTACTGTATCTGCAGTACAGTACGGAAGGGTAGAGTACGGAACAGTACAGGTCTACCCATCGAACCTGGCGGGTGGCGGCAGGATGCACAGAAGACCAATGCGAGTGGTGACCTGTTCTACCTCGCAAGCAGGCTGTTCTTTGCAGTTCGGTCAACAGGTGTCAGGGTTGTTACTGTACGACGATTTAATTATCAGCGTTTTCCTGACGTAGTTTACCTTGAGATCACTTTTAGCTCCCGTCTTATCAGTGTGTACAAACTTGGGCGAAAGTTCGCTTCTTGCGCAGCAGACATTTTGTATACCAGTTAAACTCCGTGAACTAGTGTTGCATACATTCGAATTCCTGCAAGTAACTTTGTGATTACGTGAATGTGAATGTCTTTTTGAAGCTGTTCTAAAGACAACCGGAGTCCTGCGCTGAACGGTATGTGTTACGTGATTAATATTAACATTTACAAGTAATGTTATAATGGATGAGACCATATGCTGCATATATGATTGCTGCGTACTGCTGTGTACTTCGAAGTGTTTATTGGGACTGATGTCTAAGTAATTCGTTTATTTTAAGGAAATGATATTTGAGACCCCACCTAAAATGAAACTCGTCTATCACTGATGTGAGTGGCTTCGGTAGGGCTGATAGCGTGTTCCGCTTATTTGCTGTATGTGTAAGAAAATAATGTTTTGTTTATTGGCTGACACACGCTTCACCTTTTGATAAAAAGAACGAATTTTGAAAGGAGTGCCGTGCATATTATTTTCATGCATATAATGAGGTTTCTTGTGTTTGATTCCAAACGCTGTTTTGAAACCAACGCGTCTGAAGATTGTTAGGTCTGATATTATAAATCAACACGGATGTAGATCGTTAGCATTGTACTGTACCATACTTTTGACGCTGTTCGTTACCCTTTTTATTCTTCGCTCTTTGTTTCAAATATAAAACAGTGCCACTGTGTGTAACTTGTACCAATATATGTGTTACGTTGTAAGCAGGAAAAAAAAAACACAAGGAAGAGCAATGTTTGTTGTTATAAACAAAATATTAAACACTTATTTACAGGGAAAAACTACGAACTGTTTTAATTTTTGCTAATAAACGTGAAAATTGGTGTAAAGCAGGGTATTACAATTGTTATTAAACGCAGTGTTCTTGATTTTGATTGTGCCGCAGGCGGCACACCACGTGACCTCCAAGCACTTCTGTTGTGTTTTGTGGTACTACAAATTAGTATGTAATTGCCGTTTATTAATGTTGCTGTTAGGTCTGTAGAATGGATGCCAACATTTTTGTACCAACATTTAGGTCACCTTCAGGTCTATATTTTACATGGGATAAATGACAATCACATGCTTAACTGACACATTAATAGACAGATCTCAGTCTGTACGTAAGGCACGATACATGTTGCATATGAGTATTACAGCGTTAAAATCATAAAAATATGTGATAATTCGATATAATGATAAAATGTTTCCAAAATGGGGATTTATGATTTACTGCAGTATCTTCCGGCGCCCCAACTTCTTTTGTACTTTCTATCAACAGTTTATGGAACGTACTGACAATTCTTTATTGTTGCAGCACTATGTCAGAGATCACTTTAGATACGTGGATGATTTACTTATTGTTTTTAATGAGTCTTCAACAAGTATCAGTGAATTACTGCATGAACTTAAGAACATATCACCAAAATTAAAATTTGCTGTGGAACTAGAATACAGTAATAAAATAAAATTTCTGGGTGATCACCTTCGTGAGAGATCACAGTTCTGTATAGACTTCCACGTATCGAAAACCAACTACAACCGACTGCACGATTCCCCCTTTTGTTCCCATTCGTATGAAAACAAAGAGGCGGGCATCAGATTCTTAATAAACAGGATAAATACATATACATGATACAAAAGATAAAGTAGTTTCATTCAGTCAAGACATAGTCTATAATAAGCAGATCCATTAAGAAGTCATTAATACATTACTAAAAGAAACTTTAAATAAACACGAAGACAACCGGGAAATTTCTTGATTAGCTGAGAACCGGTTAGCTTCTCAAGAAGGACTCTGCTCCATGCAGTAAATAAGTAAAGTAAGTAAAATATAGACCTTCAGATGATCGAAATGTGGTTCGAAACATGTTGCCATATACACTATAGATCTATCATATTTATAAATGGTTGTGTCGACGACAGTTAGTTACTAATTAGTAATTCTATTGCAAATGCACAGTCGTTTATCCATTTTGGTTCGATATATAAACATGATAATTTGACGTCACAAGTGATGCGTGGAATAATTATGTAAGCTTAAGTCTCTTTAAATGTGAGCCCTACCGCAGAATCGTAATGATGAACCGCTAACTAGGCTTGTGAACAGCTGAAATGGTCAAGTGATGGTTATTACACCTCCTCATCTGGTTGTAACATACAGCTGGAGACAGGCGACTCTGTTGTAACTGATTTTTTTTCCGCTCAGAAGTTGTCATAATTTGCTGGTTTTGATAACAATCAGCTATGCGGCCTTGTAGAGATTTGTGCGCATAATCCAGTTGTATGAGTAACTCAATGTCGACCAAGATTGGAGATTGCTGGTTTTGATGTTAGGAGTCTTATTAATCCTTTGGACAGATCCCAGTGGCCCCGCCATTTAATGTGTGGGTGTATGACTGCTGGTTTGCTGGGATTGCGGGTTCTAATCCCACTATGGGAATTATCTCTGTCTTTTGTGAGTGTTGTGTGTTGTCAGCTAGAGGTATCTGCGACTGGCTGATCACGCGTCCAGACGAGTCCTACCGAGTGTAGTGTGTTGGAGTGTGATCGTGAAGCCTCGATAATGAGGCCCTGTCCTAATAGGAGCTATTGCGCCGTGGGAGGGGGACTTAATCCGTTACTTACTGTGTTCGTTAATGGATGCTAATAGCAGTGTTCCTTGTTTTCTGCTTAGTAACCAGTCACACGTATTTCAGCTCATTTACTTATAAATATATTTTTCTTTTCCCATTCTATGCTATACAAAACGAACTAACTAGTTACCTAGCTAACCAAATAACTCACTCCATGGAACCGCGTCCTTCCTGAGAAATTAACAGACCTTCAGCTAGTCAAAGTATTCCCCGCATTTTGTGTAACCCGTAGGTTCATTCCCGCATTCACATTCGCACACAACTTGTCCTTGTCCTGAGCCAGATCAATCCACTCCATATCTCCCCATCCCATTTCTTGAATATCCATTTGAATATTTTCCTCCGATTTCTGCTAGGTCTTCCAAGTGTCCTCTTTCTCCAGCTCTCACCGCTAAAACCCTGTATGCACTTCTCCTTTCTCCATACGTTTAACATGCCTAGCCCATCTTATACCTCTGTATTTGATCACCCGAATAATATTTGATGAGAAGTATATACTAGCATAGAGCTGCTTCTTATGTAGTCTTCTCCACTCCCCTGTCATTTCGTCCGTCCTAGACCCAAATATTCTCCTCAGCACCCTATTCTCAGACACCCTCAGCCTATGTCAGTCTCTCAGCATGAGAAACCAAGCCTCACACCCATACAACACAAATGGCAAAGTTACAGTTCTGTATATCTTGATCTTAATATTTTTGGATAGCAAACCAGATGACAAAAGATTCTGCACCGAGTGATAGCAAGCATTTCCTTTACTATACTCTGTTATACTATACTATACTATCCTATCCTATATTATACTATACTATACTATACTGTACTGTATTCTACTATACTGTAAACGTAATCAAGAAATTCGTGAAAACGATCTGTCCTTGCATGCCCCCCCCCCCCACCTTTGTCTCCATTTTATTATAATGTGTCCAATCAGCTAAACTGTACTACAGCAGGTTCAGAAGGTAGGTCGCGATGTCCTGTAGGATCTTACAGCTAGCTCAGTGGACAAGTATACCGTGCTTGAACCCCGATTATGTGTATATACGTGACTACGCGTTAGTAATTCGATTGCAGTGTTGTTAATGTTTCGACGCTTACCGACTTTGTAAAGTCTGTAATTCGAAAATATTTATTCTGAGGAACACAGGGTACCTATAAAATTCAATCTTTGTGTAAAACACATGGACAAGACTTGTGGTACACGCACTGTCCTAGAAGCCAGAGATGTTCTGTCCTTTCTATTTTGCGTTCCATGGCTTATGTTAAAATCTCTGGTCCCACTGTAATATAAACAAAACCTCCGTTCTTTCTCCCAAGAAACGTGTCTTTACTCTTGTATATCTTTGAGTACTATATTAGTAATTATTGGGAGTTGTTTATTTTTGTGACCTCACGTCACAGACAGGCGACTAAATTTCTAGCAATGGGCCGCGTCCCACCGTGTGACCGGACACTGCTGTAACGGACGATTGCGCTAGCACCGCTCTGGCGATACAATTCAAGATGAACGCACACGGTTTGGAACAGATTAATGACGTCACAATGGCGGATTTTAGGTCATGGGTCGAAGAGGAGGTAAATCAAGATAACTAGCCAGTGTTCGTGGTGAGGATGCTGCTTATGCCAGTTGTGAGTCAAATGTTATCCGCGAAGCTATTACTTACCCTGCAGCAAGGAACGTGTGATCAGGTGTGTCATTGTGCGCTCTGTGCTACTTTACAGGTTCTGCGGTTGACATATAGTGATGCATTAACGTGTATGTTTCTCGAACCTTAGCACATAACTTTTCTGCCATGTTTATCAGAATAGTGGCCATATATAACCAGCTGCGTTAAATATAGCAACACAAATTCGTCATTTGAAACCTGTTCATAAAGTGTTTGCACCTTGATCTTTCACACAAAGAGAACGTCGACTGGGATTATGCTGCGAACAGTAACTGAATCTAGATAAAGACAAAGATAATGAAAGAAAATTACATTGCAAGGGGCTTCCTAATTCGTAGGCATGTTCTGCAGAGGATGTTCTTAGGGCTATAAAATTAAGGTGGGAGTTGACGTCTTTAAACTTGGAAAGGAAGAATACAAGATATAAATGCAGGTCTTTGATTGATAGAGAGAGAGAGGGGGGGGGCAGGGGGTGTTATTTAACGACGCTTTCGATTGCCAAGATTATAGAACATCGGTGTTGGGTGAATTTATTTTAGAGTGTGAAGGACCGGTGAAATGATGCTGACGGGGAAAAATCGAAGTACTCATATTTAATCCTATATCAGTGTCACATTGTCCACCACAGATCCCACATCTGACGGAGCCTGGGCCACCGCCTGAGCCTAGGCTTGTAGGCCGTATGGAGAGCTGTTTTGTTAACTTACCTTTTTGACGCGTTAATAATGAAAGGTTGGACATATATACTGCTGCTTACTGCGCACTACTACTCGGCTTGGAGATTTTGACATGATTTTCGTAAAATTGTTTTTAAAACCAAAAAGAAAAATTCTGGGTGCGTCTATGACCTCGAGCACTGTCGATTTTGTTGAACATTACATGCATGAAAATATGCATAGTGTGGACTGTCCGGTACATTTCCTACTGGTTGGTTATTAACAGTGAATAATGTGGTGCCCCGCCATGAATTGATGCAACGTCTAGAACATGTCAGTGAAATAGGATAATCCCGTGGTTAACAAGAGCCTTGTCCAGTTTCAAGGCGATATATCAAGCAGTTCTTTCTTGCATGACAGACTGGGTAGGTGGTTGAGCTCGTGAATGTGAAATGAACGTAGAACTAATTAATGGCCATTATATTTCCTTAATGCACCAGTCCCGTGGTTGAACGTTTTAGGAAACCTTTGTCCAGTATGTCCAGTTTCTTCTCGTAACCGTGACCAGTTAATACACTTTCAGGGTGTTTGAGAATATAATGGTGAATATGATACTTGTCGCCGCCTAAGAGAGAGGAAGTGAAAGGAGGCTGGATAAACCTGCATGATGAGGAACTTAATAGGATGCATTCTTCTCCTTATATTATTAGAGCGGTAACGTGAAGGATGATGTGATCGGTGGGGCGCTTTGCTCATCTTGGGAAGACAAGAATTGCACACAAAGTTCTGGCTGTAGAAAGAAAAGTGGACGTTTAGTGGATTTAGCTGGCTCAGGATAGATTACAGTAGTGTTGCTGTATTTCGTACAAAGCATAACTTGCCAGATGTGTCATGCATAGTGTTTTGAAATCCGATATTAAGTAGCGCTAATGTCGCTTATGTAAGAAGTTTGCACGGCGAAGTACGAGAATACGAAACATGAAACTGTGGAGTAGCGTCTAGTGGTATAGTGTTCAGAGCAATTGTAATGGAAATTTACCTGTGACGAACGAGTTGGTATGATCGTTATGTGGCGTGAAAATGACATACAAGTACGCCTCACACACCCTCATAAAGTGCGGTATTTGGAGTAAGGTAGTTATATACACCGGCCTACACGGTGTCATATTCCGAAAGACGTGACTTAATGCGCACTGCTGTAAAAACCTCCAGTCTTGGAACTGGATTTATGTTATACAGGGTCGTTGTTTTATCTGACACCTGCTATTTGTTACCTACCACCGCTGCTCCGCCGTGCGTGTGGGCTGTTGGCCGAGTGACTATGTCAACACGGTAACCTCTCCATTTCAGTATTATCCTCCTGTCTACCCCAGGCTCTGTTAAGCGTTCTACATCCTGAGGGTTTCCCCACCCATGCCAAAACTTTTTTAGGTTTTTCTTCTCCCTTATGCGTGCCACGTGTCTCACCCATCTTATCCTTGATTTGATTACTCTAAAATACAGAAGTGCGCAAATATGGAGTGCTAAGTCGCCCTTCCGAACATATATTTTGTACGCTGACGCCTAATATTTGTGGGTCCTCCGTGTGGCACCTAAAAACAGATGCAGAGCGAGTACGGAAACAGGGTTAGACTAGGTGGTACATGTTTATTGTATGTTACTGTAATTTTGTGCGTGTTTCTTTTTTTTTCCGGAATCGATTGTGTTAAAAAATACTGAAATTCGTGCAGTGACTTTAGCACGGGGGAGTGAAATCATAGTTCGAATGTCTCTGCAGTTCCAAGCGCCCAGTGACTGCTCTGATTTTCGTTTATCAATTTGTGGCGCACTGGGTGCGGTGGTATGTGCTGTACGTGTTTGCCTTGGTTACGCCACTTTACGCCAACAGTCACATTCGGCGAAGGAATCTTATCTTTAGCCTCTGAGGCAATGCAGAGTTTTATCTGTGGAACGTAATTATCATACCTTTTCGTGTTTTAGTCTGTGCTGTATGTGGCATGGTTGTTTATTGTATTTTAGAGGAATTCGTTTAGAAGTGCGTCTTTGATCAGTGTCACCTTCAAGTATTTCGGCAGTGCATAGTTGTCTTGCTAGAACAGTGTTGTGCAGAGGCTTTCGTTAACAACATGCTGCTCATTTACTGTTGATGTGTTGCCTCTTGTAATAACGTGGAAGAATCTAAGGAGACGCATGTTGTCCGTGACCGTTCTTTTCATTCTTCAGACATTGTCCTTGGCGTTCCCGTAGTTTGGTGTAAACACATACATCACAGTACGTAGTTTGTAGTTATTTTTCTTTGTGATTCGTTAAATATTTGTCATAATAAACATATATTGCTATTCTTAAAAGAGATCTCCGTTCTTTTATGTAACCATCTGAGATCTGCGCTCTTCTGCGATTTAACGCAGCCTGGATTGGCAGTTTGTTACCGACGTTTTGGGATGGATAGGTTGTCCCGAAACGTCGGTAACAAACTGCCAATCCAAGCTGCGTAAAATAGCAACATAGCGCAGATCTCATTTACACCGCAAGGGAAGCCTGAAGTTACTAATGTGCCGTACCTGTCTGTCTGAGGACATGGGTAAGGTTTGGTTTGACCTTCATATTAATTGGGCAGTGATTAAATTCAGACTGGTACAAATAAAAAAAAAAGGCTTACAGTTTTTCGAATAGCAAATTTGATGGAATCAATTTTAGTGCCTTCAGAAGCTGCGTATTGTGCGTTATGCATTCTTTGTGCACATTTCTCGCAGATAATGAGTAACGAGTAGTTCCGAACATGTTATGTCATCAATTACTGGGGACCTCTTAGTCCACGAGTACTGCAGTGACCAATGAAGGAATTTCCTGCTGTTGCAAAGCTTGCGACATGCGTCGGCGCCTTCAGTGATGATTGCCATACGCTCTGTTCTGACCCAGGCTTGTGTCTTTATATACCTCAGTACAAAATTGTTTTCTGCGACTTCAAAAATTTTTGAGTGGTTGTTCAATGAAGGTACAGTGGTAGTGGAATGTTGCTGTCCCAAAGCGTTTTCACGCCCAAAACTTAAAAAAAAAAAGCATTGTTTCATTTCTTGAAAATCCTGCCATTGCTTTTTTTTTTTCTTCTTCTTCTTCTGTTTTTGTTCACGTTGTCGGTATTGCGTGAAAGCTTCCAGCAGACCAATTAATATTGCATCGATTACTGACAGTGTTGTACTCACACAACAGTGTTCGCATTACACGCTAGTTTGTCGCGCGGGGATGAAGAGGGAAGCTGAAGAGGCGATGCATTGCCCACGCACCACCAAACGTTTCTGTCCATTTCAAAAACGTCCACTGTGACTGAACGTATGGAAAAGACTCCAAGCAGAGTAAAGGTTTTTGCAAAAAAGTGTAACGTAGCATGGCCGCTCGGAGGCGGGCTTAGCAGCAATGACGCCGTGCTGACTGCAGCTATCTACAGTGTAAGGGAGCTCGTCAATCAAGCAGTCCGTTCGGCACTGTAATTACTCGTAGCATGAAATATTCTCTGTTATACCCAGAGTCCAAGTTGTTGTGCCCTCGAAGCTAGTAATTGTTATAATGTGTAATTAACGGTATTTAGAATGTTTTATCTGATTTTATACACTTTAACGATGCTGTAGCTGTTGTTAACCGTTTAAAGGACAGTGGTAACTATATGTACCATACGTTTAAATATAAAGAAGTCAGCATTTTAAACACGCGGTGTTTGTGAGTGTTCCCTGTAATTCTCAGCATAAACGGCTATTGTTTCCCTAAACAGATTTAACCAATTGTTCATTGTACTGGAGGCGCCATATGATTATGTGCGGTGAGAACTCACTGCTTCTTCATAATTTTCATGACATTTCTTTGAGGAATGTAATGTTATGTGGTCTGTGAGGAACCTGCTGCCTCCATCTTCACGATTCATGTTCTTCCAGAACTTTATTTATGTACCAAACTACATGACGTCACATTTCCTAGTTACCTGGCGAGTACTCCAGTTCTCACATTAGTATACGTCCTTCAGGGCTCGAAGTTAATTTATGTTAAATAGTGTATTACATTGCTGTGCTGTTTATAAGCGTATTTTGTCTTTGTTTCAGGTGAGTGAGTGACTTCGGACAGAAATGGCGCTGTTTGGAATGGTAGAGATGTAGTAAGAAGCAGGCGTAGAATATTGCCGAATTTATCCTACACAAGGTAATGTCTATATTGACACGTGTTTAAACACGCAAACATAACCGAAAGTAGACTCGCAGATACTTGACGCTTAATTGTGACTTGCAGGCTTTCAGGAATGGTCTTTTGAAACTTCACAGTATGAAAAGAAATATGACGGTAGTGCTGAATATTCTGTGGTCTAGTGGTCAGAGTTTCTGGCTACAGATACAGAGGTCCCGGGTTCGATACCCGGCGCTACCAGATTTTCTGAGTAATAGTGGGTCTGGAACGGGGTCCACTCAGCCTCGTGAGGTCAATTGAGGAGCTACTTGAATGAAAAAAGTAACGGCTCCAGGTCTAGAAAACAGAGATTAACGGCTGTGGGGACCCGTTGCGCT
>Ga0123354_10015423_pt1 | contig 11930 bp, 9 predicted proteins | sample TergutLab28metaG_2_FD_97872 | JGI IMG/M metagenome (GOLD analysis project Ga0123354, IMG submission 97872) | Labiotermes labralis P4 segment gut microbial communities from Petit-Saut dam, French Guiana - Lab288 P4 | ecosystem: Host-associated > Arthropoda: Insects > Digestive system > Gut ... | reverse complement strand
TGTGTGTGTGTGTGTGTGTATAGAGCAGTTCCACAACCGAAACAAGAGACAACATGAATACATTCACGTAAGCAAATAACGAGCCTATCTAGTAGTACCGAAGTACATTTAGCTGTATTTCAAACGGATCAAACTGCACCACTTGGTCCAGTCGGTACAGCACCTTGAGTTCTGGAGGGTCCGGGATCAAATCTCAGTCCACAGGCGAGATATCCTGAATGTTGTTGTTTCCGTAACTCCACTCACAGCACGCAGGTGGCAGGAGAGTACCTCACACTCGACCACGACCACTTCCTTCCACATCCTTTAGAACTGGCTGTTCGCTAGTAACTTAACATAACTAGGCTGTCCACGTAATGTCAGGGTGCATAAACAAACCGTAACAATACAGGCAATGTACGTATAACGTAACAATGCGGCGCGTTCGTCCAACCATTGTTGCAGTGGAGAAGCAATAAGTATTACATACTGACAGTGTGTGTTTGTAGCCATGGGTATCCAGCATACAATGCGCATGCGCCCTATTATAATGCCACCTGTGCCATTCCCGGCTCAACAGTATTTTTCCATAGTATTTCATTAAAGGTGGTACGACTTTCGAAAGAAGTAGATGAACATAAAATGTTTCGTTTTTCCCCACAGCTCGTCTGAAACATTTCTCATTCTAAGCACAACTGAACGAGATGTGATCCAAATACACTCACTGGTCTTCACGTAAAGTACACGTTATTCTTGTCCGATTTTAATTAAACTTGAATTTCGCCCACAGATTTTCGAAAAATACTCTAATATAAAAGGTCATGAAAATCCGTTCGACAGCCGAGACGTTCCATGCGGACGGACAGACTGACTGACTGACTGACTGGTCTGTCGTTTTTCGCAATTCTGTGAACGCGCCTGAGAAGTAAAACAAAAATGAGTACCACTACGCACAAAGAAACCCGAAACTCTATACGTCACCGTATTGAAGACTTGTGTTCCACGTTATCTACCTCCGCTCTACCAACCCCCATCAACCCTTCAAATTGCAGCGGTATACATTTCACATACGTTAACACTGCAGAACTCTCCATCTGACAATACAGAAGTATATGTATGTGTATCGCATAACTCTGAAAATGAATAACGATTATTCATCTGAACAGATGTAAATATTCGCCTTTGACTGTGAATTAGAAATTGAATTGTTATATAAAATGTGAATGAAATGTCAGCATTCCAGGTATAAAAGTCACTGCAATCCACATACCTGTACCAGACTATACCACAATTTTCTACACATTGTTCCGTGTTTAAATCAAAGCATGCTCAAATCCCCGTGTCGGATGTTTATAACCGATCACAATACACATCACTCAGGACACCCAAACATCCGTGTGTGGGTTTCCAGTGACAGTGACAGTGCAGACGTGTGTTTGTTGTATGACTTGAGACTGGAAATTTGAATTGTGGTGTCCTATGCAGTGACGTCGCATTTCGTTTAATGCGTCAACAAGGTACGCAGCGTCATAACCCAGATGACGACACAATCAATCTGGTGAATACACTTGTTATTTTATTTCGAAACTCTTCAATCAACGTGAAAGTTCTTAATTTTTGTGAAACGTATAACAATACAGTTCAACAAAACAGATGTGTGTTAAGGTCTTAAGCGTGATTAAGGTAAAGCTGTACCTGTCCTCACAGAGGTAAAGCTCCACTAGTTCTTAACCTCGGCATCTGACGGAGGTAAGTGATCAACTTCACGCACCGGCCACTTCATTCCCATGAAAGAATCCCGGTACCCACTGAACTGGAGGCTACGTGAGCTCAGGGCCGGTCTGGACGTTTTCGGAAAGAGACAAATCACTCACCCATACCGGGATTCATACCCCGGACCGTTCACCGCCGTAGTGCAGTCACTATGCCAAGTTAGCAAAATTACATTTCACTTGGCCCAGTGCTGGCCGAGAGGTCGACGACGCCCCCTGGCAGTTAGTGGCGTTATAAATATGACACCAAAAGAAGTCCCGTGGATGATGTGCCACGTGTTTGCCACTCTTCTGCACATGTTCGCCATTAGGACCTCCATCAACCAGCCCACAGCGCTTGTCGCTACCTATGCTTACGGGGTGGTTACCTGGACCACAGTCCTGTAAACAGCATGACTACAGGACTGGAGGTGAATATACGGAAATACACCGAGTATGGGGGGGGGGGCAGCCGTTGGTACTGGATGGAGATGGGTTAGTTTCAGGCTCCGGCCACTTTACATCAGAGTGACACACAACCCGGTACCCACTCAACTGGAAGCTAAGTGGGTTCAGAAAAACTTTTTTGACTATTTATAAGAAATTTAGCACTTACCCCTAATAGGAATCGAACCAAGATTCCTCGGACGTCCACTACGCAGCCTAGTCACTGTAACGATTACGCTACCCTGGCTCCTAGAATTATTATACCGCAACACAGCAGTCATTACAGCAACACGAACCGCCACTGGCAGCTCCTACCTACAGTTGAAACATGGCACAGTCACCATTATTACGTGTCGCAATGCTTTATGACCATATTATCGTTCTTTCTAACAGCATGGCGACTTTTCTCCACCGTCTCATCAGCTGTCCCGGACTGCCTGCTGCATACAGATCAACCAACACTTAAAACTGCCACAACGTTATTTATAGAGCAGTTTCTTTCCGTATTTCAGAACAACGAAAATATCCCGACAATCTACACATAATTTTAACTGGTTAATTTAATGACTCGCTCATTTTATCACACATCGGATGGCAGACAGAAAATGGCGCATTTAAACGGACGCGGAACGGAGCTACATAACCTGTTCTTGTCCCGGCATTTGCGTGGCCCGACTGCGAGAAACCACGAAGTAAGACAGGCCAGTTACGTGGTCTCCGGGATCAGATCTGAAACTTTATTCTAGCGCATACAAAGTCTTTCGAGTTTTAAGGGTCGCCCGTTGTTGATAACGTTCCATGTTTCGGCGCACACAGCATCATGCTCTTCATTCGACCTGAAGATGGCAACTGAAATGCGTATCGAGACGCTAAAAGAAGCTGAAAACATTACAACGCTACACCTCGTTAAGCCGATGGGACAAGAAACTATGAATTCATACGTTATGTCACCTTGAACTCCTTGAACCTTTACAAAGACACTATCTTGATTTATGCCCAACCTCGAGGCTTGGGAATTTAAAGAGACATGATGAAATGAAAGAAACGTTCTAGAGTTCTGACTTTTAAACAGACGACAACAGCGAACAGCGCATCGCACATCGGAAGTTCTAAAGAACATACACGGCACATGAACATCGCAGGCACCTGAATTCGCAAGCACAAATTTGCATTACTTTACTGCACTTACCGCGGGTCCTGGTTGTATTAATACGCGGAGACCGGGGTTTCGATTGCCGACTATTCGTCTGCTACCTCGGCCATCAATTTTAATACTGGAAATAACCTGAAACGCGACCATGCCACTCACTTTCCCATAACATGAACCAAGACGGTCGTTCCATCTGATCCCGTGACGCCAAACACGCGTCAGTAAATAAAGTATGAAACAAAAATCTGATGTTTATTGGACCGTGCATCATTGTGATAACTGAAGAATTAAAAAACCAACTAGATGTCACTTATTATTTTATTGTACTTCTTATAGGTTCAACATGTTTCGAGCATTACTACGCCCATCATCAGGAGCTCGCGACTATGATGTTGATTACCATATTGGTCGGTTCGTTCTTGGTTTGCTATATGTTGGTGGTGATGGGCGTAGTAATGCTCGAAACATGTTGAACCTATAAGAAGTACAATAAAATAATAAGTGACATCTAGTTGGTTTTTCATTCTTCAGTGAGGAAACAAAAACTCTAATGACAGAAGGGTGCAGTTGCCACTTGTTTGGTTCGTAGTACAAAGACACATTCAAGATCACAGCTCACACTGCGTTCAATCAGTGAATAGTTCGTAAATAACTGTAAAAGGGCGACGAAGAAAGAGGCATGGCGCAGATAAAGATTCTGCCGGGATGTCTGGAAGGAAAGAGAACAAACATGCCAACTTCGGTAAGAACAGTTAACTACTGAGTACAAAATTCCGTGCTTATGTTCTTCGGCACGTTTTCACGCATTCCGGTTAATTACTTTCGTTGATGAATACGGTTTTAACATGACATAAAATTACTTTTTAAAAATATTTTACAAAAATATTTTTAAATTCTTCTCATTAAACATTGTTTTCTTATTCTTTACACAGCTTTTTTGTAAATAAAATGCTCTTCCCAATAACGTAATATACAATTTAATAGTTTTAACATATTGTATTACAATAATAATGTTAGGCACGGTATCTCACAACAGAAAAACAGAACGGAAACTGCAGTACCCACATAAAATCCCGTCTATTTTTATGCGAACAGCCTGACGATGGCCCCCCCCTAGAGGTCGAAACATGCAGTTTTACCGTGAAAACGAATGATATTTTGTTTTTCCATCAAATAAACTCGTGTTGGACTGTGTGAACGTTTCCTTCATCTAGCACTGCTCGGTTCGTCCGATGAATGCGCATAAATGGAAAAGCCAGCTTGGATGGCCTAGGTGTAGATGGAGGATAATATTAAAATGTATCCTAAAAAGTATGGTTGGTGTACAGTGCATCCACTAGGTGCAGAATTTGGACAAGTGGCAGGCTGGTGTTAACACAGTAACGAAGCTTCGTGCTATACATATAGGCCTACTATGGAGAATTTCTTGGTAGCTGTAGGAATGTTGTGAAACCGGATTTCTTTGGTACTGTGGCCTCCAATGGGCCTACTGCAGCAGTCCCTGAACACAGACACGTATGGAGCATTGGTAGATGGCAACTAGCAAGGAAAAACTGGCGTGTTCAGCCAGAAACCATCCCCACGCCACCGTCTCAAACACAAACCCAACATGGACTCACCTTGTGGACTGAAATTAGCGACTAACAGCCTCATCACTGCCTGAGCTTCAAACAGATTAATTAAACACGGTGGTTTAGCAAAGCACATGCTCTGCTGTTTTTTTTTGTCTATCTTAACCGAATCGAGCGGTGAACTGTCGATAAACTGAACTGTTCAAACACGGAACGAAAAGAAACGAACAAGCTGTCATTAATTCCTGCTCAGTGCCCACAGACAGGGGCGACGATCAAGTCCCCCCCCCCCCTCGTAGAACCCACAGCGCGCGAGACGCCCCGTGCATCACATATTCACCCAAAACTGTTTTGGGTCTTGTGGTCTAGATACTGTCCTTCTGACAGAAGAAATTGTTTGGGGGGGGGGGGGGGGGGGGGAGGCTGACCGGTTGGTTATCTAAGTTACTCCCTCCTGTAGGATACAGACGATTCGTGTCAGAGTATGTCTTATCACAACAACTGATGGAATAAGTACGACTTCTTTCACTAGTGTGGCGCTACAATTGTATTCTCAAGACATTTCTTCAACAGCCAAACCGCGCCTGTCCACGCTGTTGCTCCACGTGGCAGCCTACTTTTTGTCAAACGCACGCACGCACGCACGCACGCAAACACCGTCTCCCGATTGTATACGTACAATATGCATACGAAACGCCATTCGCTGCCCAAGAGAGAAGCGAAAGGCGTGTGCAGAAATGTCGTCGGCGGTACGTGCATGAATATTACGGAGTATTAATGGAAATACCCTGACTAGAGAAACCCGACGGCCTGGTCGAAAACGTGTTCCTTAACCATTTTGTCCACCACAAATCCCTAATTTACTTTTACGACATTGAGTAAAATCGGGTTGCAAGGGGCAGTAAGTGCAATCAGTAACTTCTCCTACCCAAACCCCACCCTCACCTGCCCGTGGTGCAACCTGCCATGACTAACGAGGATTTAGTGGACCGAGTCACAGCGGTATAACTGTTCCATCATCCGCTGAAGAAATGCTGCAGCACACGCCTGTCCAGAGGCTGAAAGGTGGCAACCCCACCACCAGACTACCTAGCAGCAGGTTAGTAACCCGCCCTAAGGAATTGCGTATTATTTTCGGAGCCTCAATGCATGTAAAATCCCGTAATGCTGGCAAGGGGATGACAGTGATGGATCTGTAACTCTTCCACTGGTCTTCATTTTTCACTCGTAAAGGACAACCAGGCAAGTTCGATTTGTCCAGCCCTGTACATTCTCAATTTTGAATACTGTCATACGTCACATACCATCGCCTGATATAGAGTCCCATGCCCTGTTGTACAGTGCCAATGAACAACGCCTACTGCTGTCTGTAGAATCAACTGCCACTGAAATCACTTATCATGGTGGGCCACAGCTCTCTCTCTCTCTCTCTCTTCTCTCCTCTCCTCTTCTATGGTATACAGTTAGCGAAAAAGTAAAATGAAACACTCAGCAGTAAACTTCACATTACAAACATGACAAGTAACGAGAGGCTAAGAAGTGTGAGAAATAATCTAAGAAGTGTGAGAAATAATCTGAGATAAAGAGTAGATGAACTCTAGAACAAAATCTTTGTTTACTGGGCCGTGCATCATTGTGATAGTTGAATAATAAAAGACCAACCTGAAGTCACTTGCTATTTTATTTCACTTCTTATGTGCTCAACATGTTTCGGACATTAATATATCCATCATCAGGAGCTGCTAAATACTCCGTCTTTACAGAACAATACGACCAATGTGGTAATTCAGCAGAATAGTCGCGAGCTCCTGATGATGGATATATTAATGTCCGAAACATGTTGAGCACATAAGAAGTGAAATAAAATAGCAAGTGACTTCAGGTTGGTCTTTTATTCTTCAACTATCTTAAACAAAAGTTTACACTCCCCCAGTTCCAAACCGTGACGTCCACAATTTGTGCATTTCGGTTTAAGACGAAATATGAACACAACAGAACACAACACAACACAATACCGCGAACTGTGCCAATACTGCGACATGTGTTTGCACAATAAACAAGCACACTGTACCGCTCCGCACACCTCACACAACAGCTGGTACAACATCTGGTAACAAACAAACGACGTACGTAGACTACTCTTGGAGAAGCTGCTGGTCGCTTATCAAGAAATCCACAGCCCTTCATTGTAACTTGACACGTGTTCGAAACATCCTATCACTGGCCCTGTCCAGAGCCAGTTGAATCCAGACTATAACCTCCCACTCACTACTTTTCTGAAGTCTGAGACAAACTTTACAGCCTATTCCTCCAAGTTACAGCAAGGTCAGCAGGATAGTATTTCCTTTGTCACCCTAATGACATCTATAGAGTAGTCGGTACAGCAAGTCTAGAGACTAGACTATCCGGGGTTCGATTACCGGCAGGTTAAGATATTTTTTCGTCTCCAAAACGCCCAGACCAGTTCTGCGGCCCACCAAGGCTCTTATTCAATGGGTACCAGGGTTCTATCCCAAGGATACAGTGGCCGAAGCGTGAAGCTGACCACTCGCTACCTCGTGTCGAGGTCAAGATTGAGTAGAGATATACCTCTACTCCTCCTATATTCCTTTATGGGATAAAACAGGGACAACTGGCGAACAGTGCACAATACGAAGCTCCTCATTACGGAATTTTGTAGTTTCTTTCGCTTCTCGCCTCTGAGGCTGCTCTTCTTAGTGCGCTGTACGAGACCACAGTTCCCACTAATACAAAACAGCAGCTAGAATTATATTTTTGAACGTATACTGCCATCTCCAAGCTGTGTTGACCCAACTGTAGCATCACCAAACTCTGTCAGACCCTAATATTTTTTCGTAACTTTTCAGTCCAATTTGGAACTTGGGTAAAATTACCTGCCGGCGCCAGTTTTGTTGTTCTTTCAGACACATTCCTCATTAAGATCACACTCATTACCCTAAGCTCTTCGACAGAAGACAATACAAGGAAATAAACTAAGGAGTGGGTCTGATGTATCAGTGACTCAAAATCGCCACCGCCGCAGCCGCCGCCGCCTCCGCCATCACAGCCGCCACCACCACCACCACCACCACCACCGCCGCCGCCGCCGCCGCCACCACCACCACTACCATCATCATCACGCTTTCAAAGACTTGGTGGACTTGTGGCCCGTTTCGGTCTCAATACAACAACCCCTTGCTACAGAACTTCCATTTCCTGAATGCTTCGAAGATAGGGTCCAGCTCGGCTGTGAAGGATCTTCAAATTTGTCCTCCAGATATCGGTAATAACCGAAGTCCTTTATAGCCTAGTTACGTTTGAATTACTACTGCAAGCAATACACTTAAAATTACGTTTGATTCCAAATTTATTGCATATTAACATAAACGAATGCGTTCAGCACATCTAAGAGTACAAAGTACACATTCATTTTAGTTCAAATTTGAATTAATTTAAGAACAGTTTGCTTCGTAAAGCTCGATAGTCGCGTTTAAAGGTCCTCCCACAGAAGACAAATTTCTCACCATAATCTTATGGGTCACGGTAATGAGTAACTAACCCAAAGACTACAGTCACTTTGCTACTTGGGTTACCGTACGTAACTACCTACTGCACAAGCACCGATCTTGGTTTCATGTTCGCTGCCTTCCTTTTATCCGGACAGACTGACAGACACTGCAGCAACAGCAGTTAAACAACTGATTTTCGATATCCCTGCGCAGCGATTAGGGGGACGAAACATAACTACACCAGCTCGTAATAATCAGAACACACACGCACTACTGACCTTCTGGGTAGGCATTTGATTGCAACGGGGGGGGGGGGCTACTCGGTCTTTTTGGCGTTTCCGGGTATCAAATTATACCACAGTACATTTCCATTCTTCTCTCCTCAAAGAAGAGTGGGCCACCCACACGCGAACGGAATTTTAAATCGTTCCAACAAACGTTAACCGTTGTGAACTGTACATTATTGTGCCAGAAATGGTAGAGCGGAGGAAACCTTGACTATCGGGGAATGTCGGAGAAATGATATAACCAAAACTCCGATATAGGGCAGACCGGTATAAGCGGGCTAGTTGCTGATACAGCATAGTGAAAACGGACGGGGAATGTTATATATATATATATATATATATATATATATATATTACAATCAAGGCCGGTCTCATCGAGGTGGGCTATACGGCATGACGCCACTCCTAAAAGTGACGATTACTAGAGGTCGCAAATTCGTTTTCCGTTAGGTGTTTTTAGTGCTCTACTTCCAAATACGCGCAGTGTGTGGCGTTCCAATCCTCCTACACAACCTAGCGCTCCTTCCCCAGCGGGGAAACGTGGCAGGAACGTTACCATTATTACCAATCTCCACCTATTGAGCTAAAAACAAACTGGAATTTGCCCTCCCCCCCCCCTTATTGCGTGGAATTTAGAAGGGTAAATTTCGAGAACTGACAAATAAATTCGTATGTCTGTCTGCTCGCACAAATATAAGCAGGCGTGGTCCACCCTTAGTGTTAAACTCAGCTCCACCTTCAGTGTAATTTACATTGAGTTGTATGGACGTGACAAGGGTCTGGATCAAGACCCGAGTTACATGGAGAAAATTATAGTTCTCATGATTCCCTATCCATTCTCATCTCAGACTGAATATAACACGGTAGTTACTGTGTGTGTAGCCCTGCCCTGCACACCCCCTGATTGTAATGAGGTATCAGGGGATGGGGTAACAAGAGCCCACACACCTCGTAGTAACACCTCAATTAAGACATTAAGATACAACAGAAGAATAGAATACATTCATGGCTGGGAAGTGTTTATAATCCAAAGGTCCTAAGAGTACAACGGCCAACGTATTACTCGTTGAAAAGGGCATTTTTTAATGATCCGACTGCTCGCCGTAGAGCGGACGACATCGATGCTGCACAGCGAGAGACACCGCCGTCTGCTCTCTAGAGCTCCGTCCGGCCATAAAAAAATTCTCCGCAGAACCTAGCAAGACAGGAAATGTACCTAATGCGTAATAATGAGGCGCGTTTGGATCTCCGCATCCTGTATCCTGCACATACGATTATACCATTTTAAACCACCGAGGTAACGCTTTTCGTTACTCGTCACAACTGGCACGAATGGTACAGATTGGCCAACCGAAAACATCACACAGACAAAGTTTAACGACCGTTGCATGACTCATGCCGCCTGGTCTATCGCCGCGTGTACGGTGCAATGCGTCATCCGACAGTCTAATCACACAGCTCAGTCTGTCGGTAACACACGTATGAAACACAGTGTAACAAGTTTCTTTCGTTCGTGAATATGCCGTACAGTTAAAATACACGATTTTCATTGTGTAAACCGGAATAAGGAAGATTTAGTATGTAAAACGTAGTAAGGAATTTCTTCGAACAGTATTTAACCCTTTAAGGGCGAAACACAACCTGTTTTATTTGAAGGCCCAGGTCGTACCACGCAGTAAACTTTCCATCTCGGTTATAACAATACCCACAAACACGTATAAAGTAAGAGTGGGAGTGTTCGTGCATCCATTGTTGCAGTGGAGGCAATAAGTATGACATACTGTAACTATAGGTATCCAGCATGCAATGCGCATGCGCCGTACTGTCATCTGTGACATGCCCCGCTCTACAATATTTTTTCCACGTCATCTCATAAACGGCACGATTTTCGGAAAATGGGTTCTTGAACATAAAATGTGTGTTTTGGTTTCCACTACTTCTGTCTCAAACATTTACGTGTATCATTCTAAGAAGAACTGCGATATTGTCATAAAATGCACACAGATCTTCATATAAAGTACCCGTTATTCTTGTCAGATTTTAACGAAACTTGAATTTTCTCGATAGATTGTCGAAAAATACTCAAATATCAAATTTCATGAAAAATCCGTCCTTTCGGAGCCGAGTTGTTCCATTCGGAAGGAAAGACGGAAATGAAGCTAGTAGTTACTTTTCGCAATTCTGAAAACACGCACTGACAACCAATCACGTGTTGTATGGGGCAAAGGTCACTGTTCTGAGACACGGAAAACATACATACTCTGCGTACAGAAGGTGAGCTGATGATTGCTAAACCTGATAGTTCGTACAGAAACCGTCAGGCTTTCATATGTAAACTCTGTTCCTCAAAAGGTGTCGCGCATGTCTGCAGCCGACAGAGAACATTTCCAACCACTAATCTTAACACGCTCCAAGTTCTATATATATATATATATATACACACACACCCCTACATGTATTGTACGAGGGAAAGTAATGTCATTAACCTTGCCTTGCGTCCGGGTTCAGTTTTAATCTGAACTCTCTGCAAAACATTACTATCACACAGTTTTATGGCATTTATTTGCATAAATTAAAGTGTAGATTGATTTAGTTGTATCTATCGGCCGTAACCAACTTCACATCTTCACACCGTCCAAATACTTTGAAAATGCCGGCTTAAAACAATACTTCGTATACAGTTTGCGGATATATTCATCATACACGTAACAGATTTAATATTTGCGGACGGAATCCAAAGCGCCGTGAAACACCTGCTGATAACCCCTGGCGGAAGCGTTTATTTCCAGCGGGGAAACCTCAACAACAACGGATTCGTAACGATTACCCATTCAGCTACTTCAGTGTTAAAAAATCAGTCAAATACTGTAATAATGTGCATAGAAAGCGCCTAGAAGCGTTAATTTGATGAAATAAAGTGAACTGCCAACTTAATGCAACTAGGTTAATTTTACTGATGTATTCTTAACGCGACATGTTTCGGTTACATACGCCCATCATCAGGAGCATGAGATGTTGAGTTGCAGCATATGGTTTTCTGCACCGAGTTTTTGGATGGGTGGTGGTCTTGAGAGCCGCTGCGTAGGTCGTGTTTACGGTGCGGATGGTGCCGTGACGGCACCATCCGCACCGTAAACACGACCTACGCAGCGGCTCTCAAGACCACCACCCATCCAAAAACTCGGTGCAGAAAACCATATGCTGCAACTCAACATCTCATGCTCCTGATGATGGGC
>Ga0123354_10015421_pt1 | contig 11931 bp, 3 predicted proteins | sample TergutLab28metaG_2_FD_97872 | JGI IMG/M metagenome (GOLD analysis project Ga0123354, IMG submission 97872) | Labiotermes labralis P4 segment gut microbial communities from Petit-Saut dam, French Guiana - Lab288 P4 | ecosystem: Host-associated > Arthropoda: Insects > Digestive system > Gut ... | reverse complement strand
TTCTCTCTCTAAATGGACTCAGTCTCTGACAGTTCTCTCTCTAAATGGACTCAGTCTCTGACAGTTCTCTCTCTAAATGGACTCAGTCTCTGACAGTTCTCTCTCTAAATGGACTCAGTCTCTCACAGCAACTCACCCACAGTTTGCTACAATGTCTGCCGCCTATAAACAGCATTATTTTGTGTCAAAACTTTATACGTGTTTGATGCAAAGGGAGTAAATAATTGTGAATCATTGGGAATGATCAAGTTAACATGAATGAGACAAAAACCGCACAGCATGGATTGAAGAGATCAGCTTTACATTAAACGTTTTGTTTGGAGACCGGAGTAGCAGACACCTCTTGACGAACAGGCACAAGTAAGAGGATAATATTTAAAGAAATATTAAAGGAGCAATATGGGAGTTTATGAATTGGTTTCAACTGGTTTCCTGTTTAATGTGTTTCCAAACTTTTCCTCTCGGATGAACCATTACCTATAAAAGAGTTAGCAGGCCAAGAAAGGTTGACAGCGGGAAGCATTTCAGTATCCACCGGACAGACGTTTCTACAACAGTATGAAACCAACGAAGACATAACACCGGTAAATATAACCAAAAATTATAAATGACTTAATTGAAAAAGAAGCGGTTAGTAGCGCTGGAGGTGATTCCAGTATTGCCCATTACACGACACAAATGTTCACGATATTTGGAAATATATTTGGAATTTTTCGCTGTATTTAGAAATTTGTATTTATTTATTCCACGATGTCTTACTGAATCCTAAATGATGATTTACAGAACACTATGGTTCAGTGGAACCTGATTTCGGAAACACTGGCATAGGGTGTGGTGGCGAACTCTTTTGAAAAATGTAAAGGATTTTTGAGGACCTGAAAAATTTTTTGTGTAGCCGAAGGAATGCTAGCTACTGGAGAAGGAACCTGCTGTATGATTACATTTTCTTCAGCAGAAATATGTAAGGAATATCTTTATTTGTTGTATAACTAGAGAATTAGTTCTCCTGCCCACAATTTTACAGATAATTATGGCGTGAAGTTTGTAACAAATTGAAAACGTGAGCCACAATGTTAGTACTAAGTCTATAAATAGAGAAACATTGCGAGGGACTTTGCTGAAATAGGAGATGAGAAAATTATTGAGAATGTGAGATGAATAAAGCGGTTGAATTTCACCCAAGGGTAATGATACAGGCATGATGAAGGGAATAATTAAAAAGTAGAAGACGATAGAAAAGGGACTGTGGGTATTACGTACGTAAAATTAAGGAAATGAAGGAGCAAATGGGGAAAAAGAGATGCCTAAGGTTAAGTGACATGGTTATAGACGGACACAAAAACCAATTTTCTGGTATTAAAATGAATAAGGAATTTTATTTATAAACAATTATATATTTAGAAATTTGTAACAAGAGGTTAAATCAAATTATCCTTCCTTAACTTGTATCTACATTACGACGTACTCACACGGCCTCTTGCGGCGTTTTGTACAAAAGTTTGTGAAAATCCCCCTACAATATGTTGGATAAGGGGACGAAAGAATTGCATTCCGCGGCCAAGAAAGCTTATCAGTTGGGTCCCGAGGGCTCCGGTTCATGTGTATCTAAACGCAACACGACCAAACCTCACAAACAGACAGGGAAGCGAGCCCCCAGCACAACGAGGGTCAACACACAAAAACACACACGCAAAAGCACCCCCCCCCCACACACACACACACAGAAATACAAAGACACTACCAAACGTCTAAGTTTTCGACATTTTCGAAAACCACGTACACCTGAATTGCGTGGCATTTCGCAAACTGTTTCATATTTTTTTGTCAATAATTTTAATGCGTAAATTTATTTCTGGAACGAACCATTCTGCGTTGTGTGATACAGAATACTGTTGGTTTCCTTCTGCATCAATTAACCTTCTCAAAAATTCACTACAAACACGAGATAGATCTTAATGAATTTCCGTTAATTCCTTCGGAGAAATTCTTCACTCCCCAAACAGCAGTAAAATAATACTTATAATCTTAAGGTGTGTCATCTTTGGGCAACCTGATGATGGCCTATATACAGGGTCGAAACATGTAGTTGTATATAATATATTGTTACTAACTGTAATATTTTTGTGTTCATGACTGTATGTATATATAGATATATGATACTTGTGTTTTTGTGAACAATACTGAGAATAAAAAACTGACTTAATCTTGAAAGTTAAGCAATTACTGTTTAATTAATATGGGTTTAATTTTTTACTGAATAAATGTGAAAGTAACATATAGATTCTTAATTAAAAACAAAAGTCTGTAATCCCTATATTACTATTTTGAACGTATTCATTGTTTATATTGTTTTGCTCGCCTTTTCTTTGTGTCCAAAGCTTAAAAATCTCCCCGTGTTTTAATTTTGATTCATCTGTAAATAATTGTGTCAAAATTTTTCATAGTTTATCATAAAACATATAACAATAAATATGTGGTGTATGTATAAGGCTACAAAGTGTGTAATTACAACACAACATACACTATATGTAGGCTTCGTTAGTCATCCACATTTTACTAAATTTTCGTTAAAATCGGAAGTGGACATTCAAAATTGTAGACTACATGTCAAACGACATAAAAAAATTCTGTAAATACATGAGATTGCTTTATGCAATCCTTAATAACGTGTAGCCTGGCAGGTTTTAGCAGCTAATTTTATTGTAATTATTGCCATTATTAATAATAATTGCAAAGTTTAAAGCTGTATATCAGTGCAGCAAACGGAACCTGATTGGCTGAGATCAATTTCGCAGATCTGTACATAATGGACTTCAAACTATATACATAAAAAAATTGCCCAATATAAAATGATACAAAAATTATTTACTTTTATGAAATTCTAAGTTTTTAATTACTTCACACAATGCTTAAATTTATTTCTCTGCACCACAATTAATTCACTTAATAAATGAAATTGTCAACGTAGAATTAATTAACAAAACCCTATCAGACATCAACATGGAAGCCACCCCTGTGTGCTAATTGCTAATAAACTACACTTATTCATTTTTTGGCGTTTTGCTGACCGTGCATCTCACTATATTTATGCCAGTAATTAACCAAATTGATGCACAAAATTTTTGTTTTACAATAAGTTTACTTCATGCCGCTAAATGTTTCGAGTACATGTGCTCGAAACATGTAGAGGTATTCATTCGAACACAACACCGGTTTATTTTGATTCAAAACGTGCCTTTACATGTGTGCTACATGTTTCGGCATGTACTTAGGCCATCCTCAAACATGTCAACACAAAAATATAAAAAATGAAGGTGCAATAAGATTCTAAGGGGCCCCCTTTTTCAATCTATTATTTATAGCGTTAAAACATAGAGTGCAATATGTGTGGTATAGAAGTGTAAAATGTAAATAATTTTTAAAAATATGTATAAAAAGGCTTTAATTATATTCAGGTATTCGTGTGGTTGAGCGATGTTTACCTGCAGGCAAACAACGCTCCACCACCTTAAATTATATCCTGGCCCACACTATGCAAACAGAATTCAAAGCAGAAACTTTATAAAAGAATACGCTACTTAAGAGTTTACCGCCCTGATGAAAAAACACAAAATCACAGACGAATTTTAAAACGAGCTCTTACTGTAATACACCTATAGATCCTGTCAGGAACATGTGTCTTTATCCCTGCTTGATCTTTCCACTGGTCGCCATTTGTTAGGGATTTTTGTTTTATATTAAAAGCCTACAGTCAATTTCGTGCAAAGCTGTAACCACACAGAACACTACCGAAAAAGACTGTATTAAGTCACACGCAAAAAACACGACTGCACGTCAGTCCACTTTCCTTCTAAATGGAATATATGGGTGACTGGAGATAAAACCGGGAAAGTCGTCTTTTCTCAGCGCACAGAACTGCCAAGGCAAACTGCTCAGTGCTTATCAATTGTGTACCCAGTCACTTGTTCCGGATGTGGACATATAATGGTTGTTTCACCATGTTATTGAAATATTAGGTTTACGTGTCTATGTGAAGGATGGAAACACTTGCTCATTTTCGGGCTACGTGGTTCAGTTTCAGTAACATTGTGCTGTAAACATTCAGTTTGTTTAACCTTTTGACGCCTAATGTCAACTATAGTGGTCGTAACGCACCGCTAACCTCCAAAGTTGCATTTTATTTATTCAACAAATATAAGTACCGAATATTTTAAACACGATATATACTCTTCGTTTTTTTCTCTTCAAAATCCAGCTTGTTTCATAATTCTAACGTATTTGGTTCCTGTATTATTCACATTTTATATACAGGATGTGCTTAAGTTAAAAAAATACTTCCGGCGCCAAAAGATTAAACTAAGTTTTTTTTTTTTAACGGTTTGTCTGAGACGGGCTTTGATTCTGGTCCTTTACCGGCACTCAGATACATTTGATTCAACATTTTTGTGCAGTGACTGGAACTGCTAATTGGCTTCCCGCTTGGCCCGGTTTCAAATCGTATCCCAGAATTGGGTTAGAATACTTGAAAATATTGATATTTCTCCTCCATAAAAACAGATAAATTTCGGGATATTATTTAATTTAGAATATGGTCGTTTATTTCGAATTAATTTCGAATTCCTTACTGCTGATCTCATCATTCGTCGGCAGAGAATCTTAGTAATTCAAAGCACCATCAAACAAATAAAAAAATGTATTTATTTCTCTGTTTTTATGAGAATAGAAATAAAGCGTATTGGCTATTGGAAATTTACGTCCAGTATTTTAGCATATAAAGTGCCTCAGAAAGTCTACTTACCAAAGTACATCGGCTCCAAACTGAAATAAAAATAATTTAAAATGTAAAAAAAGTTAGGCAAGTAATTTATTGATATATATATATATATATATATATATATACACTTCTCTTTCTTGTTTAAATAGACGTGATGAAACACTATGTGACGTTTACATGTGTGTAGTCAATAGATAAAGTGGTTTGAACTGAATTATATACAGGCGAAATAAATACAGAAGTCCGCAATGGCAATCTGTAACTAACTGAATACAACCACAGTCAAGAATTTCCATGACTCTTAACAATAAATGCCCCCGTTTAGGTCCGCAGCACACATCAACAGGGAATTTACAAATATTGGGCCGTTTTTTTTTCCACTTCATTGACCTACTGCATACTTTAAAATCAAGAGATATAATTCTAAAGTGGGCTAAGTGACAATAGCATTTACTGCTAATGGTTTTTGTAACTGATATTTAGCTTTGAAAAGTATCAATGGAATAATGAATTGTTGCTTCAAAGAGGGGCAGAGAAATTTTCATATTCTGTTCAATATTAAAATGAGACTGGATACAGTAGATGCGAAAGAATGGTAGGTGAAAGGAGAGTCAAAGGAGAAGTAAGGGACAATTTATTTTGGAAGCAAAGAAGGTTTGCCTGCTCCTCTTCCCAATAGGAGCAGAATAAGAATGTTGCCATTAAAATCCTGTGAAGTACAGACTTTAATAAGAATAATGAAATTTTACTTTACTGATTATTATAGAAGTCCAGTGGGGTAAGAAATATTCCGCATCTGTCCAGACCGCCCCCCCCAACCACTTGTACACTGTGTGCCGAGTTTATTCCAGAGGGTAAAGCGACCGGAGTGTGGTGTTAACCACCCACCCACGTATAGGGTCGAGTTTACACGAAGTGCAGACTGTACCTCTACTCCCCCTTTGGGCCTGCATGGTCTGTTTTAGGGTGATTAATACAGAAGTGAACAAATTGAAAAGATATTTTGCGGACTAAAATTTGATTTTTAAATTTTGTAAGAATCAAAGTGTGATCATTCAAATACACCAATTCCAGTGTTAATTCAAGATGTCTGCAATCTGAGCTTCCACATAACTGTGTAGCCCACACTCCCTTATATTCTTGGACGACGTGATGACTGCCTGTCAGACCGTAACTTGTTGTTTAATTAACACTGGAATAAACAATAGTTTTCTTTTTGACTGGACTTACCCTGATTCTTACTATCCATAGTATAACGGGAATGAATCGTCTTAAGTTGTGCATATTATATTGACATGAATGTTGTAATATTGTAATATTATAATACTCTAATATTGTAATATTTTAATATTCAACTAGTGTAATATTGTAATATTGTAATACTGTAGTATTGTAATATTGTAATATCCACAAATTGAAATCTCAATACAACCTTAAAAAAGAAGTTGCAGTTTTAAGTTTATTTTATGCACTTTAACGGCCTGAAGATGACCACTTAATGGTCGAAACACGTAGCTGTGTTATTGTCTCATAACACGTAATAAACATTTGTGTTCGTGGTGATAGATAATTACACTGTGACTAAAGTTCTTCTAAACTAACATTTTCGTAACGCATCAGTTTGTACCTCACAGAGAACAAACTACGTCTTTCGCATAAAGGTCAATATTATCGTGTTGTGTAGATCAGTATTTATTGTGAGGATCACACGAGACATGATCACAGGCTGCATGACAAAATATCAAGTGTCGTAGTATAACATCAGGTGGTATGCATATTTACCAATGCGTGAACGTTGTTGCGTCCTTTCTAGATTCGAATGGGATACTTCAGGGTTGCCGTCGGTAACAATTGTATTTAGAGCAACTGTAAAGGTTCTTCTCTATTTCAGCCGTTCTTTGGACAGATATTTATAGGCGTATACGGGCTTCATACTCTACAAGGCAGTCTGAGTGTCCGAAAGTAATTTATCATGAACCCAATAAACAAACAACATGGCAGCAAAGTAGGATTTTGTGTTATCATGTCCATTCCCTATCACTTACCCGAGAGTCGTTGGTTGCAGAAAAATAAAGGACAGTTTGTTATGAAACGTATCAAGTATCTTCTGTCCACAGTAATAAATAACTATGAAAAATGACTCAGGGCTATGCGATCAATTTCATGACCTTACATCAGCAAAAGACATAGTAAAGGAGAGCTGAACCAGCTTGGTCGATGTTATGACTTTGTTAGTGTCTGACTGACTGTGAACTCTGGATTCTGTTTCTGATAGGCACATTGCTGCTTGTCCCCGCCGGCCCTGGGGGCTCGCTTAGTTTCCTGTCCTATACATATTGTATGTGGACCTCTTCATCGGAAATGAGCGGCAGGCAGGTGAAGCTGACCACTCACAGCCATCCAGTGCCTAGTCAAAGAAGGCGTGGAGCTGTAATTCCTCTCCCTCCTCCGCCCCACACTGCATGTTCGTTGCTTAGTGCTTAACTAACAAATGGGTTAAAGTCCCTATCGAAAATCCGAAGGCACATAGTTACAGTACAAGTATAGATCCACTGATTTTTACCTCAACGCTAGATGGAGGTAAATAGTCAGCTCCACGCCCCGACCGCTTAACCCTCGGGAAGGAACCACGGTACTTATTGCATGGAGGATTGAGTGGAAGCCAGAGCCGGCCTGGACGCAGGCGGAGAATCTTGATCCTACCGGGATTCAATCCCAGGAACGTCCAACCCACAGCAAGTCCCTAATCACACTAAGCTATCCCTGGACACACTAAGCGTAAGAACACCAGTAGACTTGGTAACCACAGGAACAGTGAAAACAATGATAATAAGTGTAACCATATTTACCGTGAGGACATCAATAAGCACGCACCTTACCGTCAATGACTACCACAGTTACCAAAACAGTCGTCATGTTGTGTCTGCCATTCTTGCGTATTTTTAACACAAACTGGAATTCATGGACAAATTTTAATAAAAGCCGCAATATAGAATTTTATGAGGCTGCCTTGCAAATAAGCATAGGCTACAGAATTTCAGGCTACGTGAAATATTACAGTTTTACGAAATAACTTCACTCCATTCCTTACAGCAGCGACCACACATACAGTAAGGAAGACAGCGCAAATAAAAGACGGAAGAATAATGCGAGAGAAAGTCTGAATACTGATCTATGTAAATGAAGCAGAACGGATCAAAAATGTGATGAGAGGTATAGCGTCAGTGACATAGTTGGAATATTTGCGCGGCTCTTTATCATGGGCGGTTGGAAGTGGGGGGGGAGGCAGTGGCGTGACGTAACCTGACTGCAGTGTATGCTCGTGCCTTATCTTCAGCCGTCCATACGGCGGACAGGACAGTAGTTCTCAACAAGAAACACCAGCCACGTACGTGCAATAACCTTTAACTTCGCCACTCATTTTGAAAGTTAACGCTACCCAAAACACTTAAAATAATTTTGATATTATCTGGAGCTTCCCTAAATCATTATTTTTGTCTTAGACGTTCCGTCGTGTTTGTACAAGTTACAATTATGTCATGAACACAACTAATTGCTTTACATTGTAAGTAGCTACATGTTTCGACCAATTACGTGGTCGTCCTCAGAACACTCGTGCACATAAAATCAAAATTACTTTTGCATATTTCATGTTGGGTCAGAATAAGATATCAGTCCGTTACACAATACGTACAAATAAAATTTAAAATTTGTTTAAAAATAATTTAACCCTTATCCTGCTAACGTGGCAAATATGGTGAGCTCTTGATAATGCCAGCAGATGGCAGATGGTATTTAACTCGGCGTTTAAAGGGTTAAAATTAAGCATTAAGATATTTAGTTTGAGTTTTCAGTCATTTATAATGACTTTTAAATTTTGTCCATATGCATTGTGTAACGGACTGAGATTTAATTCTGACCCAAAATTAAAATTGTGAATGTAGTTTTGGTTTTATGTGCAGCAGTGGTCTGAGGATGGCCACGTAATTGGTTGGAAACGCAGCTACATTTTGTGATATAATACAATTAGTTGTGTCGATGATAATTTTTCCCCCAAATCACGTGATCGAATTTCGCACATTCATTCGGAATTATATTTACAGACGTTAGCCAATTACCTGGTATTTGTCGTGGAAATATAACGAAGAATCGGAAGGGGGTACAAAGGAAACTATAATGTGAAGCAGATATTAACTACTCCTTTGCTGCTTTTGTATATGAATTGCGATGATCAGCTTTGGGTATGACGTAATCCGAGCTCATGACCATATTTTCACTAATTAAACGTTTGACTAAAGTAACAGAACAAGTTCAGTTGTTCATGTTTGCGCAGTGCATCAATGATAATTAAACACTTTATTATCCAACTAATGCACACTATATAGTATGTAGATACAATTAAAATTATAAAATATTTAAAAATGCTCCAACATGTTTCGGATCACAGAGGATCCATCATCAGGGAGCCGTGTACAGTGCTTGACTAAAAATTACAAGAATGATTCTATCGTGTGTGTTGACATGGACAAAGTCGATGTTATGCAGTGTTATACAGTGAACTACACACAGACACAACGGGTCACAATATGCTGCCATAACTCCGACCTTGTCCATGTCAACACACACGATAGAATAATTCTTGTAATTTTTAGCCATGCACTGTACAAGGCTCCCTGATGATGAATCCTCTGTGAAACATGTTGGAGCACTTTTAAATATTTTATAATTTTAATTGTATCTACATATTATATATTTTCATTAGTTGGATAATAAAATGTTTAAGTGCAGTTGTCTTTACAATTGTCAAATTTCATATCAAATTTTATTGCTAAGCGCGTTTGGACGACTGCGCTTTGATAACGTTCGGATTCGATCGCAATATATTGGACCAAGATAAATTATTATTAGACCTAGACAAATTATTGGTGTGTGTAAATACACTTAACGTTGTGGTGGAAGACGTAACGGTGATGACATACAGTACGTACAGAGGTATGATGTGAAATGTGAGAATGTTACAAATGCAGCCAGCCCTAATGTCACAAGGAACAAAGAAGATAGACAAAACACTGTAACGTAACATTGTGGCGCAATCGATTAACCATTTTTTGCAGTTGAAACGCAACAATGCGTTCTGTAAGTGTTGTTGATGTGCGTGTCATTGTCAACAACGTAAAATATTGTGTGTTGTAAAGCATTGCTTTTACGGCAAATGTACGTAGCCGGTGACAGTAGAACACACTTTGGTGTTCGTGTGCACGTAAAGTGCCCGATGCTGCGTCAAAACAGATGAATGTTCATTGGCTGATAGCCTTATTTGGGCGCACCGTTTGGCTAAATAAATCGTAATGACAGGTAAGCAGTAGCGCAGTTTCTCAGTTTTATTGCATGTGGCCGAAAAAAAAAATTCGCAAATTGAGAAAGAACTAATAAATTTTGAAGCAGTAACTACTAAACATTATGAGTGTGTTTCTGTATCAATGCCTTAGTTATCCGGGATTCAAAGAGCATCTTTTCTGCATCGTAATGTATTGTCATCTGTCGCCTGTCTGGTTATATCGCATTTTTCCACATAAGCTTGCAGCGGCACGATTTCAGACAGAAAGGCTATTGAACACAAAGTGTTTTGATTTTTTTGTACATTGCCTGAAACATTTCTCATTCTACGAAAAATTCAACGAGATGTTTCCATCAACATACATAGATTTTTGTATAACGTGCCCATTAGTTTTGTGGCCAGGATAAGAGGGTGCGAAAATTAAAAATGAATACTAAATATTCATCAGGAAATCTGACAAGAATAACATACTGTAGAGGGCTAGGCTTAGGTGAAAGGACATGGTGAATTTGAAAGTAGTGCAGATGTGAACTGGATACACATAGCTAAACTGATATAATATTGTTAACACAGAGAAGAACACACACACACACACACATATATATATATATATATATTGAGTATACGAGAGAAAAGTTTCAAGTTTTGACCCTTAGCTTCGCAGGAAATTCCTGTACTAATGCAGGAACTTAATTTTTTTACCATCTGAGGTTGATAAGGTGTTTTACGACTTCTAAACTATACCGAACATATTCACGATCTAGGTATAACTTCTGAGGCGGAAAACTTCAGCTTACCGATCCAGTAAGCAGAAGAAGGATTTTAACTGTTTCACAGGTTATGTATTATAAATGAATATTATTGTAATAAATGAATAATTTACTTATAAATTTGAGTTGGGAAATCAGTCGCGCACAGACGCGACAAGCTTTCCAATGCTGACAAGAGCAGTGCACTGCACTTACAGATATGTGCAACTCAGAAGTTGATTTCCCTTTTGCCGTAAAGTAGCGGAGTTTATGAAATTTCAGTGAACTCCCCCGTGGCAAAGAGTGTAATGCACTGAAGAATACGCACATTTTCAGATCTGTCTGTGGCCCTACTCTATACAGTCCACTGTAACCAGACAAACGTCCCCATTCTCGTGGAAATTTTGGTTATAGTTACGTGTTTGGTCAACGTGAAGTATTGTTCTGATTTCTACGCTGAAGAAGAATTTATATTATGTGTACGAGACACAGACTGCTGCTGAGTGTCCAAGGTAAGGTTTGTTGGACGTGTTAGAAAACAGATTTGAGTTAACTTACGCGAGTTGAGCAATTTCGGCGAACAACTATTTAGGAAAATTATTTTAGAAATTTATTCTAAATTTCTGGCGTACATTGGCCTATATAAAGGAAGGCAAGACGAGTATTTGGGTCAACTACTGAATTCAAACATTTTATTTGTTACATTGTGATTGTGTAAATAATGGTTGTTTGTATATTTCTATTTTTACTTTAATATTAAATATTTTTGGGTTACTTATTAAATTCTACTGACATAATTCACGCACAGTTGAACACTGATTGATGTCTCTGGTGTATTAGATAAGTTAACTGAGAAATATAGATGATCGTATTCTGTATTCTACTAGGTTGTGTGGCAGAGCAGTTTGTCAGATTCCGACGGTCGAAATTTGGTCGGAATCTGGCTGGTGGCAGCATGGAAATTAGTGACTTCGGCGCTGCCGTTAATAGCTGGGCCCCTTTAAATTACACGTATAGTGTCTTCAGGATGCAGGTGCAGTTAGGCCAGAGTACCATAACGGGAGGCATTA
>Ga0123354_10015419_pt1 | contig 11931 bp, 6 predicted proteins | sample TergutLab28metaG_2_FD_97872 | JGI IMG/M metagenome (GOLD analysis project Ga0123354, IMG submission 97872) | Labiotermes labralis P4 segment gut microbial communities from Petit-Saut dam, French Guiana - Lab288 P4 | ecosystem: Host-associated > Arthropoda: Insects > Digestive system > Gut ... | reverse complement strand
TGTGCCAGACTTCGGGAGAGTGTTCCTTATGTTAAAGTATACCGATATAACCCAAAACACCTATATCCAAAGTTGAACGGTTACGGAGATAATGGCCAGAGAGAAGTCGGGGCTTCTTGCGGTTCCAAATACTGCAACCTGCACAGCTGATGTGTTGCGTTACAGCGCTAATGACCTTGAGAGTGGAATGCAGTGTTAATCGTGCCTGCGTTACGGTTAGTTGCTTGCACGGGAGTTGGAAGAATCAGTACTTCCATACTGCTGAATATTCATGCGCCATGTAAAGTGCTTGGAACCCTAAGGACGACTACGGCGTTAATGCGGGGGTTTTATGTAGTTCAATTTAATGGCTTTATGTCACTCATACGTTAATTACATGTTAAGTACAGATAATAACATTACAGAAACCACATATTCCTGCCAGTTTTAATATGTATTTGGAAATCAATAAGTGTGTAACAGCTGTCAAATTTTCAAACTTCTCTGTCCATTATCTCCGTAACCGTTCAACTTTGGTTATAGTTTTTTGGGTTATATCGGTATACTTTAACATAAGGAACACTCTCCCGAAGTCTGGCACATTCCTCCTGGGACACCCTGTATATGTCGACGGAGTGTTCTACGTACTGACGATATTACTAAATTGTAGTGTGAGAAGTTCAGAAGAAGAGATGTGTGTGTGTGTGTGTGTGTGTGTTAGTCGGTTATTTCACTAACTCATAAATCACTTATTAAATATAGACCTGTATGATAGATTGGTGTTGAAATGGGTCTTAGATGAAAACGTTGTGAAGAAGTTAACTTGGCGGAAGTACCTTACGATAGAGTCCAAATTGAGGCAGTTGTAAATATGACGTCGTATCTTCGGATTCTTTAACGGAATTTTTTGAGCAGCTGAGTAAGAACTAACTATTCGTCGTCCATGTACCACGGAATCATTGTTTTTTTATTCGTTATTGTGCAGTATTGGAAGTGTAGCAGTGGCCGTAACCTTTACGATAAACCGTCTCGCAGGCCTACGAGCTGTAGATTAACACCATAGTGTAGTAACCGCTGACGGGTACCAAATCATAACGTTGACTTTTATAAAACGTGACATGTATGTTTGTGTGGTTGCCTGTTCGTATTTGAGAGTCTTCTTTCGACGCCACCACATTGTTGAGCTTACAGGGAAACTCATATTTAAAATGTATTAGTTTTAACTTTTTAAACCCGTTTTCGGGTCTGGAGCTCAACTTGTCGAGGTTTTTCTAAAGTGATAAATACACGTATCTGTCAGAAAGCACGTGTGTCTGACGTAATTTGAAAATTAAACACCTTACGCCGATTGTGATGGTATTAGGAGAATTTTGTCGCCCGGCGATTTTCATCTGTTTTCAGCGCTGGAACAAAATCTCGGCAGCCACAAATTTAATAATACTTGTGGGGTGGACGTAGTTGTGGCGTGGTAGTTGATGACGGAAGACGTTGACTCTTATCAACAAGGCAGAGAAAAAGCATGTCCCACTTAATGATGAATACCAAGGTTTCGGCCGGGACTACGCAGAAAACCAGAGGGATAAACGTAAAATAGGAATGGGTTATATTAGAACCTGTCACAGCATTCATGTAATCGTATGGGTAGTGTAAACTGTAGCCGAGAGACGTCACAAAAACGAAGTCATTACAGTTCACGTATTATAGATAGTCGAGAGACAGTTGATTGGTGTCACTAATTGTGGGACTTGGAAAGTTAGACGAAATTTTGAAAATGCAGGAATGGTCTGAATTTTGCTGTGTTTATTTCCTCTGCTCTTGAATAAAAACAAACTGTATTTGAAGCTTGAAGTATTCCCGGCGTTGGACACGAAAATTACTAACTTTTGCGTTATGTCACCGTGTTGTTTTGTTACGCTGATACCTAATGTAGGCGACTGCGTTTTGAAATGATTATTTACGAGTATTGCATAATTCGTAAGGGAATAACCCGTGATGTTGACGCGCATTCTTAGATCCTTCAGTACAGTTATTTTTGCTCATATAATTATAAAATTCTTCATTATGTCATCCCTTACATCAAACACTTTCTGAACTCTGTGTGTACTCGTACTAAATGTGTATCTGAACTGGTTTTTAGAATCGGGGCTTCCGTTTTGTGTGAGAGATCTGTTTAATCAATCACATTGCTGTGTTGTGTCGAGCGTGTAATCTCTTGCCTAATGAATGCACGCACAATTTTCGCAACCCGAAGTGTTTGTGTGCCCATTTCTCTCTTCCAGCGTGATTTCATTTGCCTTTTTATATCCAACCCTCGGTAATGAAATACGTCAGTGTGTGTGTGTGTGTGGGGGGGGGGGTCAGGGGGGATATCCTTCCTTACCAAATATATATCGATCATATATTCAAACACTAGGCTGTATGTGCGAACTTGAAATGTGTGATGAATGGTTTCTGATTCGAATATACCCGTTGTTATTTGCTGTGATGTAGATTAAGAAATGATGGATGATTTGGGACGGTGTTCAGATTCTCCTTTGATGAATAATAGACAAGAGAGGTTTTAAATTGTGTACTAACTAATATCGATAACATATTAATGAACTCCTCGACATCGAGGAAAAATTAAATTTAAAAATCCTTACGCAAAAATAATTTGTAAGAGGAAAGTGCTGTTTAGTTTAATTTGGGATTATAGACTGTTAGTTGGAAATCTCCCTGCTTTGCAGCTTTCTTTTTAACCGCGAGTCGAATTAACTGGTATTTATTAGTACGCATATATAACGACAGCGGTAAAGCTATCCCTGTACAAGCTTGAGGGCTCCAGGAGTCTAAGGCTTCCATGATTTCTGGACAGTCGGCTTATAAAAGCTGTCAGCCCTATGCCCCAGGAGATGTCCCTTGTACTCATTTCTGTTAGAGGCTGCGTCGACCCTAGGACTCTAGCGCGGTCGGAAAAATTAAATCAACGAAAAATCTTGCCGCATCAGGAATCGAACCCGCGACCCATCCGCAGTGCCTCAACCAACTGAGCCACCGCTCACAGCGTTTGCATATATATACATGTATTATATACCGTCTCTGTGGCAGTTTACATCGATTGTCGATCATTCAGTCGTTATGAGTAATAATCTCCTCATAGATCAAGATTTTTAAGAAGGATATGCTGAATATAATAATTATAGTCAAGGGAAGAAGAAATTACAGATGTTTCGAGGAACCAACACATTGACGAGAGTCATAGATCACCAGTAATTTGGGTGTTGGTGTTATGGAGGGTGCTGTCAGGAACATACATCCTTCAAGGGTGGAGAGATTTTCCAAAAATTCGGAAGCCACTTCGAAATTTGAGGCACCTGAACAGTGACATTAGGCAGTTTCATATGGAAGACTCCGCACATGTTAGGCTGCACCGTACAAAATTCGATCTCCCGGACTACGTGGTGCCAGGAATTTCCGCACCTCCGACAGCAGGTATGGGGAAAATTAAATTTCTTACAGAACTGTTGTTCTTGAACCCTGTGGCTAGGGACTGCTTAGAAGACAGATGTAAGGAGGTTAGGTTAGGTTAGGTTAGGTTATGTTAGGTTAGGTGCTGCAAAAGTGGGTCCTCAATCAGTGGGGTATGAGGTTGTGAACTTGGTTATGTGACTGACTGTACACATCTTTGGCGGGTCATTCGGAACAAGGTAGCGATCATTTAGTTACAGAAGGTACGAGAAATTTCGTATGGACCGCGGTGGCTCAGTGGTTAAGGTGCTGTGCTACAAATCGGAAGGTCGCTGGTTCGATTCCAGATGGTGTCATTGGAATTTTTCATTGACATAATCCTTCCGATCGCACTATGGCCCTGGGGTCGAATCAGCCTCTAACAGAAATGAGTACCAGGGGCATTTCCTGGGGGGTAAAGGCGGCCGGTGCGTAGGGCTGACAACCTTAGCACCATCATGTGCCGTTGTCATGTAATCCGGGAAACTTAACTTCCTGAAATCCTCTGGGCCACTCCAGGCCTGTAATGGGACTGCTTTACCTTTACCTTTACTAAAAATTTCGTAGCTAGGTGTGATTTTATTACGGTCTCAAGGAGTACTTTGTTCCATGGTGTAAATTATGGCCCAATGTCCGAGAGATGCGCAGATTTAGGTCATCATTTCTTCTGTTTCTTAGGGAGTCGATAAGAAAAGAACTGAAAATTGTGCTTCTGAAGAATCTCACTACCTTGAAGCAACTGTTACAAAATGAGTTACTAAAGATGCTAACAGAAGAACTCTGTATACCGGCTGATTGCCGAGTGCCACCATGTGGGGAGGACACCTACACACTCTGTGGGACTCATAGGGGTAGTTGGGACCCATGATGATTGTTAAATGTATGTATCTGTGGAGAAGGTGTGGAGAAGAGGGGGCATTATGCAAGACATCGCAACTGTGTATTTCTCAACACAATGGATAATCACCGGTCTTCATAGTTTCAAATTCACTAAGTTTTCATTCCGTTTAGGATGCTGCAAATATTTTATGTCTTTGAATTGAAATGTGTTAGTAAATGACACATCGAATTAGGGAAATGTGGTGTACAGTATAATGTTTGTTAACCCTAGAAGGGTGTAGATACCGTGATTTTGTCCAAGGTAAATTCCTTTGCTTTTCCTATGCCCATTAGACCTACTATGAAAGAAGACTTATACGGATTCTTGTTTGCCTACTGTGTAATGTGTAAAATGCTTAAAATACATATGTATAATGTAACCGTAGGTTCGAAACCGGAGGGAAAGAGACCACTGGGGATACCTAGGCGTAGATGGGTGGATACTATTAGGATGGATCTCCAGGAGGTGGGATGTAGGTATATGGACTGGCCCAGGATAGAGACAGGTGGCGGACGCTTGTGAGTGCGGTAATGAACCTTCGGGTTCCGTGAAATGCGGGGAATTTCTTGACTAGCTGCAAACCAGTTAGCTTGTCAAGAAGGACTGCACCATGGAGTCAGTAAGTATATTAACATATCTTTAAAAAGACAGATAAATTATCTTTCGGACCGTTATACGAACATACATTTGTGAAGCGTGTCCAGTTGATAGAATCGGATATATGACAGCTTTATGAATGCCGATGGAGCAGGAAATAGCCACTGTCAGCTGTAAAGTGTTTCCAGCGCCTCTCGCGGTTGGCGCTTGAGCAGACCGTCTGTCACGTTGGATATGAAATAATGTCTGATGACTCCAACAGCTGCTGGCACATCTCATCATTTCCATCATCGTCACTAGAACAGTACAACGGATACAAAGTATTACGGCTTGGTGACACTGTAAATATTTTCTAGACTGGCTTCTTTATTGTGGCTTTTTTTACGATGATCTCAGTTACTCAGCTGATGGCTGATGAATTGATATCGAGGTCCTGGTGCCTTTTTCGCATAGGGGGCCTGAGAAAAATCACGAAAAGCTCTAGCCTTGATAGCCGACGACCCTCGGAGATTCGAACAACGTACATTAACCTTTTAAAGCCTACTGGCTACGTGATGCACCAACAGTTTAACATTCAACAACTGTACGCTCTGCCTAAACTGTATTTATGTTTCGTATTTATCTGAGAACAAACGGCGACTTGTGCCACTTACACCATAAACTGATTGGTTTTTATAACCGAGATGAAGTGTTTACAGCGCGATACGGACTGGGTTTTTAAACAGAGCAGTCTGGGCTTCGTCTTTAAAGGGTTAACAACTGATAAATGTCTACTGGCAACACTAATATAAACACCTGTAGTAGGCGTTTTGTGTTGAACATTATTATTGGTGTATATACTTTACAAACGTTTCTGTAGTTCACTTTTTTTAAGTCAACGTTCGAGAATGAGTCCGAAATCTTCTATTGTACCAGTGGTCTAGACACTAGAGAGTTGCAGTCGTGAGTTCGCTGATGGCGTGCTACTCGTCCATCACTAACGTGTGAAATATACGACAACCGTGAGTAGCCAGTACTTCAAAATCTTTAATCTCTGTTTGGGGTGACCTGCACCTTCGTTCTAACGGCTTGCTAGATCCAGGATAATGACGTTAAACTGAATTAGAACCAATAAAGAACAATTTTTAGTGCCCTTAAGGTATGGGAATCCACGTGACTGAAGCCCACACTCCGTGGCCTTAGTCCGCACGCGAACTGTACCGACAGTAAATATTAGAAACATCTGTAAAAGCTACACAGAAACCTGTGTGTATATTTGTAGCAAATTTTAGGTGCCACAGAATTACTGTGTGTGGCAACAGATTCGCGAGAATTAAGCGAACATAGCGGTAGCACATGCGCTTGGAGAATTTGGTACAGACAGTGAATGTTCTTGAACACGTAAGTGGGCGAAACCTGTAAATACAGAGCAGTAACCCCCCCCCCCATTGGGATGAATACCACATAACAGAGGAACGTTGATCGTGTCTGGGTAAACGTGATGTTATCTATAAACTCCACATATTCAGTCGGACAAAACACAGGTTTAGTTTAATTCAATTTCTTACATTTTTATATGTGCTACATGTTTCGGCCTGATTCTTATTGTTTCTTTCTTTGTAAGATTGTTGTATTGACATGCCTAAGGATGGCCTAAGTTCAGGCCGAAATATGTGGCAGACATGTGAATGTTGCAGATTGAATTACAATAAACCTCTGTTGTTTTAGACTGAATATGTGTAATTTGTTCAGTAATTAACAGGACGGACTGGCTTGTATAAAGAGTGGTGCTTTGTACTTAAATGTGGCATTTGCCTGGCTAGAATATGGCCGGAGCCATCATGTATCCTGACGGGTTTTCTGTCTTTCCGTAGTCCGCCACCCACGAAGTAGGGTATTGCCTCGAATAAGCAACCATCTTGTCTTTTTGAACCTTTCATTTCATTAATCACCCTGCCATTCGACGTCACTTAGTCTGAGATAGGGAAGCATAATAAAATGAGCCACGAACATTAAACAGTGTGAGAAATGTCAGATCGAGATTTAAGGTCTCCTACTGGTGTGGCTTGAGAGTTCCGCAGTCTGAGATGTGGCGTTCTGAGGACTGGTAAAGAGTTGCAGGTCATTATAGGCCTGTGTGTTTACCAGTCGACATGGCGTAATATACCCGAAGACTTCAAATATCAGACCACTAATAGGGCGAGCAAAACGCAAATGAAATTTGCGTCAGATTTCTAGGTGAAGAAAGGAGCCAAGCAAGTGGCTACCTAATTAACAACGTACGTTCCTCTAGAAATAAGCTAAAGGGAATAATCTTAGTAATTAACCAGCTTAATGCACAAATTCTTGTTTTATAATAATTTTATTACGTGCCTCAACATGTTTCGAGCACTGTGCCCATCATCAGGAGGTCAAAATTGTATTATACAGCATGTAGTATCATCACACCTGTAGGTGGCCGTCCCGTGCACAGGTTGAGAGTGGACCTGTGCACCGGACGACCACCAACAGAGTGTGATGATACCAGATGCCGTACAATACAATTTTGACCTCCAAATGATGAGCACAACTGTGCCCGAAACATGTAGAGGAATATAATAAACTTATTATAAAACAAGAATGTGTGCATTAAGTTGGTTAATTACTAAGATTATGCTGAGATGCACGGTCGGGAAAACATCAAAATAAGGGGAATAATTCGGCTTTCATAAACCTCAGTACAGGCTCAAAGAACACATACGTGTCTGTGTTTAGCGAACTAATTTTGGTTCTGGCTCAGATACACCTGTGAACATTACGACTATCATTATAACATTTTAAGAGGAGAGGAGGTCCGTCTGCCGAAACGTCGTCGATCTTAAGCGTAACTGTACTGCAGGATATGCCCTGAGAACAGCAAAAATATTTCAAACCGGTTCTAAGTGAGCACTCTTATAGTACACTATCCCATTCGATCACATTTGTTGGAAAGTAATAATCTATATAGGGGGATAAAATTGTAACCACACGAATTCATTCGCCGAATAATGTGTATGTTATCTGTATAATTTATAGGGTGAGAATATTCCGGATCCTGTCGAAAATTATGCGAGATTAAAACCATTGTCAGTTTGCGTAGGGTTAATAGTGGACAGATTGACACTGGTGCTGGTAGGATATGAAGAAGAAACCAACACATGTCTATAAACATTTAATAAGAGTATCTGATATTATATTATGAACATAGGAAACCTCCTTCATGTACATGTTTAGGCCACTCTTTTGGCCACTATCATGTGTCTTACGAAGGATGTATTTAAATAAATTCAAGAACTAATGCGCAAATGTAAAATATTGCTTTAAAATGTATCGTATAAAATATACGTCAAAATATGAAGTAAAGATAAATTTTCTGTGCTAGATATAAGTTAGTAGCTAGTGTTGCATGTTATTTCAAAGCAAGCGCATATCTAACACGGCAAAACTGAAATTGTACCTCTCAGTAATTCGACCAGTAGTCACATATGCATGCGAAACATGGATATTAAAGGAAACAATAATCAATAGACTAATGGTTTTCGAAAGGAAAATTTTGAGGAAAATGGATCCTGGCGAATAAAAACTAATCAGGAATTGGATGAACTAATAAAACGTAAGAACATAATAAACTTCGCCAGAGCGCAAAGATTACGATGGTATGGTCATATCGAAAGAATGGAAGAAACAAGAATGGTCAAATCAATACACTCCTGGAAACCCATTTCAAAGAGGCCAACGGGAAGACTAAAGATACGCTGGGAGGATCATGTTAAAAAAGATATACAGAGGTTAAAAGTGCCAAATTGGAATACCCTTGTCCAGGATAGGAGAAGATGGAAGGAAGTGGTTGAAAAGGCCAAAACTCTGCACTAAGAGTTGTAGAGCCGTACTAAGAAGAAGAAGAAGAAAAAGAAGAAGAAGCTAGTGTTTCATGTACCTATTGCGTGTTGTGTCTCCATTTTGAAATGAAATATATGTTTGTGTTTTGGAGGTTATTAAACTTTAGCCCGCTAACGTGGAAAATATGGTGAGCTCCTAATAATGCCAGCAGATGGCAGATGGGATTTAACTTCGCGTTTAAAGAGTTAATACACTAGTGTCAGATTCGATAGAACCTCCCATGTAAGATAGCACTTTTCGGAGCTAATAAAGTAGTGTTTGCACATTAAAAATTCTTCTGTTTTATCCATATTTTAATAACCTATGTACAGGGGTGCTGATAAGTCCTTAGCCCGACCAGGAAGGAAACAAGCCAATGTTTCTGTCAGAATGGCGTAAATTTCCTTCGACGCCTTGCCTAGCAGGAAAAAGAACTTGATGACAACTCGCGTTTCGATGTTGTTGAAATCGCGCGCGTCCCTGACATGCTTCCGAGCTTGTTTTCTTCCTTGTCGAGCTAAGGACTTATCAGCAACCCGGTACGTCAAGACGGACGTTGCTTGAACGGAGGGACATGTACCAAAATGTGTGAAATGACGTTCAGCAAGAAATGTGTGGAAGTTGCTCGAACCGAGGCACTTGTACAAAAACGGGTGAACTGACATGCAGCAAGAAATGAGCAGAATATATGAAGTTAAGAGCACAAAGAAGACTGCTGAGGGAGGGCAGATCGATACTGTAACACAGGATTCGACTTAAGTCCTATTGGTTCTGAACGAAGTTCGTCATTCAAATTCTTTTCGGTGCTGTTCCTAAAATCGTTTATAGCCTATACTATTCCTTAATAAACAGAACTCAAATCCATTACATTTGCAGGTGCGCTGTTTATGGACAGTCTTTCAAGGGAGCGAAAAACACTTTGCTTTATTTAAACCTGTTTGGCGTAAATGATACATTGTAAAAAAAAAGTGCGTCTCGCGTAGAAACTCTTCGTGTAACAAGAGAAGGTAGGATCACTTTCAGTACGATTTAAATATACAGCAAGCTATAGATCCAATAATGTTTTTTTTTGTTTCTGTGTTCTGAACACTCTTCTGAACGAACTGTGTCAAGAGGTTTTATTGTGTTCTAAATAACCAAGTATTCACTTCTATTCTAAATGCCCACATTTCGGGTTATCTAACTCAATTTTCTTCTTCACCCTTTCTGTTAGAAAGCAAAAGAAGGAAAAAAAAAAGGAGTTGAAGGACGGTGACAGATGTAAAGTGCAATAGTTTCCTCTTATATTTTTCAGCCCTTCTGTTTTGTCTGTTGTTTTTCGTCTTTATTGTTATTTTTTCTTCGGACTTATGTCTCTCCTCTTTCTTTATCAGTTACTTGTGCCCATTCTATTTTTCTGTTTTTTCTTTTGTTTTTCGTCTTTGTTCTTATTTCTTCCCCCTTCGGGCTTATGTCTTTCCTGTCTTTATCAGTTACTTGTGTCCATCCTACCTTTCTCTCCAGCTTTTGAAGCAAATGAAGTCTTTTTCTTGGATGGAACCGGTACGTCGTCGTTTGGTAGATTTGTAATTTAATGACTTGTTAATTATGCTGGGTATGTAGAGTCAAACGGGACTTAAGGCTAAATTATATTAGTGGAACTGGAGAGGGTTGGAAACGATGTTGTATCCAGTTTCAAAATACTGTTTCAACTTTCGTCTACCTTAGTAAAGGGCCTCATACACTCTAGGTTAAACTGTGCAATTTAATTGTTTAACAAAACTGCACGAAAAACTGAGCTGAATGTTCTTTGCCACAGCACAGGTTTCCCATCAGGTTTATCAGTTTTTTTGGTCGGTTCTGTGTAGTCTTGTGCTTGCGACTATGGGTGGATAAAACAAGGCAGTCGTTTGCTGTTTGCTATCTACATCGGTCATAATGCTACCCGAAAAGAAGAAAAGAAAGCGTAAAATGTGGAGTAAGAAGTGGTATTTAAAAGGGAATATACGAGTATCATGCGATGCTCCTCTGCTGAATGAATTGCTATGCGCGGAAGTGCCTTGAGAAGATTCCATCGTGGTGTCGGCAGGTAAACTGAGGAAACTGTGGGATTCCCTGAGTGAACTGCGCAGTTCTATTTTGTGAAAGACGACTGGAAATGACGGTTCTGAGGCCTGCACTATTGGCTGTCAAAACTGTACAATTTACTCAGTTTTTCCGTCAGGTGTGACGTCATACAGTAAAATCGCTCGGTATTGCTGAGAGTGTATAGGGCGCTTAAGACAAGCCAGAAGTTGGATTGGAGTTAGCAAGAAAAAATAGGAATTTTGTTGGCACATGATAAGGAGCTGCTGCAACAAGACGTTCGGCCCTTCAGCCTTACCTTGAAAGTATTGTGCCCCGCATTAAAACTCAGATGTATTCCATTGAGTTGTCATGTGCTGTTTCAAAGTTACGTATTTTAGTAAGTTTTATAATGAAATCGAAGTAAGTTTTCATAGACGTTCTAAAACAGATTTGTATATACAGGATGTCCCAGGAGGAAAGGTTAATTTTCTGGGAGGTCATAGTATCGGTCATTCTAAGCAAAAATGTTTATATGAACATGTGTCCTATTACGAACAGTTTCCGAGTTAGAGCTATTTGAATGTACAACCGCAAAATTGTTGGTAACAAAGAGATATTACGTGTACTTACTGTTTCTAATACCGGTATTTATTGTTCAAGTGACAGAGTTGGAACAGCTTATAATAAATTTTCGAAAATTCAACCGTCAACAGCAATGCACTCTGCAACTCGTGTGAAGACATGGCGTGTTGTTCGTCTGAGTGCGTCTTGACGCTCCTTTATGCAGGCGATAACATCCAGCATGTTAACGAGCAGTTCATCTCGTGTATCCACTTTTTTTCTGTACACTTCACTCTTCATCGAACCCCACAAACAAAAATCTAACATGGTTAAGTCTGGAGATATTGGTGGCCAGTTAATGGTACTGCCACGACCGAGCCACCTATTAGGGAAAGTGTCATTGAGATGTTGCATCACATGTCGGGTATAATGAGAAGTGGTTCCGTCATGCTGAAAGTACATAGCAATCCGTGTAGCCAAAGGAACATCCTCTAGTTGTTTTGGTA
>Ga0123354_10015417_pt1 | contig 11932 bp, 10 predicted proteins | sample TergutLab28metaG_2_FD_97872 | JGI IMG/M metagenome (GOLD analysis project Ga0123354, IMG submission 97872) | Labiotermes labralis P4 segment gut microbial communities from Petit-Saut dam, French Guiana - Lab288 P4 | ecosystem: Host-associated > Arthropoda: Insects > Digestive system > Gut ... | reverse complement strand
CGAAGGGACACCATGTACAAGTGCACCAAATGTAATGTGGGTCTGTGCGTGGTGCCTTGTTTCACTGATTACCACACAAAAACAAATTTGTGAAGCTGGGAATTACAACTAGCGTGTGTGTGCGTGTGCATGGTGACTGAAGAGCGACCCAGGGTGCCACGGAACCTCTGCAGCAGCCACAATTATGTAATAAAATATTTACACTACATTTTATGTACTGCATGCAATAGGGGGGAGGCTTAAATTTATTACAAAAATACGTGAACATTTTTTACCAAATTGATCATTTCATAAATACACTGCAAAATTTTATTTCCTTACATTTGGAGGAAAAGTCTATAAGATATGATTTTTTTTCTAGGAGTAAGCGTTGAAAATTAAAACCCCACTCTAAAAATCTCGGCACGGTGGCACTGTGCGGGGGGATTTAAATCCGGCGTTAAAGGGTTAATATCTTTGTGTGTATGCCAGGGTGTTCCAGGCAGTCTCTGTGCTTTACTTTCAGTGTCACATTTCGCAGTAGGGTTCCTCTCTAAGTTTTCTGTGGTAAAGGCTAAGACAGCAGATGACTGGTAAGCTGCAGGGGTTGGGGATCAGTAGATGGACTGTAGGCCCTGCAGACAAACTGTTGTGTGATCCCTTAAGGTGCATAAGGAATTCCTTGGCCTACCTAGCTGTATTTGGCTCCTGTACTTGTGTACAACACCAACACTGGTATAGTTTGAAAAAATGTTCAGTTTATGGCTATTCGGATTGTGGTAGTTGGTAGTCTTGCAGGCTGTCATGGGTGTTTCAGAAGAGCCTGCTGTCTCACCTTCATAGTGTCATTGGTGTCATGAATATGCAGACCAGCCACTGAGTTTCATCTCTGTAGAATTTAATTCATTTATGGAATGAAAACTCAAGGCAGTAGCATCTGTACCTTTCTCTGTGCATTTGTGAATGTGATGTCCCTGGCCTACCAGGCTGTACGGTTTCAAACTGCCTGCATATTCACCACCATGGAAATCTGAATTCTGAATATAGTTAGTGTGTTTGTAATATGGATTAGCTGGGTGCTATATCTAAACATGTTCCTTATAAGTGTTTGATATGTAAGAACAGGTTCGAACTTATGTTCCATGATGACATGGATTTTCTATCCGAAATTGTATTTGTATATAGTTGATACATGTCTATACCTATTGATGACAGTTGTTTATATTTACATCTGATGACAATTTCCACATCTGTATGATCTATGGAATATGAATAAATGGGATGTTGGGTGGTGACTGGCATTGATTTGTACAGTTGTTTTTGTTCTCTTGATACAGGAAGGTATGTTTATTGTGTTCTGTTGTTAAAGGGAGGTATGTTTATTGTGTTCTGTTGTTAAAGGGAGGTATGTTTATTGTGTTCTGTTGATACAGGAGTTATATTTATTGTGTTCTGTTGATATAAGGACTGTGTTTGTTGTGTTCTGTTGATACCAGGAGGTATGTTTATTGTGTTCTGTTGATACAGTGAGGTATGTTTATTGTGTTCTGTTGATACAAGGAGTATGTTTATTGTGGTCTTAAACTTAGGAGGATACAGTCTCAGCTTGTGTAGGTGTAGAAGCAGTGTTACCACTTCTGTAGCCAGAATGGAGGTGTGGGTATTTAGTCATCTTTTGTTGGTCCTAGAGTGCAGATGCCAGATGTATGAAGTGTATTAAGTTAAAAATGTTCATTTGCAATACTTTTCAAAATGTGTGTTGTGAAAGAAATGTCACTGCAAGATCTGTAATAAAATCTCTTGTCACAAAATAGTGAAAAAATTTTGAATTAATGTTCAGAAAATTTGAAACTGTGTATTTTCCATATGAGGCATAGTTTACATTAAGTAGGAATGCAGAGAGTCAAAATAACAGACATTGTTGTGAAAACCTGCATGTATTTTGTGAAGTTTCTTTGCATGATCTTGAAGTTGGATTCTGATGTACAGTGAGTGTATACATAATCATAGGGCAACATACTGCATCAAGTACATTCAGTTAATTCTGACACCATTTTTTCAGGGAATAACAGAAAGCAAAAGGTTAAATAATTTGTACAGGTCAGTACCATGGCCCATGCCATAAATTCTCAATGGTTGCCCTAGAAGAGGGTTTCAGTGAATGATTTTGAAGTTACAGATTGTGGGCTTCTGGATCTTCAGAGTTAAATCTCTGCAGTGGCTGCAGTAGTTGTCATCATTGTTTGCAAGAAGTGAAAGAAACTACTGAAATAGAAATTGCTAGTATTTCAAAACGGGAGCTCTGTTATTGGTTGAGAAGTGTTTTCAGAAGGTGGAAGACCTGTTTTCAGGTTGGTGGTTGGCACTTACGAAACTTCTGTGAAGTAAGGTGGATTCAACGGGAGAGGAAAAAGAGGCTGCAAATGCCTGGCATATGCAGGCTTCCAGTGTGTTGTAGCTTATGTGACAGCTGCCTTGCTCAGGGACATAATGACAGATATCCCCTGCCTTTGTTATACCAAAATGCCACTGCCTAAATTCCATTACATGGGTAATGTCTTTTGTATGAGACAACAGGTGTTTTGTAAGTGCATAGAACATACTGAATTGAACTTCTTTTGTTAATAGGTAAATTGTGAAGAACAAGAAGGTCTTTTAGAAGCTGATGACACACCTTCTTCAACACCTGTTCCACCCCAACAGCAGACAGAAGCAACCCTTTTGGATATAGGAGGTAGTAGTGGAGGTGGACTGAATGTAGCAGGTACAGATTTTGTGCTGCTGAAGTACATTGTGTGTGTATGAACAGCAGTGTCATGGTGAAGATAGAGAAGCAGTTAAAGAAATTATTGTTTACTTTTTCTATTTAAAATATTTGTGTCCTTTTAGTCTTTCATTTCTACCCAACTGTCTACGTTGATTATGCTTCAAGCATCTCAGAGGCTCATTTGGATTCCCTTCAAAATCATCGCATGATGCATTAAGTCTGAGGGACCTGAAACACATTCTTGTTAGTAAACTGAAGAAGATTATAACTATTTTCTTTTAGTCACAAATTGAACTGCCACATACAGGAAAATCTGTATATACAGCTTGATTTGTGAATGGGGTGTCCTAGGAGATTAATTGTACCAGCAGAGAGAATGGTGACTTACAAAAATCAGTTTTAATGCAAGTCATGATGAAAAAGTAAATTAAATAAGTAAAACATACAGTATTTACAAAGTGTGGTAAGTGATAAAATCTGCAGCACAGCATTTGCTGCCTCCCAGGTGTTGTAGGAACTGAGAGCTCTTTAACTTCTTCCGCTAGGAGATCAGCATTATCAAATGTAGAGGGGTAAACCACAGTGGACTGTTAGAAATAGTATGTCATTAGAGCAAATTTACCACTGAAGAAAGTACCAGATGAAGTAACTTTTACTGCTCTAGACTTTGGGTTGTGACATAGTGTAGACATGTGGACAGATACCAGCTTTTGTAGGCCCTGCCTCCATCTTCATGGTTAACCTTGGAAGAGTGAAGCAGCCATTTTCTGTCATTAGTTTGTGTTTGTGAATAAGAAACAATATGTGTTTCGTTTTGTTCATTTATATTCTTTGTGCAGAATTGTACTTTCAGCACCAGCACGCGAATGCGGTTCTTTCTGCATGAATATTTACTTCTGCTCGGCTTTTCTCTTGCAGATGTGGACAGTCAGCAGGGTGATGTAGACCTTCTGAATATAGCAGCAAAACATACACCACAAAGCAATGTAGATTTGTTGGGTGGATTTGCTCAACCTGCGACCACAACAGGGTTTGGAGGAGGAGGATCGGGAATTGACGATTTGCTTCAAGGAGGTCAACAGAATAATCCATCTCAGCCATCAGAAAATCCTGATCTACTCTTTGATCCATTTGGTGTTACCAGTTCTCAGGTATAAATGTAACAGTAGTAGTACAGGTAAAGTTCACCCAGAACAGACCATGAAGGCACAGAGAGAGAAAATACAAGTATGGCTGTAGTCTTTCTTTAACCTTGATGCTAGAGAGGGGGTTAATGCATGCCCTGGATGCTTTATGCCAGGGAAGGATTATGCGCCTATCGTACAGGAGGCTGGGTGGCCCCCAGTGCTGATCTGGACAGCTGCGGAAAATCTCACCCTTCCGGTATTTGACCCGCAGACCATTCAGCACATACTGAATTACTGTACTAACAACACTGTACCAGCCTGCAGTAGTAGTAGTAGTAGTAATAGTGTTCAGGAATGTGGAGCAATTCCTTTCACCTTTAACCTTCCAGTATAATTTTACAGGTAATTGAGTTTTCCCAGGTTTAAAACTGTGCAATCTGGAGATGATCTTTATTTGTTATGGAGTTGTCTTCTGTGCACAAGACACACACTGGGAATATATAAATTGACAGTCCTGGCCAATGATTATTTCAAAGGTTACTAGTGGATCACATGATAGCAAATCAGGAATTGTTTAGGTGGATGATTTTCTTCAATTTAAAATAACTGAATAGTTCGTTTTAGTGGCCACAACTTACATGCCAGGGTACTTCAATAGATGTTATGTTTTTTTTAACCATTTTAGTAGTTAAAGATTACTGTTTTGTGGGATATGATGCCATTTAGTGTGATGGATATGTGGCAGCATTGTGGGGGAGCCTGCTGCTTCCATCTGCATGCCACAATATATGGTCATCATAGTGTAAGTAAAGGAAAAGAAGAGGGCTGAAAGTTGCTGAGTGGATGTGGGATAACTATGTGGCAGGTTCTTACTGAGCCTACATGTGGTCCAACAGGTGCATTATGACTTAAGGTTTGAGGTTTTGTCAGTGGCATTGCTGAAGATCTAAGTATTCTGTGACTTTATGCTGTGTTCACTGATAAACAGTGAAGCAGTGCATGCTGCTTAACCCTGAAGATGAAGGCACTGTTGTCCTTCAGAGTGCTGGCCGCTGGTTACCAATCAACACAGTGTAACATTCCAGAAGACTCGAATATCCATGTATGAAAATTGTGTCAAGTTTTCACATCTTGTTTTATTTCTAGAATTCTGTGCCAAGTTTTACCTCAAACAGTCTGTCTGGATCCCAAACATCAAACTTGCTAGGTGGATGGGATGGATTTTTACAATCCCAAGGGCCCAGCCCATCAATCCCCCGAAATGCCAGCACACCAAACCTGGACAGTAAAGCTCGGGATCCCTTTGCAGATCTTGGTGAGTAGTCAGCAGCATATTATTACCATATCCTGTGTTGATGTGTTACCATTGCTGGAATTTGGTGGAGAAATGGATGAAATACATACCACAGAAAGTGGAGTGTGATATGATCTTGTAGCTAAGGACATGTGTGGCGCTGCATGGTATGTCATTGGAGCTAACAATGGCCGGGGCATTGTGCAATGTGTTCTTGCAGCTAATGACAGCCTTGGTATTGCATGGTGTGTCATTGGAACTAAGGACAGCCAAAGCATTCTGTAGTATGTCCTTGCAGCTAATGACTGCCTTGGTATTGTGTAGTGTGTACTTGGAGCTAAGGACATCCCTGGTTGTGTGCGGTGTGTCCTTGGAGCTAAGAACAACCACCACTTCCACATGCCACTTGAGCACCATCCAATGCATGTCCTGATGGCAGGCAAACTTTGTGTCTGTGAGTCCTGTGAATGGCTCCCTCCACAAGTCATTGCAGCAGAGTGATAAGACTGCAGTTCCAGCAATACAGTGCCTTTAAGCATTCTGCTCCTCCATCAGAGATTATCAACACAACCTTTTCATGTCGTGATGCATCAGTTCCTGGATTAGTGGACTGACCTACTTGCTTTCTGTGGTCAGTACACAGTCCCGACCTGACAGTACCTAACAGTGCATGAGAGCTGCTTAAGTGAAGGGGTAGCATGAAGTACTGCGTGCATTTATCACCAGGAGTTATGTGTTCAGGTTCTTGTCCTGTAGTAATTGAAAGGATTTGTGACATGTCAGAGGAATATATTGTCCACATCTTCATTATAAAAGTAATATTATTGGATGAGACATTGCTTCATGTGGGTGTAGAACTTGTTCTATCACATTTAGGGAAGAACAAGGGCTGACAGTTTTTGAAAATAGAGTGCTGAAGGAGGTATTTGGGACTTAGATGGAGGAAGTGACAGGAGACTGGAGAAAACTCTATACTGTGCGACTTAAATATTTGTTCTCACCAAATACAGTAAAACCCCAATTTTGCATTCCCATATTTTGCATTTGACTTGCTTTTATACACTTTTTTGTATGGTTCTTGTCAGATGCCTGTAAGAACAATGTTTCCTGTATTGTATGCCATTTTTATGTGGTCCCCATAAGAGCATAAAGTCAGGGTTTTACTGAACCGTGGATTGTGTAGTGTGGTGCTGTGTTTATTAGAGAAGGAAAAATTCCTTCTATTTACTGGTGATATGTGGCAGGGTTTTACAGTATTAATCATTTGGGTGATCAGCTGAAGGAATGTAATATAAGTGGGGCTTTTGGGGGAAAAGGGAAATGCCAAGAAGATTTTTCTTGCGAAACATGAAGGAAGAAGATCACAGACCTGAACATAAATTGGAGGATAATATTAAAATGTATCTTAAAGCAGTAGGACAGGAAGGCATGGACTTTCTTATCTGGCACAGGTTAGAGTTAAGTTGTGGCTGTTGTGAACTTAATAATAAACCTTTGGATATTATACAGTGAAGGGAACTTTGTGACTACCATAGCAACTTCTGGCTGCATAATGAAGTAACGTATGGGCTTTATGGAAGAATAGGCATTATAGTAGAACAGGTCCCACACTTGTACGTGGTTTGCTATATCAACTAGAAATGGTCACAGACATGCTAAACTGTGTAGTCCCATTGTTATGTTTTTGTTAGGCAATCTGGCAGCTGGATTAGGTGTCGGATCAACAGGTGGGTGGGGAGGTGGCTCAAAACCAACTACACCTATGAGTGGAACACCCAGGGCAGGTAGTCCTATCAACCACACTTATTCACCACAGCACAGGCCTGCCAGCTGGACACCACAGGTAAATATGTCTTCAGTTTGAAACACAACCAAATGATCATATTTTGTTCTCTATTAATTTATCTTCCAAGTTATGTATCTTTAAATTTTTTCTTATTCTTTATTTCTTTTGCTCCCTCTTCTGACTTTCCTCTCTCCTTACGAATCTCATCTTAGCTGTCATTTGTGTTCTCTTGTAACACTCTGCTAATCCAAGATAGTGGTTGCAATTTTATTCATATAAAAATATGACTGAGAAGTAGCAATATTGCAGGGGGGTGCACCTGGCACCACATCACCCATGCCAGGCTATAACACACCTGTTGGCACACCACACCACACGGCTAAATCTCCAGCTCAAGACTCAGCTCGCACTGCAGACTACAATAGGGCGCACTTTGACTCTGTATTCTCTAAGCAGCAAGATTCTGGTGGTATGTTATATCGTAATTCACATGTAAGATTCTTCTGTGCAGTTTTATCCATATATCTGTCTCTGGTGTCATTATTGTGCAGCTGAGACTTGCTGTTATACTGCAGATAGAAACTGTGTCACACATTTATTAAAGAGACCAACAGATGCACTTCGGTTTTATGAATGTAATTTTAGTACTTAATGACCACCAACATGTTTTGGCCAATCATATGGCCATCTTAAGGGTGGTAAGTGCAAGAATACAAATATAGCCTGAGTAGTGCACTGTACCAACTTTACACAGAAGGTATGTGTGGTAGGTCATGATCCAGATTGGTTAGCGATGGTATAGTGTGCACAGTGGACTAATCAGAACTCTTCTGTTTAGTCCACTGTGCACACCATACCATCACTAACCATTCTGGATCATGATCTACCATGCATATCTTCAGTGTACATCACTGCACAGAACCACACTCCAGACAACCATAATTAACTTATAATATTTTATATTCATCACTGTTTTACCATTTAACTGGAATTTTAACCAAAACCATATGATTTTAGCTGTGGAATGATCATGACACACTATAATTATATTTATATTCTTGCACTTACCACCCTTAAGATGGCCACATGAGAGGCCGAATCATGTCGGTGGTCACTATGTAATAAAGTTACAGTCATAAAACCAAAGTCCATTTGTTGGTGTTTGTAATAAATTATATACATCTAATTAATGCATGGAATATGAATATGTCAAACTGTCAAACATTGTTTTAGCATGTGGTTACCATGTAATGACTTTGTAAGGGGACAAGTTGTGGCTTCTTGTGATTCTTGGTAATTAATCGTACAGTTTCATAAAACACTGTGAACCTTTTGACTAGCTGAGAAACTGTTACCTTCTTGAGGAGTTGATTAGTCAATCAGTCATTTATTTAGAATAAAGCAGAATACTTATAGTCAGAATGAACAGAAAGAACCTTAATTTAATTATTACCAAGAATTTGAGACTTTGGTTACTTTTCCTGCATTTCAAAGGGCATTGTTGATTGTTTAGTGTGTAAGTTCAGAACTGTATGCATAGCAAAGTTTCTTTTTGTTTAACTTAGTTGTAAGTAGTTGTTCAAGAAGCCTGTGTGTAGAAATTCACAAATTGTATCCTATTTTTTTCTTCACTTTTTGAGTGTTCCTGATGGCTGCTTGTGTTTCAATCAGTGATGTATATTTATATAGGCAAAGGTGGGAACAAAGGAGGAAAACAGCCTGGGGATGTGTTTGATGATTTGTTGGGGTCGCAAGGCTACCAGTTCCCAAAACGTGAAACAGGACCAAGGACCATCAATGAAATGCGAAAAGAAGAACTGGCAAAAGATATGGACCCTGACAAGCTTAAGGTAGGCTCAAGTATGAACATGTGCATGGTGTGGAGTTGTATGGTGTAATGTGTCTGAATGCTGGATATATCAGATGTTGAGTGGAGCAGTGTGTCTGAATGCTGGACATATCAGATTTTGAGTGTTGCAGTGTGTCTGAATGCTGTACATATCAGAGTTTGAGTGGTGCAATGTGTCTGAATGCTTGACATATCAGATTTTGAGTGGTGCAGTGTGTCTGAATGCTGTACATATCAGAGTTTGAGTGGTGCAATGTGTCTGAATGCTTGACATATCAGATTTTGAGTGGTGCAGGGTGACTGAATGCTGGACATATCAGATGTTGAGTGGTGCAGTGTGTCTGAATGTTGGACGTATTAGATGTTGAGTGGTGCAGTGTGTCTGAATGCAGTAAATATCAGATTTTGAGGGATGCAATATGTCTGAATGCTGTACATATCAGATTTTGAGTGGTGCAGTGTGTCTGAATGCTGGACATATCAGATTTTGAGTTGTGCAGTTTGTCTGAATGCTGAACATATCATTTTTTGAGTGTTGCAGTGTGTCTGAATGCTGTACATATTTTGAGTGGTGCAGTGTGTTTGAATGCTGTACATATCAGATTTTGATTTGTGCAGTTTGAATGCTGAACATATCAGATTTTGAGTGTTGCAGTGTGTCTGAATGCTGTACATATTTTGAGTGGTGCAGTGTGTCTGAATGCTGTACATATGAGATTATGATTTGTGCAATTTGTCTGAATGCTGAACATATCACATTTTGAGTGGTGCAGTGTGTCTGAATGCTGTACATATTTTGAATGTTGCAGTGTGTCTGAATGCTGGACATGTCAGATGTCAGTCACACAAATATTCTCCTGCCTTACCTACAAAATTACCTGCACCAAGCATCATCAACCTATAGGTTGCATGAGGGTTATCAGGTCATTGTTTGCGTCCCTCAAACTATCTCATTCTAATTACAGAATGTGGCTGAGTGCATCTTCAACTTATTTCAATATAAGGGATTAAAAAAAAAAATTTTCATCATGGGTTATGGTAGCTTGAACAGAATTGCAGCTTCTCATGAACAGCCGTTCCCACTTTCTCATTACTCTGGATGTGTGACTCATTTGTCACTTTAGTGGCCCAAACTGCATTCCAGCTTGTTTTGTTTGAGGAGTGAGATGTTTGTCCATGTCTTATTGCCTTCAGTAGTCTGATTTCTACCACAATAGAATTTTTAATTTCGTAGCAAGACGGGCCAAATATGATGGTGCACTGTGGGATCGTATTGAAAAGTAATGACACTTCAGTGGAATAGTGAGCTACATTTAATTTTGTGATGACTTTCGTTTGATTTTTGAAACCTAGGGATCCTTACTTGAACATCTTGCATAGACATTGTAATGTTTCTTACAGTACCTGTTTTGCAACAGACTGTAGTTCTCAAAGCATTACATTCCACATGTACAACCAGTATTTTATGTTCTACATGCACAGCCAATAGTTAATGTTCTGTAAATACAACAACATATACAGTCAAACCTCGGTTCACGAACTTCATTCGTTCCTGAAGGTCGTTTGTAAACCAAAACTATTTTCCCCATAGGAATTAATGTAAAATGGATTAATCCGTTCCTGGACCCCAGATGATTGCTTATTTAAACTTTTACAACGGTACTTTGTGCACAAGTTCTTAACACAAAATCAATGGAAACGATTAAATCTATCACAGAAAGGTAAACACAACACTAAGTAGATCAAATATAGACGAAAACTTAATTTAGTGTTACCGTACCGGTATGGAGGAGAGTTGACGGCCTAAGTGGAAGGTGGTGAGGATGTGAAATGTTATTGTTTGGAAGGGGATTCTTTTTCTTTTTTCTGTCTCTTGGCACCACTCGACTATGCTTCAGACCCACTTCATTGTTAACTTCCAAGCCCATGTTTCTGCCTAGAGACACAATATCATCGATAACAGCAGAATCTTCATTGCCAAAGCCCAAAAGTGTTCGTAACTCGAGACACAGTACGTCATCCGAGACGCTTTGTGTTCGGAAAATTTGTTCATAAACCAAATTGTTCATGATCCGAGGCGTTCGTGAACCGAGGTTTGACTGTATTTCAAAGTTTTGTGTGTATAATAATTTGTACTCATTAGTTGAACAGTAACAACATCTGAGATATTTATGAATCTGTATAAAATAATAATTGTTCTGTCTCTGCAGATCCTTGATTGGATTGATGGTAAGACACACAATATCAGGGCTCTGTTGTGCTCAATGCATACAGTTGTGTGGGAAGATGCAAAGTGGAACAAGTGTGAGATGCACCAACTAGTCACACCATCGGATGTTAAGAAGGCATACAGAAGAGCTTGCCTTGCTGTGCATCCTGACAAGGTAAGCAGCACATATAGTGACACAGGTCCATATTGCACTGGGTAGGTATATATGCAGTATATTATGTTCTGTCTTCACAGTCCGTACAGATCGGTGTACCTGATGATATTACTAGTCACCTTTGTTGCAGACAATGAGGTCTCAGCATTTCACTCCTACTTCTTGTGGCATTACAGTGTTTGTGAACCTTTGTCTCTTCCAAAATTGTCCTCCACTATTCTCAGTCATGCTGTACCTCCACACGAAGGCCAAGAGTCGTTGTGGGCTGTAGTGAAATTACTTTGCTATGTGTATTGAAATCATTATCATCCATTTCAGCAAATGGAAACACCAAATGAAAAAATTGCCAAACTTATCTTCATGGAACTAAATAATGCATGGAGTGATTTTGAGTCTGATGCAAGTCAACAGCAGATGTTCCCTGCTGCCAACTGAATGACAGAATACTCATGGCCTCACCAGGCCAGCCAACTTGTGAGTGCAATATGTACCAAAATCAACAGTGTAAGTAAACGATTTAAGCCTAACTGTACTGTATTACAGGGGTGCACAAATTATCCAAAAATCTAGGAGCCAACTCTAAATTCTAGGTGCCTGAAGGGTTCCATGTTGCATCTTCCATATTGAGGACCCACAGTTTTGGAATGAGATGTGGACCTTACTGTACTCTGACACCTCTGCTCAGTACATGTGAACTGATACACATTTTTGTATGTAGGGGGGGGGGGGGGGGGGCAAATTTTTTT
>Ga0123354_10015416_pt1 | contig 11932 bp, 6 predicted proteins | sample TergutLab28metaG_2_FD_97872 | JGI IMG/M metagenome (GOLD analysis project Ga0123354, IMG submission 97872) | Labiotermes labralis P4 segment gut microbial communities from Petit-Saut dam, French Guiana - Lab288 P4 | ecosystem: Host-associated > Arthropoda: Insects > Digestive system > Gut ... | reverse complement strand
GGGAAGGGAGGGGAGGATGGGGAATTTGGGGAAAAAGAAACCCAGGGGAAAACCCAAAAGCCCGGGAAAAAACCCCCCCCCCCCCCCACTGCTGCTTTGCCCACCAAAAATCTCACGTGGACTGACCTGTGATCGAACACATTCTCCTCGGTGAGAGGCCACTGACTAATCGCCGGATTCAGAAAGACGACAGTTAACGTGACCTGCACTTAAATATTCAGTTTGTACCGCGCAGTAAACATACTCCACTTCGGTTGTAACAACTAGTACCTTAATTATGTTTAGAGTAATCATTGCTGCTTGTTGTAAGACGGTTGAGCCTTACGAATACACTCTGGGCAGAATGTAGAATACTTTAATATTGAAACTTGTGGTACATAAAATAACACTGGTCCTTAAAATATGAACGGCATTGTTCCAGACCAATCGTCTCATTGTTTGTTCAGTGCTTCGTATACGAACGTTTACGGGTTGAAGTCCAGGAACCGGATGTTTTGGTAGGAGTTTGTGTCTAAATTATCATCTTCAGTAAAACATTGTTTCGACTTAGGTCCTGACCACTTCTTCAGTATCATTTGTAATTCATTAGTCATTCAGCATTACATCAACTGAACGAACATCTGGCTAGTTGAAGCCGTGTCTTCAGTAACTCAAGAATCGGTTTTTACTATTTCAGCCCCTGCATTTGAATTTGAATTCTATGAGACAAGGAAATGAATTATTTAGTTCTAGTACTCTACCTACAGACTTACGTGAGGTTTATGTGGAATATTTCCAAGAATTAGGTCGAGCCCAGGTTTAATAATAAACCATCCTCCATTATTTGTGTTTCACTTGATTGTGTCGTTAACTGGCGGAAGTATACGAACTTAATACTTTCTCTCCCACGCTGATGCTAGAGAATGGCCCTAAGTATATTTCAAGCAAAGTAAAACAGGCAAGAGGTGTACATGACATAATATTAAAGAAAACATCTAATGTACTGTTTTTTTTTAATTTTTTATCGTTAACGCAAATAAACCTTTGTCAGTTTTCTTCTTATAATTACAACATGGATATTTGTCAAGGAAACAGACCAGTTGGCCGGTATAATATGATTAAAACGCGATCGTTGCGTAAGAAATAGGATATTGCGCAAAGAAGTCGTTGCTGGCAACTCCATCTCTGTCAACATAGTTCTTCGCGGTTAGTTCCTTTTGCTTCTGCAAACACTGCACCATCCGCGTCTTCCCTTCACGTTAAAGCTCCGATAGCAGGTTAGAGTAATCCGTACCTGCTTTCTTCCAAACGCTTCTTCTTGTACGTTATATAAGGGAGCCGCAGTGCCTCAGTCGATACAGTGACAAGGCTACGGGCTGGGCGACTAATGAACCGTGGTTTGATTGCCAGCACAGGCAAGAGATTTTTCTCGTCGCCATTGTTCACACCAGCTCTGAGATCCGCCCAGCCTTTTATTCGTTGGCTAAAGGGGGTGCTTTCTTCGGGGGTAAATTGGCCGAATAATGAAGCTGAAGCCACATCACCAAGTGCTTGGAGCTATACCTCCACTCCCCCACACGCCTTCATGGCGTGGTGCCTACCTAATCACAGGGACCACGCTGCTTTATGTTTCCGCGCTCTAATCGGTTTGTGAAGTATATACTACGTAAAAGACCTGTAAATAAACGAACACACTTTTCCGTGCATGTCTTGGCGATTTTCTAAACTTTTCCTAGAAAGTCTTTCGGCTATCAACATCGTGACGTGTGTGTTATTTTGATTTTGCATATGATAGTTTACAATCTTCGATAGAAGTTAGTAGGCCTATGTCATTTGAGATTTGAGTTTCTCGCGGCAGTGGCTGCAATGAAATGCCGTGTAATGTAACGCTATTTAACGCGTTTAGGACGATCTTGTGCCCTCAAAATGGAGCAGGAATTTCCTATCGAACCGTCTGTAACTAACTATCAGGTTACACGGCATTAACATCCCTTCAATTTAGAAGTTGTTACTTGCAGACTGCTTACAGTGTTCCGAATTTTCTTTTATTATTTTTGTATGCAATTATTTCACTTCTTATCTCATTTAGTTTCTGTAATGGGCTATTGCTAGTTTCAGTTTTTAATATTAACCTTTTGAAGCCTATTGTCAACTATAGTGGTCGTACCGCACCGCTAACCTCTAAAGTTGCATTTTATATACAAGTACTGAATATTTTAAACATGGTATATATTCTCCGATTTTTTCTCTTCAAAATGCAGTTTGTTTCATAATTCTAACATATTTGGTTCCTGTATTATTCACATTTTATATACAGGGTGTGCTAAAATTAAAAAAATAATTTCGGCGCCGAAAGGTTAAACAACAGTTTAAGAAACTTGCAGGGGCGGTTTATTGGAGATCATGCCCGGTATATACGATAATGTGTCTGTGGTAGAGTGGATTTTGGTAAGAGGCTGGTGGATTTGAGTTGTACGAGTACTTATACTAAACGAACATAACCGTTAGCATTAACGAATAGTGTTAACCGTATAATTTCATTATACGAAAACTCAACGGGTTGTCTAACTTTAAAATTTTACGAGTGCTGCTGGAGATTGGGCTTGATATATTAAGGAGTCCGATCATAGGCATTTAGACAGAAATTTTAACTCCAGTTGCATGTTAAATGAAAGTGTGTTATGTTTACGCTTAGAGGATTTTAGGACTGCAGCAGTTTCCTTTTTAAATATTTTAAAGCGTCGTGCTGTTTCTGCACAGAAAATAATTCAATAGATGTTAAGAAATCCAAAAATGTCTAGAAAGTGATATTGGTGGAGCAGGTGCTTCTACTGGTAACCTAGAGGTAAATGTAAATTTAGCTTAGCGATCGCCCTATTAACAAGAGTGTTACCATTTTGACGTCTTTTATGTAGCAGAAAACGAAACAGCAGGAAATATGGACAAATCGCGATCCGTAAATCATGAGATAGTCTATTAGGCATGTTTTACAGAAACATAACACTGTAGTTAGTGCGAGAGAGGCGAAAATGGTTGACGTTCACTTCGCGTATTCTTAGTTTGCTTCATGTACGAGATCTAAACCTGCAGCCAATTGGTTACATGTAGATTAACCGTCTGGCGTTCTGAGTGGTCTAGGGGGACCCTTAAGTCGTGTGTAGTATATTAAGACAGCTAAGTTAGTAACACCCATTGTCCAAGTAGTATGAGTCAGAACCTAGATGGTTACATAGGAAAATGAAACGTCTTATTGCACAAGTTGTAATATCATTTTCGAGCTGCTACTGAAATTGTCGTTGCGCAAACTTGAGGCAGAACTGCGCTAGAACGTCGTCATTTCTACCAGTTCTCACTTCAAGAGGAGTGTCAGGAACATCAGGAAAGTGGAATGGGTTCGATTCCTGGTGCCTTCCACTGCGTAATGAAGTTCTTGATAATTTTGTACTTTTCATCAAGCATTAATAGGATAATTAATGCAGGAAGCAAGAAGGGAGGGTTACGTTGCACACGTGGAATATATGCTATAGCATTTCGTAAAGTGTATAAAGTTTCTTGAGTATCTGATCTCACGATTGGAGTGGACTAGAGCAGATTTTGTGCTTGTGCTATGATGCTCACTAATTCTGTGCCAGTGCCATGCTGCTCACGACAGTAATCACAGAAGACGTGTGTCTGAAGTTGACGGAATACAATATAAATGATTTCAGAGCACTCACCCTCTGGCGCAATTCCCTCTCCGACTCTAGATCTTCCTGGAGCAGGCGGATCTTATCCTATGAACAAATATAGAAGCGTTGTTATAAAACTGGTAGGGAAATATGGCTTAAGTAGTAAAGTTTCTTACTCGTAGGACCTCTGTATTCGAGGAATTTCCGGTTCACATCTCGGTCAGGACACCAACTTTCGTGATTGGGGTTAATGGCGGCTTTCCTCCGTATTGCCTCAAATTCATTCACTAATGCTTCCTTGTACACCACTTTCAGTCCATTATTTACTTTTGTCTTGTTATCCGACGCTATTAAGTGTGCGATACCGACAGCGTCGTCAGATAAACCACAATTAAACTAAGGAATGTTGAGAAACGTGGAATAGACCAGGCGCATATAATATGACAGCTTTTTGAGAACAGAGAATCTGTTTGCATTTGCTGCTGCAACTGTTGCTGAATTCGACATACTTTTAAACCGAAAGAATGCAATGAAAATTAAAATAAAAAAGAAGAAAAAGGAAGAAAGAGCGCAAGGCAAAGGAAATTAACGAAGTAAAGGCAGACAAGAAGCAGAAAATTCCTGGTTCTCTCCCTGCACCTATTTCTGTTTATTTGTTTGCAAATCAAAAATTTACAATCGTAGATTCAGCATAGACCTGTAAATTTTGCTAGACAACGTCATTAACTGTTCATGAATTTGACAAATGCAACTGAGCTTTATTTTTGAAGGGACGTGAGTAAAATTTAAAAGCAGTCTCCTTTAAAGAAAATCTTTAGCTAGCTACAAGTTTGAGCAACAGCGGCAACTATAACAACGACGACGACGCTGGTGGTGGATGATGGTAATAATAATAATAATAATAATAATCGACTAATAATTTTTGTGGGTGTTCGTTTCAGAAGATTCGGGGACGAATGATGACAAATGGTCCGTGGATCTAATTTGTAAATGGAGTTTTGTTAATCGTGACATTGTGGAAACAGGTTATTTGGAATTGTGTAGGCTGAAACACATACAGGCACCCTAATGTCGACAGTTGTAGAAACCTCTCGCCATTATATTAAAGCCTGACATATTTGTGTGTTACAGTACTAAACAAGTAATACACTGAGATATATAATACTGTTCTAAAAGGTTTACAAGACAATGCGCTGCATTAGTAATTTTCAGGGTCGCAAAATCTTTAGGAATGCATCACAGTAAAAATGAATATCCTATTACAGAGTCATGGATTAGTTTCCATATACATTCAAGTGAGCGCAGTAGATTTAGTGCGTGTAAGACACAAACATAAAACCACAGTTTTCAAGTCATAAACCCATTTTGTTCGTTGCTTAATGACGTTTACGGCGTGTGACAGTTTGGTACATACGTTAGTAATGACATGTCTACAATGGACATTTTCCATGGAGTATGATTATTTCATGTAGATGAAAGCCACACTGGTTATATGCATTTTACGTAAGCTTTGTTGATTAGCTGCCACTGTCTTGGTATGCACATGGTTGCACATGTATTCATGACCTACCTCCAATCGGGAGAGGGCGCTCAGATCGGCGGAGTATTCGATGCTGACATCTGCGTTAGCGCCCCCTGTAGAACGGTACGTGTACGATTTGGTTGTCTTTTGCACCGCGGATGACATGTTGGTTATTTCCAATTAATGCCCTTGTACCGCTCACTGACAAACCTGTCGGCTGGCCAACCTGCGCCCTCAGCACGTTTCGTCGTTCGTGTGGTAACGACGTCCACGCCAAGACCGAGAAGATATTGCAAGAATTTTCGGAGGTGGGAAGACGATCTTCCTGCAGCTGACGCCTGCGCCTTGCTTCAGGGCGATACCGAGCAAGCGCCGAACATGTACATTACGTTTAGTCGGCGTTGGCCACCGTCGCAGCAAGAAAAGAGAGTCTACATTGAGTGAGACAGTTAATAGCACCACGTGAGATTTGTAACTGGGTTATTCTTGTCAAGTCCAGAGGGGAGTGTTGCTTAGAATTCCTTCTGGCGGCGGTTTATCTCAAGTTACTCTGGGATGGGGGTCCACAAGGAGAGGTTTCAGGATAGCCCGTCCTTTTATAGACACGTGAGGGGCAATGGGGCAGGTGGTGAGGGGAGGGAAAGGCGAACCGTGAATCAGGTGGGGGATGGTGAAACAGTGGCACTAAAGTCTTCGTCTTACCCTTTCGCTCCTACCACTAATTCGTGTGTGATTAGAGGGAGAGGAACAAATGACTCATGTGACCTAGTTTCTGCGACAATGCCATGGAGTAGTGGAGACATCATCGTTGAGCCTCCTGGTGGGGTAAACCTGGAGGTTGAGGGTTACCTTTCTTGCTTCTTCCCATCAGTGGAAGAACGACACCTCACCGGTCCTCTGGAACTGCGACTCACTGGAAGTCACAATAATGTTCCTTCTCTGTAACTATCTATTCCGTCGCAGTTCCTTGCAGCAATGACATTACACGTATAGTTACTAGAAAAAGTTATGTGTCATCTTTGCTCGCAATTCGCCTTCACTGCAGGAGAACCTCCCACATTACTTGTACTTTCGAAGCATATTTTGTTGTACTGGTAAGGCTTGACCTGCATTTGGGAGAATTTTGCTTCAGACCGCGTTCGGGTTGTTGCATATTGCCGTGGCTATGATAGCATGTGAATTGCTGGGGACGGGCATGTAAAAGTTGATATAAAGATAAGGCGGATAGCGATCTTTGTGACTTGATCAGCTGTCGACAGTCAAGAACATTGTGACATGTGAAATTTTGAGGCTGTCCGACAAATTGAATGTGGATTAAATTTGCCCTTACTAATTAACTCCAAAGTACATTACTTGTTACAATAATAATAATAATAATATGTTTTACATGTAGCATAAAATGCCAGGAGTATGATCTGAATTCGTTACGATCCGATTTTATGCCGGTCTTCGCACGAATCCGTCTTGACTCCTGTGAGGTAAATTGAATTTTATTTTTGAATTATAAATTTATTTCGGCTGAATAAGCTATTAACAACACAATAATTTTAAGAACACAAATCGTTTCTGTCTGTCCGTCCGTTTGTCCATGTGTCTGTCCGTTCGCACGAAACAACTCGGCTCCTACTAACTAGACGGATATTAATGAAATCTTATATTCGAAAATTTTTTGAAAATCTGTGGAGACAGCTTGAATTTGATTAAAATCTGGCAAGAATAACGAGTCCTTGCATGAGAACTATGTACATTTATGATAATGTCTTTCTTTTTAGGATGAAAAATGTTTCGGAAAAAATTAATCCACACATTTTATGTTAACTAACTTTTATAAGAAAACCATGCCGTTTATGACATAATGTGGAAAAATTTAGTGGAGCCAGACAGGCCATAGTTGACAATATATGTTGGGTAACTCTAGCTACAGACACACGCTCGGAATATTTAATACTTATTGCTCTTCCACTGCAACAATGATTACGGTAAAGCGCCTGAATGTTACGTTTATATGTGAATTATGTGTCTTTTGTTCTACTGGCAACTCATTCTATTGAAAGAGCAACCATGGGTTGTGTCCTGTTACAGAGAGTAACAGAAGACTGCCAATACTTCTGCTTCCACGTGCTTAATGTCGAATAAATAAAATTTGTTCAAGAATCAAGATCGTAAGAAGTGCATTCTGGTTGCTTTTGATGTAGGTGCTGGGCATAATTTTAATTAGCGGTTAGTAAAACCTGTTTATCAGAGAAACAAGAAGGTTTACCCATTTCGGGCATGTTATCTTGGTAATACCTGCGAGTAATTACGATAAAATACAAAACGCATATGCCATAATTCCAGGTATATGTAATCTGGATTTTTCAAAATTAATAGTATTTATTGAAAAATGCAGATTTTGAGCTTTCGTCGTTTTGATTTTTAATAATCTATCATAATTACCCGCATGCGTTTTGTTGGTGAACAGACATAATTCTTTTACATTAGCAACTGAAATATTCCTTTTTAGATAAATTGTAGAACTCACAGTTTGTGACAATATTACATAAATAGAAATGTAGTCATACAGCTTGTGATGCTTTGTCAAAGTTCTGTATTCTCTTTTCTGTTCCCACTTCGAAAGATCCCTTAATTTCACTCTGGTTCTGACACTGCATTCTCGGTATCAGATGTCTTTCTGTGGTAATGCGTGTGTACTTTCAGTGCCTGTGACGTTACACCGAAATAAATTTAAATATTTTGTTCTCAGATGTGTCGATTTTTTGTCTTATTATTTCTGTAATCCTCAAATGTCATGTAAGCAGCTCTGTATAAAGTTGTGGTGCTGTGTGTACCGCCAGGTCTGACAAAACCTCTACAGTCTGCGCACGTAATGTTCCCAACAATCACTGTCTCCCCACAGAGCATTAACCAACTGGTCTGTCTAATGCAGTGACAGCGAGTTTGCCGTGATTGAGCGGCAACTTCTCCGGCACGTTTGCTAGGCGGGTCAGTCAATGTAAATTTTGCAGGCGTTTTCTTTACTTCTAGACCTCCGTTTTCCCCATACTTCTTATTGGCCTGCGGAAAGCTTTGGCGTGTCACAGATTTTTGAGGAACCCAAATACAGGTCTTACATATAAAGCCAAAACTAGACCATGAGTAGGTAAGCGTATTAAAACACTTTATTATCCAACAGATGCACAAATATGTAATTCGTATATGCAGTTATAATTATTATAAAATTTATAAAATATTTAATTTTAGCCAGTCACTGTATAGAGCTCCCTGATGATGGATCCCTTGTGATCCGAAACATGTTGGAGCAACTTTAAATATTTTAAATGTTTTATAATAATTCTAATTGTATCTACGAATTACATATTAGTGCATCTGTTGTATAATAAATTGTTTTAATCGTCATTGATGCAAGGTACAAACATTAAGTTAGGTAAGCGTATTATAAATCAATGTTAAACATAGATATGAGATCCACAGATAATACAATTTCACATTTTTAGAAATGAAAGTCACATTTAATGAACACGAAATACGAAGCTTAAAACTAACATGCGGCTTCACACCAAAATAAACTTATTTTCGAATGTTATTGTATTCTGGCATCGGAACAATTCAAAAGTACTTGGACGAAGGAATCCTTGTCATATAAAACTGAGAACTGTTTTATATGAAGTCAGTAATAATAATAATAATAATAATAATACTTTAAATTATAATGGCATTAACTTTCATTTCACGGATAACTGGGGTTCAGTGGAATACCATCTGAGGGACGCTATTCTCGGAAAATTTTAAACTTGGTATTCAGCCAAACTGGTGAAGTTTCATGACTTTTGCATGAGCAACCATGCGACGAATAACCGTTTGGTTCCAGTGAATTTTCTACCGTCCATTATATTTAACGTGGCCGCCATGAACACATTATAACTATATTATTTTTTAAGAGTACTTACAATTGCAGTTGGGAACGTACCGAGGGATCCAGTTTGTTAAAACAAAACAAAAAAATAAGAGACTTATTATTATTATTATCATCATCATCGAATTTCTCACTTCTCGTCTTTGGCTGGGAAATATTCACCTGTCCTGTGTTGTAGTAGTCAACAAGATTAGGCTCGGTGGTCTTATTTGTAGTTTAAAAAGTTTCTTACAATTGAACATGTGCCAAGAATTACAGATTTTTGCAGTTGTGTATACTTAGTCGGGTGCAGGTTAAGACTTGTTAGACTTTGTGATAGTGACTTTGGAATTACTCCCGTAGATAATACTACTATCAGGTTCACTTGTGCTGCCTTTTGGTTCCACATAGCACATATTTCATTCGCTACTTCTTGGTACCTTTTTTGTTTGTCGGTTATTGTTTTCTTATTCATAAAAGTTATGTCAGGTCGATTAAAATATATTGTTTGGTCCGTAAGTATGCTGCGATTCCAGTACAGCTTGAAATTTTCATTCTTCAGTACATTGGCTGGTGTGTACTTATAATGAGGACTTTTATTATCAATCAATTCGGCTGCTTCTGTCAGTTTATTATTATTATTATTATTATTAATACTACTACCATCACTACTACTCAAACTCAGACCCTCAGATCACTTACAAATTTTTCTTTACATATCCTTTTCCTCACTTTCTCAGTCTCAAACCTGACTCTGTAATCACATACCTACATGTCTCCAGTTCTTTTCTCTTTAGTGGCTTGTTGACGTCAGTCCTACTCAAATATACAGTATATTTCAACCCACTGTGGTATTTTCTTACGCATTTTCCGAATATTTTTGTGACGTAGAAAAACTCGGCTCATTTTGGCCCCGAACCGAATTTTTCGGGACAATTGGAACAGACCTCTTTGAAAACCATACAACAGGGACTATTCCGGAAAAAGTGTGACGAATGGGATCTCTAAACACAATCCTTGATTGAATATTCCTTGTGTTCTTGACTGTTCCGGTCTGCACAGCTCTTACGAGCATGTTGTCTAGTGGGTTGGGAGAGTGATTTTATTTAGTGAACGAGTAAGGATCTTGAAGAAGCCACTCGTGTCCTGTTTAAGCTATTACTGTCGGATTTGTTTTGACAGACTGAGAAATGTCGATGTTATGAAGTCCTGGTTGTGACCAGTAATCCGGCAGAGACTTTAAGCTGCTGTCTTCCCATTAGCCCTGCAAGCCTAGAGTGCCTCTGCATCACTCTTCTCGGTATGATGACAGAGACGATGCATGTGACTGCGGTCTTACTGCAGATTAGATAACAGTACTTCTTCCGAGTGGACGTTAAGCCGTAGTTCGATAGCACAGGCATCACCTTCCGTCCGATTAGCAACATGAAGGTGAAAATATCTGGACGAGTTCCAGATATCTGATTCACTCACTGGCTGTGGGAGTTCCCGCACCTTTATCAAGCGATGACAGTATGCCTGATCACAGGCTTATTTTTGGATGCGGGGTCAACCGCAACTTTCAATGAGCTGGATTATCGGGCACTTTTCTGGAATAAGCTGTAGCCTTTTTTACTGTAACCGGGTTCTTGAAAACAAACTTAGTGCCAGTAACGTAGAAAACAGGTCGGGTCCCCCACTCGACTCGATTCCCAGAAGCCCCCACCACTGGATAATCGGGGCTAGCTGCGATTACTGGCAAAGTTATTCCCGGATCTCATAACAGGGATCCAGAATACTGTCTTCTGTCAGAAGAATGACATCTAGTCCGAAACATCCCAGAACGAATTATAGTATTATCTAGGTTTGGGTCCCCGACGACCCACGGGGCCCCTCACACCGCTGTGTCCGCGGGGCCCTTTCCACGCCACTGCTTAGAACTCTACCGGGTTACAAATATCTGCAGTGCTTCTACAATCTCTTTCACGGTCAGGCTTATCCAAACATACAACATTCATCTTCTCAATGGGCTTGTCATCAAAGCTGACAAGTTAGTATAGCTGAATCGGTCAGTGTCATCGGGATGTAACCTACATGAATTGAAATACGAAAGTGTAAAGAGCTTGAGAAATCTGTGACCGTACTCTTTTGGTATGGAGAAAAATATATGGTAAAGGAATGCTGCTCTGTTGTCAGACTCGTATATATAACCTTAACATCAGTGATAAAGCGACTAAAAAGTGGACGATGATGAAGGGTAGCACAGAATACTCTGGAAATGTAAAATATAGCTCCTAAAATAGACTGAGACTCGCGAAACTGCTTGATCTCCGTCTTTAAAGGAAGAGGTTATTAATACTTTGCACCATTATGTGACTTTCCAGAAACCCTCTGTTATAGTTCGGTATATTGTGCTGAATAATAATAATAATAATAATCTGCCCGTTCCTGTGAATGTAATAGCTCTCCCATAAATCACATGTCAATAAAATGTAATACAGCTAGCAGTTTAAATGTATTTCGTACGTAGCATGGGCGACAGTAACTACCACTAACACGAAGGTCTAAGTATTTTTATGTGTTTTGTGCGCAAAGTCCATAAAATTAAAACATGAAAATTAGATGATGTCACCGCGAAGTTCGCTTCCGAGACTAATAAGCTTATTTGGATTTTAAGTCGACACTAAAAATGTATGGACGAATTGAGTTTTATCCCTAACTGTACAGAATACGAGGTTTGTTCAAAAAGTATCCGGACTGACCACAATGCATGAAGTAGATAAGGCTTACGGGGTTTTAACCTTAATTGTCTTCAACATAGTTCCCTTCCGCAGCTACACACTTCGCCCAGCGTTTCTGCCACTGTTGGAAACATTTTGCGAAATCCTTTTT
>Ga0123354_10015415_pt1 | contig 11933 bp, 7 predicted proteins | sample TergutLab28metaG_2_FD_97872 | JGI IMG/M metagenome (GOLD analysis project Ga0123354, IMG submission 97872) | Labiotermes labralis P4 segment gut microbial communities from Petit-Saut dam, French Guiana - Lab288 P4 | ecosystem: Host-associated > Arthropoda: Insects > Digestive system > Gut ... | reverse complement strand
TAAAATCCTGCGGCTGCCAGTTGATTTGCATCCATGAAGGGTACACGTCAGGTTTCATATGTTTTTCGGCGATCAGCCTCACTTTTCAAGTTTAAATGTTTCAGGTTTATCCCAGGCGGTAGCGGTACATATACAAAGTTGCCACTCGAGTTACACTGCACGCACATGGTTCGACAGCTAGTTACCAACTGATGCGGTAGTGATCTTCATTTCAGTAGTCGAGTAACTTACTGACTAAATCTGACCACGCCCCAGGCTAAACCCATTAAAATTCATTTAGACCGATAAAATCACAAAACCACTTAGAAACCTGGTTACCCCCTCAGGCCAAGTCCATTAGCGTTAACGGCCCACTTACTCAAATTGTTCCTTTCGCCCCTCAGGCCAAATCAATTAGGCCGATAATATCGCAAACACACTAAATACCTGGGCTCTTAAATTTCAAGACAGTAGCACAGGATGACGGTAAGGTTGTTAACCCTTCGCACAGGTCGCCTTTACCTCCTACGAAATATTTCTGGTACTTATTTCTGACCGAACCTAGGGGCCATACCGTGATCAGAAGTGTTTCATGTAAATCAAAAATTCTAATTGCACATCGGGAATTGAATTCTGACATACTAGTATTAACTAATAGCGCTACCACATTTTCTTGTAAAGGCGTTCTGATATTGTAGCTATTAGGTTGTCATGTAGCACGGAGCTAAGGCGGACGGTAAATATAATGTAGGAAGTCCTTTCAGTAAGGCTGTAATGCAAAGAGTAATGATGGAGTATGGGTTGTGCATGTATAATAGAGATTATGTGGAAAGTAGGCTGTGTAGGGTAATTAACTGACTCAACACAAATATTAGTAGGTTGCGGATGCAGAACAGAGTAGGCTAACCGTATAAAATGGTGTTAGGGCTAACGGTAAATGTAATGTAGGTAGTCCATTCAGTAAGGCTGTAATGCAAAGAGTAACGAATTATGGGTTGTGCATGTAGAATAGAGATTATGTGGAAAGTAGCCTGTCTATGGTAATTAACTGACTCAACGCGGTTGTGCATGCAGAACGGAGTAGGCTAACCGTATAGAATGGTGTTAGGGCTAACGGTAAATATAATGTAGGCAGTCCATTGAGTAAGACTGTAATGCAATGAGTAATGATGTATGGATTGTGCATGTAGAATGGAGATTATGTGGAAAGTAGGCTGTGTATGGTAATTAAACAACTTAACACGGTCATACATGCAGAACTAAGAGTAGGCTAACAGTGCAGATGACTATGGCTGTCACATTTTACATGTGCAATCTTGAGAAATTTGAATGTTTCAGAAATCTGAACTTCCGACTGTCATTCAGAAAACTACAGAAAATAAAAAGAATTTAATTTATAACTTTTATTATTCTGTATATTGAACACACACACACACACACACAAACACACCTTCATTACACACTCTGCGGTTGGATTTAAGCATTGTACCAATTTTATATATCCTTATTCAGACAAGCGACTGTGATCCTTGGATGAAATAAGAATGGTTAATTACTGAAAAACTGTTCATTTGAAATATAAAATCAAACACAATCCCTAAACACTGAGGCATCTTCCCCAAATATTTTAAGGAATTTTCTCATGATGGAAACTGGACTCAGTAGGCCTGTAACAAGGTTCAGTGGTAAGATTTTGTCACATCATTAACATCTAAACACAAGAGTAAGTAGAAATTCATTTCTGGATTCATTCTACATGACAAAAAGCTGTAAATATGCTTCTAATAAAATGCTGACAAAAGCATGAACCCGTCTTCACCAACAGCTCTTGTATTTGTACCACTTTTAAGTGTTTCGTGTCATATATAGCAGTCATACCTGTTTCTTTACGCCAACATGACCGTAGAGTTCCTTCTATTGTAGTGCTGGTATCAGCACTTGAGACATGTAAATGTAAATATAAATATGAATATGTAACTGATGAACTTAAAAAAAACCCTAAAAAAAGGATAAAAAATTAACAAAGGGCAGGTAATGCTTATGAAAATCTGTATAATGACAGGGTAATTTTATTGCTAAGCACTCATATGAGATCTCATTCTGGAAGGTTGATGATTCAAACAAAATTTGAAAGCTACTCTTCCAATGAAATTTGTCTATTGGATGTCATTCTAGTGTTGTTTTATACTAACTGTCATTACTCGCAGTCCTTCTACTTCCACCTGCTGTAATAATTAAATTGCCATGACATGGCCAGAACAAATGTAATGGTTACAGTGCCACAACTTGTTCACCAAGGACTCATTCCCAAAAATAGGGTGCCCCATACAAGTGTGAGTTCAGTTTTTATACACAATAGGATATAATACAACTTCCATACTCCCTGCATGCCATAGAATATTATTGTGAAGCACAAAAGGCAGAATAGGACAAATGACAAAGACAGGCAATTCACATTTAACATGTTCTTGTAGCGTGTTTAGCGGAGGTTGTGAGAGACTGGGCATATAAATTTAATTGGCTAGTAAGAAACATGAACAGACACTATCATTCCTAAGAAGAGTTCTGTAAACACAAGCATATGCACATGCACTTGCACACACACACACACACACACACACACACACACAAACACACACGCTCTCCTCCCATAGGCATTCAGGAAATTTTTTGTTAACCCCCAGCATAATCCAGAAGACTGTTCACATCAGGCATGCTTGTGATTTACTTAGAACATTGAAATATGGCTAAATTGAGTGCCCTTTATAAATATAATTTTATTCTCTATGTATCTGGTATGTGCCAAGCAATGAATATCTCGACTTCTTACTTGATTATTTCATTGAAACTGATTCTCCAGCACTAACAGGTTGAGGAGCCCAGAGATTGGTTATGATCATTTCAGAAATATATGACTGATCATTTCCTGAGATAGTTTCTATGACAACACACTTCTTCATGAACCAATGTAATTATTTCATTTTTAATTTCATTTATATAGTATTCCAGAGATCTGTCAGAGTGGATATAGAACTTGTCAGTATATAACAACAAGCATAGCAGTAAGATACATGTGATAGTAATTTGTGATTATGATACATAAGTAACAAATCAAGTTTATACAGGGAAATGTGATCAGTTCAGAACATACAATCAATGAAATACTTAAATAATGTAAATAGACAGAACTTAAAAAAAAATTTAAGAGTACTTACATAATGCACATAGACAGAAACCTTAAATCAAAATACCGCTATAATAAAATCTTGTGATACAGTTCTTAATTCACTACTGATTAAGGTGCTCTTCAATTGTGTAAAATGAGTAAGAGTGTAAAAATTTTTTCAGAGCAATTTTAAATTTTTTTTGGGTTACCAGCAACATTCTTAATCTCTAAGGTTAAATTATTAAAAAACTTTATCCCTGAATAATAAGCTACTTTTTGGTAAATGGTTAAGTTTGCTTGAGGAAGGTATAAATTATTTGTTTGTCTAGTGTCTAAATTGTGATTTTCATTGTTTGTCAGGAAAAGATTTTTGTTTTGAACCACAAACTTTAATAAAGATAACATACATTGTGATTTTGAAGGAAAAATTTGTAATTTCTTAAATAAGTTTCTACACGAAACTCTGTTCCCACATCGTTCCATAATTCTAATTGCCTTTTTCTGTATTCTAAAAATTATGGAGCTATGCTATGAGTTTCCCCAAAATATAATTCCATAGCTCATAATTGAGTGAAAAAGGCATAATAAATCACTTTTAATGATGAAACAGACATGTGTGTTTCGGCATTTCTAATTGTATAACAAGTACATCTACTAGAGTCTGTATTTACAGTTTTGTATACTCCTGATGATGGGTGTGGTTGACAGCCGAAAGTTCTGCGCTCGAAATTCGGTCCCTGGTTGGGTACATTACTGACGTTTCAAGCCATTGAAATATCGGGAACTATTTACCATCCTGCAAGCCGTGATCTTGAATGATTTTTGTACAATATATTAGCGCCCCCCCCCCCCATTTTCGTTTTTCTACAGCCCTTTTATTAATCACTGCATAGCAGGTTCCATGCGTGTTGCCAGTGAAGGGTATAAAAGTAATTCAAAATAAATGTAAGACTACGTGCAGCTTCGCCTTCGAATGATGACGCTTGGACTCAAAGAAAACACAACCTTAACTGAAGTATACAAGTTTTGTACCAAGTCATCTTTCTTAAATAATCAGCGATAATTTCATTACGTTAACAAGTGAGAGGTGGGTAGAAATTATTCCGAATGATGCACAGAGTTATGAATGTGACTCAGTGAACATGTGATTCATAGCAAAATAATTCTAGTTATCCGTAGAAATTATTGTAATTACCAGTGAAATATGTCCACAATTAATGATTTACAGTAGCTATTGACCTAGCTTAAGAGCACATTTCTTGCAACAGCAGAAGAAATCACCGCCCGTTCACACTCTCTTTATTCATGCGTCGAAGTAGCAGAGAAAACGAAACCCTTTGCTTACCGTAAGAGTGAAGTGTAGGAGAGAAACTACGCGTCTTCTTTCATGGTAAAACACACTTTCGCAGCACTGACACTTCAAACACGACGCCGGTCATATAATATCGGAAACACAAAGAAAATATTTTTGCAAAAACCACTTTTTTAACCGTCTGAATTGTGTCAGAAGGATAGGATGAAAAGTGATTCTGCTTTTCGCGTTACATTCTGCCTAAACTTCGGCACTTGCTACAAAACACGCATGTTATCCCGTTGTTTTGTGTAACAATTTACTTAAAAAGTCCAAACAGAGCTGTTCTTAAATTTCATTTATTTCCCAGCTTACAGAGCCACACCTTCCTATTGGCTCAACCAGTTCTGACTGAACACCGTCTGGCAATGAAAACTCTTATGTCACGTTATTTGCAATGTATGGGTTGCTTACAGTGCAGCAATATAACCGTCGGGGCATTAGAATCACAAAAAATACAGTCAAAACAAATTCGTTCTATATGTACACACACGTCGCCACACAAAATGTCTATTCCCAAGGCTGTTCTTCTCATATTAAGCATATCCACAAAACAGTCTCAGTTCCATATGGACTGCCTATGTGTATTACTTTATTCTTGCATTCAACCTGATTATGGCCTTTTAGGCTGAAACATATTTAAAAATAATATAATAAATTGTTGGCTGGATTTATTGTAATTCTAATTGTTATAAAGGAGAACGGAGTTGTATATTAAAATCAGTGCATTCTGTACCAATACTGGTTACCTCTTGACTAACTCCAGCCCTGGGCTTCGAAGGATAAGATGTTACTACATACTGTACTGTCGAATAGGCCTACTATTTGACTTCAGCCAATATCATTCCCAATTTTGCACTTGAGAGAAGTGCTTACCAGGTTATGCGTGCCTCTTGCAGTAAAATTCCTAATGGCATGTTAAGTGCAGTCAAATACTCACATGATTCCACCTTATTTATTTACGATCCGTATTAATATTATCCTCGTATACACGTTAAATCTCCCAATTACCTCTTTTCCTTCAGGCTTTAACATATCTGGTGCCACGGATTATCCAAATACACGACCGGAAGAACACAGACCTGTCACTCGAACACCAAAATGCGTCAGTTTTTGGTCAGATGCGAAGAATCAGCGACGGTCGGCTCGGGGAACAAACTTCTTCTTTTTCAATAGGAGTCATCCCGTTGTGTTGCAATAAACGTAACAATTTATTACGTCAATAACACAACAAATATTAATCAAAAACTTAAAATTGTTAAAATCTTGGCAACATGTTTCAGAACACAGTTCTTGTACATTCAGTGACTGTGCACTGTATGAGATCCCATATCGTTTACATTTTATATTGTAGGACATATATAGGTTGAAAGTTAAAAATACAAAAATAAACGAATAAAAAAAATTAAACTGTATAACTCTCAGTGATGTGGGATACAATAGATAGATAACTTGATGATTTAATCGATATTATCATGTAAAGCAGGTAAAACAGAGGTAAAATATTGTTGAATATATGCGACAGAGTCTATACATGAAAGATCAAATTCACAGTAAATATTATTTGCACTACATATACATGACCAAAAGTATCCGGAGTCTATATTATATGTACGAAAGATCAGGTTCACGAGTGAAACACACGCTAGACGAAGGTTGTCAACCTCAGTTACTTTACCTTCTATTTACGTCCAAAAATTATCAACATATAAGTTGTAAACAAACACACACACACACACACACACACACAGGTCTGTATAATTGTAGGCATTTTGGATATGAATTGTAGTAATTCTTGATGCCCTCTAAGGATTCTAGTATGAGAGCATTAGTTGATTGTAGGGTATTTGCGCTCGTAACTGAACGGATTCTTCGTCGTGAATATTATTTGTGTGGTCGATCGGACGGTAAATCTTGTGTGCGTCAGCGGGTACTCGGAACTCACGGAAGAAGTGCAGTGGATGAACTCGTGTGCGCGAACCTGATTGCGGAAGCATTCCTCGCAGCCCTGCCCCACGTGCCCAACAATTATTCGTCCCCTGTTCGAGGCATGCAAACGATATGATTACAGTCACTAGGACTGCCACTAGACAGTCTGGAGACAAGGACTGTGCTAAAGTTCTTTAGTCCAGATGGGGCCACGAGAAACTGTGGTGCTGGAAGTGGGCTACATCTTGCAGGACGTCGAAGATGTCTGTCCCAGTTGATGGTCTCCAGTTCCACGATCAATCCCGCAACCCGCCACTTGTCGGGACGACATGGCCCAGAATCACGCGTTCTTGTGTTGTTGCAGTGAACGGTATGTTTTTGAGGGCGGTCTCAGACGGCCATACGTCTGCGTGAGGCAGATACGCCTATCAGCATGTTTCAGGCTACCAGTATCTGAACGCAGACAGCAACCACTAGGGCATCTGTCAGTGCCGTGCACTTCGAGACTTCGCGTGCTAACCCAAGTCCTCTGCACGAGAACACTTAAATTTTGGAGCGTCTGAAGAAAATACTTTTCATACGACAGGCGAAATGGCTTGCCTCCGAGCCAAGATTTATATAAGATGACTCGTAAATTTAAGAAATTAATGGTAATTGAAAGTAAAGTTTTCCTTACGAAAGACATTAAGGCATATGAGAAAAATAAGGTGTAGATTCGCTGATCTCCGTAGCCGCGTGGTCTAAGGCGTGGTTCTGCGGCCTCTCGCTTGCAGGGATTTTGGGTTTGAATGTGTGTGTCATATGAATGATGTGTGCTTTCAGGTAGAGGTCTATGCGACGAGCTAATCACTCTTCCAGGGGAGTTCTACCGAGTGTGGTGTGTCTGAGTGTGATCGCGAAGCCTTGATAATGAGGATGTCCTGGCCCACTGTGGGCTGTTGCGCCATGGGGGAATGGGGGTGTGTAGCTCCACTCATTCTTAAACTCAGCAGTAGACGTGCGTGAGTTGACAGGATAGCCCTACACCACGTCTGTTTAACCCGGTGGAAAGACCCCCAGTAACACTTTAATAAGACACTGTGTGGGCGCCAGCATCGGTGAGGGCAGTTTGGGAAGAGAAAAATATTTTCCGTACGTGAATTGAACACGTAAAATACTTGCAAGACAGATCAGGAAATTCATATCTTATTACTTATTCAAAATAGATTTAACAAATTCGTTTACCATATATTATAATTGCAAGCAATTTAAGAGAATGATGTCTATTCTCTTCTTAGTTTCAGCCCACCAAACAAATATCTTCCAACCGTGCTGGTATCGTCATCTTCAGCTGTCCCCTTGTTACTTCAACTCCGCCAAGAATTACTGTAGGCGTACACTTGCTGCGATAATAGGTCGTTGAAAAATGAGCGAAATATGAATATGGAGCATTGGTGGAAGGATAGAAACAGGGTGAAACTGAACTACTGTACTCAGAGCAAAACCACAAATCCCACTTTTGTTGGCCTGGAATACAACCCGGGCCTCCTGGATGGAAGACTGGATTACTAATATATTGATTGAAGCCATTCCATTGTGTTATCTAAATGAGTTAAAATTTAATTCAATTCAGTCACAACAAAACAAATACTTTATTATCAATCTATAAATCTGGCAACATGTTTCGGCTCATTGAGCCGTCATCAGTCCAATTCATAAACCATAATGGAGGCACATTCACTGGGTGTGCACGTTGTGGGATCGCAAATGTTTACAGTCGTAGGGTAATAACATGTAAAAATGACTGTGTGGTAGCCAGTGTTGTATAGCAAAACTCGGTCAGTATGTCGTAATAAAATTATTTTTAAATTAGCTGTGTAACGATTTAAAATTTCAACAAAGAGAAGTAATATTGTTATACTGTAGATATGATCGTATAATAAACTAGTTCCATTTATCGAAGAATGTTTTATCGTCTTGTAAACTAGGTTTGCTGTGTTGCCTATCAGACATTAATGTCGTTAACTTGATGTTATGGTCTTACATTCATTTTGTTTTCTATTAGGAGGCTAGTTTTTAGTTGTGTGTCACACGTCTTCTATGGAAATTCGAATAGGTCCTGTATTAAGGCATTAAGTGCAGCCATGTACGCAAGATGTGTGTAGGTTGGTATCTACCACGTTGGAGTTACAATGTGGATGTGTTACAAGTATGTGAAGAAGCATATGGCATAGTATCGCGCCTTGTCGGAACTTGACTTTGATGCTGAACGGTGTTGCGTGTATACTAAATGATCAATCTTATGATAGTGTCACATATGTGCTGTCATAAGAAAACACAGTGCAGCACAAATTTAGTAGTTTACTACGAAAATTATTCGTATGAGAGAAAAACAACCGCCAGATCAAAGTCACGCGACTCGATAAGATTTCAATCTGCAGTACTGAGGCGACGTGTTTGTGGCCAAGTCTATCAGCAAGAAAGACCAACACCAGAAGGCGCTTTTGAACTGTGCAAGTACATTTCCGATACAGAAAAATTTGAATATTCATTAGCTATCTGTATTCAAATCTGGATAAGCTTGATGTGATATAAGCACCAGACCAGTTAGCAATACCGGAGCGACAGTTGTATCATATCAGAAAGCAGTTCGGTTCACTGGGATGGCTTCAGAAAATGAGACAAGGCAACATGAACCTAATTGTAAGTAAACAAAATTGATTTATATTAAGGTTTAATGGGGAGTTCTTTGTTGTTATCTGCGGAAATTTATTTCAAGTACTTCGAAGAAGTATAGAAGGTGACAATAAAAGCAAAAAAGTTAGCATACAAAAAATGGATGACACCTTGTTTGATATCAAACAAGGTGTCACATAGACATGATGTTCATTATAGCAAGGATTTTTAAAAATAGCCCAGTTCATATTCAACAAGAATTTTTTGTTAGTATCAGCGTCGTGTATAATCAAAATATTTGATTGTTTCCAATTATCCCACGTCACAGAATTTGAAGGATACCAAATATCTCAATTGCACTGAACTTGCACGCTATGAACCTAACAAAATATTATGAAGACAGGGAATTTTACATAAATCTGCTGCACCTTATAGAATACCATTATGTACAGTGGTGCTGTTGTCTATATACAAGCTATAGATTCTCTTGGGGAAGGAGTGAAACTACACTATCGACTTAAGCCAGTGTTTTTTCAGCCTCTTTGAGCCGCAACACAGAGCAGGCAAATGCTTTTGTCTCACAACCCCAGGAGTCTGAAATTAAAACAGGTGTAAAATAGGCATGAATCGGCGTAGCGAATGAGACATTTGAATGATTATAATGAAATTAAAATAAAACATATAAGCATTTACACTGGTAAATAAATTATTTAACGAGGAAATGTCGCCAGCGAACAAATTTCCTGGGCATCCGCCTGCCAATTCCCACAACCCAGTTTACTTGGGCCTTCCTCTATCCCATTAATACATTTTGTGATCGGTCGGCCAACTCATCGTTGACCTGCAAGGTTTGTCCACAATAACTGTTTAGTTAATTCGTTTTCACCCGTTCGCACTACATGGCCAGCCCACATCAGTCTACTGGATTTTACTTCGTTAAATATATTTGGTTCATCGTAAAACTCCTTTAATCCTTCATTGTATCTCTTCCGCCACTGCCCTCTCTCGCATATTGGACGATATATTCTGCGAAGGATTTTCCTTTCGAAGATATTCTGTTTTTTTCATCATTTTTTGCCTTAGTCCAGGTTTCTGCGGCGTATGTAGGTGTTGGCCCAACAAGTGTTTTATAAATAAGAGTTTTTTTCTTCCTGGAAAGTAGTTGTGACTAAAATATATTTTTAGTCGAAAATATTATCTATTAACGACTATAATAGGTTTTGCAATTTCTTCTGGAACATTATTATCTCCATTTAACAATGAACCAAGATTACATTAAGCTATCAACGCTTTCAAAGTAATGTCTTCCTATTTTAATGGCGCGGGGTTTGCTGCAATTCTGGATGTTAACTGTTACCATAAATTTGTTTTTCCTTCTTTGATGACTAATCCTATTTCCTTATTTGCAACTTCAAGAACTGAAAAATTTCTTTCATTGGTGTTCAAACCTGCCAATGGTAATTACGTCATCAGCATTGGCCATAAGTTGGACCGACGTCTAGAATATGGTGATTCTTGTTTGTTTGTCTGAATTTCTAATTGCATGTTTTAATATTATATTAGTAGAGAGCGTCCCCTTTCGGGAAGGAAGTGACGTCACAGTAACGTGATATAAAAAGCATGGCGGCGGGGTCAATGAACTCTAGACCGGAAGTGACGTCACATGTAAACTATTATGGCGGACAACCATGCCCTAGACGGTCACGTGGTGTAAATAAATCTAACTTTAGCCTCTGATATGTAAACAGAAGAAAGAGTATGTAAACAAATAAGAAAAATGATCTAATTATGCTAGACAGTATGGCGCCTAACCTAATTTTAACTGTAAACAAATGACGTAGTGTGTAAACAAACATGGCGGATGACCTAATTATGCTAGACAGTATGGCGCCTAGCCTAACTTTAACATGTAAACAAATGAGGTTGTGTAAAGAAACATGGCGGATGACCAAATTATTCCAGACAGTATGACGCCTAACCTAATTTTAACCTATAAACAAATGCGTAGTATGTAAACAAATGTGGCGGGTGACCTACTTAGGCCAGACAGTATGACGCTTAACCTAACTTTAACCTATTAACAAATGACGTAGTATGTAAACAAACATGGCGGATGACCGAATTTTGGTACACAGTATAACGCCGGCTATTATTTTGAATGAGCGCTAACTCAAGTGTCAGGTCCGCTTTTTTGAAAGAACGCCATTTTTTATTTTTTCTAACCTAATTCCGTCATTTTCCAATAGGCTACCCAAGCGGTAATTTCAAATTAAACCTAACTTCATACAATATGGCTACGGGCGCGGTACTTTTCAAATTTGTGCTAACTAAATTTACGTTTGCATTGGCGCTTTCCCCTATTTTAAAAGGGCGCTTTTTTTAATTTGTTCCAATCCAAGTCCGCCGTTTTCCAATATGGCTACCGGCGCGCTAGTTTTAAAATTGTTTAACCTAACATTAAGTTTGAATTGGCCCTGTCCGCCATTTTGTAATATGGCCACTAGCGCGGTAATTTTAAATTAAACAAAACTTATTACAACATGGCTACCAGCGCACTATCTTTAAATTAAAGTTTATATGACTTTGTGTTCCTCGAAAAGAGTTGGCTGAAGCGGTAATATTCCGGACCCATAATTGAACTATTATAGTTTCGAATTCTGCAGCTTTAACCATCTCTTTCTAAGGATCCTATCCCAGGTATAAGGAAAATAAATAAAGACACACAAATTAAATTTTTTAAACACATATAATGTACGATCTTTTTTTGTAATTTCAATTGCAAAAAATGCATACAATTTTAGGTTATTAAATTATCCACACTTATAAGCATTATTTCTCATAAGAAAGGAATGT
>Ga0123354_10015413_pt1 | contig 11933 bp, 8 predicted proteins | sample TergutLab28metaG_2_FD_97872 | JGI IMG/M metagenome (GOLD analysis project Ga0123354, IMG submission 97872) | Labiotermes labralis P4 segment gut microbial communities from Petit-Saut dam, French Guiana - Lab288 P4 | ecosystem: Host-associated > Arthropoda: Insects > Digestive system > Gut ... | reverse complement strand
CTTTTTTTGATTTTACGACCCTCATACACATCGTAGAAGACTCTTCAGCGGGGCCGGGGCCCGGAGAATTTGGCATCAGGGGTGCCCAGGAAATTTTTTTGGGGGGGGGGGGATTCAACAAATTCAGTTGAGGACAGAGGACAGAGAGAACAGGGATCTGGGGGCGGTAGCCCCCTAGACAGGGGTTCTGGAGGCAGCTGTAATTTGGTACAAGAAATTTCATTTTATATAGTAAAATTTTCTTAATTTTTGGTACTTTAAGACTATTTATGATGACGACCAATTTATTTGTTATTGCTAATGTAAAACAATTGCGAACCTAGGTAGTTTTAGAATTTTACTGAATTTTTTTTGAACATCTTGGGGTGTTGGCGTCCTAAATTCAGCAATTTTTAAGTTTTCACAATCAGGTTGAGTTTGGCATGATTTTGGAGGGCCTTCGGAATTTCGGGGGGGGGGTTGAAAATCCCAACCCCCCTCGGCACGCCACTGATTTGACTACAAACAACCAAAACACGATGGACAACGCCACGAAAAGATTTCAATCCTAGATTCCAGTGCCTAGGAATACAAAGATCCTACGTGCCTTAGACAAAGCTGACACCGTGATGTAGAGATGAATTAGATTATATAGAATATTCCCTAATATTACGAAAACTGATAAGCTGAAGAAACCAGCTATCGACACCAATGCTTTATTTGTAAGATCGTAAAGAATGTAAAAATGTAAGATATTACATAAACATATGCAAAATGGAAAAGCATGTTTAGAATAATAACTCCGGTGTGTTTGCTATCTTTTGTTGAACTGTCTGTAATCTAAAATTTCAGATTTCAATAAGGTAGGCCTAAGGGCTGTACCAACACGTTTAATTATGCGTTGGTTAAATGTAAACCACGATTTACATATGAGTGTAGACCTACAAATTTAGGTGGAGAAAGTTTTTGCATAATGGTTGATAAAATGACTGCCTTCCCTGGCCTTCGTAAACAGTCAGAAGGCTATTGACTACTGAATATTCAAGTCTGAAAATGTGCAAGTATACCACAAAGTTCAAATCTTTTACTTTTGACGCTATGTCTGTGCGTGGAACAAAACACCTAACCAAACAGCGTCACATGCAAGAAGACCTGAATATTCGTAAAATCTGTTATGAAAATTTCGTATCTCGTTTAGTCTACATCAGTGCCCCTTTTTTCCCCATTATTTCGGATACGGGAAGAAGTTTACTAAAATCTGTTTTTGGTTACGAAGACAAAGCTTGAACTTCAGTTTTCTTTACAGCTTTCATTACATAGCTTTTACCTGGGACACACATTAGCGAATTTCTTCCGGAACGCGCGCAAAAACATGCGCAGATGTTCAAGATTATTTTACGCTAAAAGTGGCCAATTTAAATGAAAACTGAAGTGGCTGGCCAAGTTTCAATCAAAACTACCCCATATAAATTTTCACGAAAAAAAAATATATTAACCTACAAGCAGACGGACTGAAGGATCGATTTCAATAGGCGGACCGCAGAGATGTGAACGCCCTTAAAAAGACTCTTGTGGTCAGTTCAATGTCCAGGCACTGTAACCTTGTTGAAGATGTGGAACGAGATAGCCAGATTGAATGCATCGGTTCGGAGCGCTCAATCGAATGCAATCAAAATGAACACTGATGGAGGTGGTACAGACGCCATAAATTCGATGTAATTAAGAAGATGCAAGTACCAGGGTCTTATAACACGGACAAGTAATTAATTTGAAATGTACTCTACAGTACGTGCTTTGGTGCGAAATTTGTATTAAACGTTTTTAATTATTTTATTGAAAACTACACTAGAAACGTCAATCACAGCGATCGGTCAGCCTGTGACGCCTAACCTCCTGGACTGATCCGACACTGGGATCGCCGTTTCGATTCTCCGTCTGGGACATGGCCATAAGCAAGGGATAAACGTGTGGTTTATTTAACGACGCGTTCAGTATCCCACATTACATGACGCAGAACAGTGTGATGTTTCGTAAAAGATGAATTGGATAGTTCGTAAGGCATATGGTCAAATGTAGGACAATTGAGATACCACCCAGGAGATGGGATTGAGTAAGACCATAAAACACTCAGCCAGGACAGCTAGTCTTCGGACCTAGATCTAAATTCGGGACCCCTCGAATATGAAGCAAGAGAGCTTAATATTTGAACGCAACGTTTGGTCCTTCAGAGTCAAGGAAAAGGGGGCAAAACAGTGCTGGAATGAGGACAATGAGGTAGCAGGGCATAAAGCAGATATCAGTAAGCAGTGTTTGTCTTCAGTCAATGTTACACAGCACTAAACAAATATCCGCTGCAGGTTGCCGTACGTTCAGTTAATTGCAGAAGAATCTGGGTTTTTAATTCATAATAAATCTACTGTTTCTCCAAACTCTGAAACAGAGTGACACTCCGAAGAAGAATCAGATGCTGCAGAAGAAGAAGAAGAAGCAGGCAGTGATGAAGTTAATGAAGAAGACCCAGACACAGAAGGATCGGGTACTGAAGAAGAATCAGACACTGAAGAAACAGGTATTGATGATCAGACACTTAGAAAAAAATATATACAGTACTCAAAAAGAAAAGAAGAAGAAGAAGAAGAAGAAGACACTGAAGAAGATAAAATACAGAAGTTACTGAAGAAGACCCAGTCATAGAACAAGGATTAGGTACTGCGGAAGAAACAGATAATATTCGTAGAATTGGGTAAAGATGAAGAATCATATCCTGAAGAAAACGTGTACTGAAAACAATAGATATACTGAAGACAAGTCAAATACTGAATCAGAAAGTGAAGCTCAAGAAGGCGAATGATGTAAAAGCCTGTGCAGGACAGGCGCTCATCACGGTGTCTCCGTCCAATAAAGGCGCTCAAATACTACGTCCTCTATCTCTCTCCCTTCCACCTGTAGGCAAAGACGGAAACATTCTCCGAAATGCTGAAGGTTTCTAACCTGAGACGAGGGATATGTCCAAAGTATCCGACACGTTCACTACCCGAGTATTTAACCTTAACCCCTTTTCTCACTATAGTGATAAAACATTGTTTAACTTTCCGAAGGTTTGTCCGGTTATTCCGGTAGTTCGCAGCCGTAACATGCCACCAGTGTTCCGTACTCTTCCACCGATGCTGCTTCGAGCAAATGGCATCGTCGAGAATAAAACACTTCTCTTTCTCTCTCTCTCTCTCTCTTCCTGTCTGACGAATCAAACTTGCCTTTTGTTTATGTTTATCTGCAGAAACGACCAGTGGCAACGTTTCGCCCGTGCACGCCGTGAAGGCAGGTGGCTGAGTGGAGGTATAGCTCCACTCACTCTTAACCTCGGTTATTAGATGGAAGTGATTGGTTAGTTTAGAAACGTTTGGAAATGAGAAAAATCTCCATTAAATTAGTCACGTACACTTCGCATTACAGTACTCCGTACTCTTTATCTAATGGGGACCGCGGTAGCACAGTGGTTAAGGTGTTGTGCTACAAATCGGATGGTCGCTGGTTCGATCCCAGCTGGTGTCATTGGAATTCTCAATTGACGTAAAATCCTTCCGATTACACTATGGCCCTGGGGTCGACCCAGCCTTTAACGGAAATGAGTACCATGAGCATTTCCCTGGGGTAAAGGCGGCCGGTGCGTAAGGCTGACAACCTTACCACCAACCTGTGCTGTTGTCACGAAATCTGGGAACCTTAACTTCCTGGAACCCTCTGGGTCCCTCCGGGCCTGTAACGGGACTGCTTTACCTTTACCTTTATCATTATCTACTAAGTTGAAACGTAGCAATCATGACTTAGTTTTGGTAATAAATGTTATACTACTAATAGACAAAATATGTAATATTAAATAAATTTAAGCTAAACATAAAAATATTTAGAATGTTTTTCCTTAGACCTAATAATAAAATAGAGAATGGTATTTTAATTTCACTGTAGGTACAGACGTAATAACTGAGACTAATGTCAACAATACAGGTAATGTACGTATAACGTAAGATGTAGCCGCGTACTCAGCACCACATTTGTCGTCTAAAAGCAATAAGCATTACATTTCCTGACCGTTTGTCTGTAGCTTTAGTTATCCAGCATTCAAAGCGCATGCGCCGTATTACATTGTAATCTGTGGCCTGTCTTGCTCTACCCTATTTTTCCACATTATCTCATGACAGGTACGTTTTCGGGGAAAAAAGGTTATTAAATATAAAATGTGTTTTGATTTTCTATATAATTATTGTCTACAACATTTCTCATTCTAAAAAAGAATCCAGGGAGATAACATCAAAAGAGAACTTAAGTGTTCATGTCAAGTACCCGCTATTCTTGTCACATTGTAATGAAACTGCAATTTTCTCGACAGATATTCCAAAAATAAAATTTAATAATTTTCCAACAAGATACGACTTATTCAGTTTATTACATTTCTGTAGGCAGCTCTACATGTTTCGGCTGTTGACACCCATCATCAGGAGCTGGTACAGCTGTAATTACAGGTTCTGGCATTGATTAACTGCAATGAGTAAAATACGCTGCTATTAATACTAATATATAATTAGTATTAATATTAATTAGTATTAATAGCAGCCTATTTTACTCATTGCAGTTAATCAATACCACAAGCTGTAATTACAGCTGTACCAGCTCCTGATGATGGGTGTCAACAGCCGAAACATGTAGAGCTGCCTACAGAAAAGTAATAAACTGGATAAGTCGCATCTTGTCGGACAGTTAGTAAATTCGATTCACGATGCACGGGTCCATGTATATAAAATTCTAAAAATACTCAAATATCGAATTTCAAGAAAATCCGTCCAGTGGGAGCCGAGTTGTTCATTCGGACAGACGGGCAGGTGCAGACAGACATGACGAAGCTAACAATCGCTTTTCGCAATTTTGCAGAAGTGACTAAAAACGGGTTCAAACCCCCTCTAGTGTGATAAAATCACATTAAAATCGCATTCCTTAATACACAAGGAAATAAAGCAGTGTTTCAAAATTTGACCCATTTATAACTATTGGCATGAACGAATTGCAAATATCTCCATAATACATGATCACAGTCTAATTGAAACTGAGTCCTCAATAAGCCTTGTGGCAGAGCTGTGAGACTTCAAACTGTACAAACTAGTATTACGAAAGAGAGAGGCCCCTTCATCAATTAGACCGGTGTAACTAATCGCAACACTGCATACTTTCAGCTATACCGTACTTGCTGGTAGCATCAGATAAACATCGAAGGTGACCCACTTTATATCCTGGCTGAGTGGTTGCGACCCTGAACCGAATGCGATGTGCATTTTTTCCCATGGTGATGATAACTGGGGAAGCAACTTTCACACAGTGTAGAGGCTAGGTTGCCAATTAAAACGTGATGGTATCGTATAACGTATGCTGAAACAGACATTACGTAAAAGTAGTTCTCAAGCAGCATTCTAGTCACCCACAGCGTCGCTTCCATTACTGTTACATAAAGATGTTTCATATTTAGCCTTCTTTTCCGAGCAGTCAAGCGGGCCGATCGCTGCTACTGTCTCCTTTAATTCTCGCCAGTTACATAAAAGTAAATTATTTTAGTAGAAAAATATATTTATTAATTCAAATAATTAAATATGCAACCTGTGTTGTAAGGTGAAAAGGTAAAGCAATCCCATTAGAGGTCTGGGCAGGCCCTGAGGGTTCCAGAAGGTTGAGGCGCTCAGATTTCAATACAATCGACACATGAAGGTGGTAAGTTTGCCGGCCCTACACACCGGCCGCCTTTACCACCCAGGAAATATTCCTGGTACTCATTTCTGTTAGAGGCTGAGTCGACCCGAGGGCCATAGTGCGACCGGAAGGATAACCTTTGATGGAAGACACAAGAATTTCTAAAAATCTTAACATCAGACAGACACCATTTTTTAAGATCGCGTAAAAGATTGTTCAGTTTCTCATCAGCAGAATATCTTCACAAACTCAAAGTTAAGAATTAATGTCTGGTAGGATATGACGTTACGTGGATTGATAAACAGCTGCCAACATTTAGGAAAATCCACTATGACACTGAAAATGGGAAAAGCAAGCTTCATCGAAAAGTATATAACTATTTACTGATCGACACGAAGTCACATCTCAGAAGACTTGAAACTTCAAGAACGCTTCCCTACTCATCCTTTTCCTGGAGACCCGTATGCTGCCTCTTTGACCAGCTACTTTGTCGTCTATATTTTCGGGCTGCGGTGAATGGCGAATTGCAAGCCACGTGAAAGGAAAAGCTCATTGCATACTTTAAGGTTTGTCCGTTGCACTATTGTGAAGCAATCGAGGAAATTGACAGTAGCCCTTATTCGGAATTGAGAGTCACAAGGCCTGATATGGAATTGGGATTCCTAGATACGAATCAGGACTGATGACCGATGACTGTGTCCTGTAGCTGTGACATCACGTGACAGAAAGAAAGCAATATGATATGTGCTCTTCATACTCAAAAACATGTTACATTTTACATAGTAATGTTTTACTTTATAAAGCCGAAATAGTTTACATTAAGCCTACATAGTGCCATATGATAGGATATTAGAGAATAATGAACTGTCTGGGGTAAAGTATGAGGCAATCTCGTCCTAACTAGAAATACCATCCCGGCATTTGCTTAGAGTGACTGAGGAAAATAAAACTCCTAAGTCCCGTGACCTGTTCTCGGCTCCGAGATCTGAATTTGGGATCTCCGGAATACAACGCAGCAGTACCACCCATCGGCCCCAAATTTCATTAATTTCGTCCTGGTGTTTATTATTATTTTTTCTGATATAAAAATTTTTATATTGGAGAATCGGAATTTAATTATTAAAAAAAAAACGAAATAGTTTTCCTTCTCCACGCTATGAAGGCAAATTGGGGCAAAGAGGTTTAGCTCCATTCATTACTAACCTGGACACTGGATAGCGGTGAGTGGTTAGCCTCAGACCCCGCCCGCTTTACTACAAAGGAAAGAACTCCGGTACGAACTGATAGGTGGTTGGGAGGGCCACATAGTCGGTTTGGACGTTTTGGAAAAAAAATCTCTTGCCCCTGCCAAAATTCGAACCCTCGATCTTCCAGCCCGTAACCTAGTCACTACACGGACTATGCTACCCCGCTCCTCATATGTTACTTCACGACGCAAAAACAAATTTGACACTCAGAGGACCGTGCATCGTGATATATTCTTATGTTGAAAACCAACGAGATGCACTATTTCTCAAATTTATTTGATAAAGTACTCTACATGTTTCGGACACGTCCACTATCCAACATCAGGAGTATCTCAACAATATATACAAGCAGTAGGTATTTGTCATTCTAATTCCTTTGGTGTCTGCTAGTAGACGCCAACAGAACTAGAATGACAAATACCTATTGCGTGTATATAGTGTTGAGATACTCCTGTTGATGGACAGTGGACGTGTCCGAAATATGTAGGGTACTCTATCAAATAAATCTGAGACATTGTGCATCTCGTTGGCTTTCATTAAAAAGTAAGAACGCAAAAACAAGTGCAGTCTGTATTTATAATCGAATAATAGGACCTGGCGGTCGAGTTCAGTGGACTTGTAATTATAAAGCAGGAGATCGTGGTCCATTTCAGGCCATTATCCTGGCAGCTACAGGGTGAGTCTCTCGCTAGAGACCCCAAACTATTGTCTATGTATAGAGTCGAACAGCGCGGGTTTCTCGTTCGTAAATACTGGCAAACAGGTTCATATGTAGCATGCCAGACGGCATTTCGAACGGAATTTGGTGAAAGACGTGCACCATCGAACTGTGCACCCAGAAATTGGTTAAAAAGTTAGAGACAAGGGGAAGCCGATCTAACTCCTGTCGACTTCTTTCTTTGGGGCCTATTGAATACACCCCGCACAATCGAACAACTCAAAGACGCTATACGCCAAGAGATTCAAGCCTTCAACTTCGACACTTTGGGAAAAATATTCCATAATTTGGAGAAACGCATTCAAGTGTGCTTGGATGTGAAAGGAGACCAGTTACAGCATCGATTATGAGCAGGTTCTCTTTTACATCGTACCCGGTATGTGTATATAAATTTTCAAGTCATTATCTCGATAACACAATTTTTTATAGACAATTGTTTGGGGCCTCTAACGAGAGACTCTCCCTGTATAATGCAAGGACCTTAAGAAACTGTAGTTGATAAATCAGTATTCTGGCGAAGATTTAAAACGGGCACCTGTTACTTACACACCAGATGCATTACTGCTGAAGCTAACTTGTTCGATTTGATATGCGCGTTCCGAGCTGCATACATCTGAATTAGGTAACTGGGTTGCGATTTTATTTATAGTGTTCCTGTACTAACTACCCACAGCCTGACGTTACTTTCATTAATTACACATTACACCGGAAATTTGGTGTAACAAATAAGATCAAGCCCTGTAGCTCCAAATTTATTAAAGGTCCATGTCACTAAGGAAGTTAAAGATGAGCAGAAAGATTAGCGTAGATGGAGACATGAGAAACGAATTTATACGAAATTTCCTTTAGAAAACCTGAAAGGAGAAGAAACACTTTGAACACGTAGGCGTAAAATAAGGATAATATTAAAAAGGTCTAAAACATGTAGAATATAATAATATGGAGAAGATTCAGCTGACTGACGGTAGAATTAAGTGAATGACTCTTGTTAACAAGGTAAAGAATATTCAGGTTCCGTAAAAGGCAGGGACATTTTTAAAAAGCTGATTATCAAGTTGTCAAGAAACATTCATATAATGTGTCTCAGGATAGCGAATCTTCGTAAGAGATAATGAACCTTCGGGTGCCATAAAAGGCGAGGAACCTTTGTAAACGCCGGGCGACAACTATCTGGTCCAGAAAGACTCCGTTCAACGGAGACAGTCAGTCATTTGAATGCGTCCTTAACTGACTAAAAGTTGTCTTTTTTTTCAAAATTCCCTCTGAATTATATTATAAATTTTAGGAACAGCTTTGCGAGTCATTTGTTTTTGAACTGTATTTCGCATTCGGAGTTGCACTATGAAATAAATTCTATATAATTTGGCGTCCATGTGTGCAACACTTTATTATCTACAGTTGCCAGATTCTTTGGCAAAGCAGTTGCGAAAAGCGACTAGGCTATTGGCCTCATCGTGTTTGCCCGTCTGTCTGTCCGTACGTCCGCATCTATATCTACATAGAACAGTGAGAAAGGGAACGGATGGATTTTCGTGAATTTTCATATTTGGGATTGTCAATAAAATTTTTCGATACACTCTGATCTTGATTACGCCGGACAAACATAATACATGGATACTTGACACTTGCCAATACCTTGCCCTGTCTGATGTCTGTAACCGAGATAAAGCCGAAGAAATCGTTTAAGATTTGATCACAGCAATCTGACACACATTCCACTGAAATCTAGCAGTTTAAGGTGCCAGTACAAGAAATGCGATATCTCGAAAACAAAAATTATGTATTTCGTAGGGTGTAGAAAGGAATGGTGCAACTAAACTACTCGTATCTTCAAAGCTTTTCTTAAAAACATTCAGCAATTTAAAATATAGAGACTACAACACAGCAGTGCACCAGATGTGTTTTATGGGTGTGAAACTTGGTCGCTGACATTGCGGGAGGAAAGGAAGCTGAGGGTGTTTGACGACATGGTGTTGAGGAGAATATTTGGACCTAGGAGGGACGAGGTAACGGGTAATGAAGGAGACTGCATAACGAGGAGCTAAATGATCAGTACTCCTCACCCAATATTGTGCGGGTGATAAAAATCGAGAAGAATGAGACGGGCTGGGCATGTGGCGCTTATGGGTGAGGAGAGGGGGGTGTATAGGGTCTTGTTGGGGAAACCGGAGGGAAAGAGACCACTGGGGAGACCTAGGCGTAGATGGGTGGATAATATTAGGATGGATCTCCAGGATGTATAGGGACTGGATTGGGCTGACCCGGGATAGGGACGGGTGGCGGAGGCTTGTGAGTGCGGTAATGAACCTTCGGGTTCCGTGAAATGCGGGAAATTTCTTGACTAGCTGCAAACTAGTTAGCTTCTCAAGAAGGACTCTGCACCATGGAGTAAGTAAGTAAGTAAGTAAGTAAGTAATGGGGAGACCTAGGCGTAGATAGGTGGATAATATTAGGATGGATCTCCAGGAGGTGGGATGTGGGTATATTGACTGGATTGGGCTGGCCCAGGATAGAGACAGGTGGCGGACGCTTGTGAGTAAAGTAATGAACCTTCGGGTTCCGTGAAATGCGGGGAATTTCTTGACTAGCTGCAAACCAGTTAGCTTCTCAAGAAAGACTCTGCACCATGGAGTAAGTAAGTAAAAGACTACAACACAGCAGTGCACCAGATGTGTTATGAACTGTGGACATTTCCTAATGTGTTTTTAAATGGAAAGTTCTTAGACCGTTAGCCGTGAGAATGCGGAGTTCACACTTTTTTTTCATACACAGTCCTTCCCCCTTTGTCAGGGGTTTATTTCACCAGCCAAACGGTCGCAACAGGCTGTCCAAACGGTCGCCGTAAGAATTTCAAATCTTATTTATGTCACGCATTAGCATAATGTAATATTTTAAGGGGCCTATTAAAAACCAAATCTGAATATCATTAGGCATAAGCATATTAAAGAATATGCGTGTTTCTTTCCACTCACCAATTGAAGATTAAATCACGTTTCTATCATATTTTAATGTAATTCACTTGTTTGTAATTAACTCGTTCGCAGAATGGTTGACTCCATTTCTCTTACAGGTTTGCGCCCAGTGTGCCAAGCTGACAGATGGACGGTAATGATGAGTTGCAGCGAGGGCTAATGCGATGTGACACTCAGGCACGAATTCTTATGGGACTGGTTGTGAAGTTTCAGGTTATAGGTTCTGGAAACTTATATCCCATTAGCAAACACAGCTTCTATGTACGTTTAAGTGCTGGCCATGTTAAAGATACCACCAGCTTATGAAGAACGACACCGCGAAGACTTTGTTACCTTACGTTTTTAATTACTGACATCAACTTGTAAGGCTGATCTTAAGTTCTCTCCATTCATTGCACCAGTAATTATACCTACAAAAATTAACTAACTTTTATGGAACAAGATGGCTAACTGCCGTACGGGTGTCTATCTTGATAAGCTAATCCCTATGCGGAGTACGATTAGAGCCTTAATCTCTTACTATGGACATTCCTTCACGCCCTTACATCTTCTCTTTAAGATTCACTTTAATATTATCCTCCCAGTGGAATCTTCCCTTTAGGATTCACTTACTACAACATGCATTATTATTGAAGTAGCATAATTTTATTTCGGAGCTTAAGGCAACTCCATATTCTTAAGAAAACAGCCGTTAGAAAATAGTACGGCCGTCTGTACAGAACTGGTGGGTGGTCAACACAAATGTTGTAAATTTGTCTATCAGAAAAAGGCGATGGGGAGAATATTTTGACCCAGGAGAAAACACATAATAAGAGGACTGAAAAACCAGAGAGACTGAGATTGGCGGCAATAACATGTAAATTATAGCTTCAATTTGCCAAATATGATATTAAAATATGCATCGTTACCATATCTGTAATTTTAACATTTAAAGAAACTTTTCATGTGTAATGTGTAAGTTCGTTCGTTGTACATCTCTACAAAGATCATATTCCCAACCCACCTAACTCATTAACTGCTATCTTCTTCTTCTTCTTATTCTATTGACTCTACAACCCTGGGTGGGTCTTGGTCTGTTCGACAATTCTATTCCACACTTGTCTATCCTCAATCTTCACCCTCCAACCAGTAATTTTCATCCTCTTTAGTTCTTCTTCCACCTGGTCCATCCACTTTAACCTGGGTCTCCCTACTGGTCTTGTTTTATATGGCTTCCATTCCGTTATTTTTCTAGTAGTTCTCGTGTTCTCCATTCTCATTACATGGGCTACCCATCTCAGTCTT
>Ga0123354_10015410_pt1 | contig 11935 bp, 13 predicted proteins | sample TergutLab28metaG_2_FD_97872 | JGI IMG/M metagenome (GOLD analysis project Ga0123354, IMG submission 97872) | Labiotermes labralis P4 segment gut microbial communities from Petit-Saut dam, French Guiana - Lab288 P4 | ecosystem: Host-associated > Arthropoda: Insects > Digestive system > Gut ... | reverse complement strand
GAAGAGTCCGAACTTGGAACTTTGGCGTCGCGTAGAAAGTTATCACGCATATGTGTCCTCTTCAAAGCGTACTCTGGGGAACGCGCGTGGAAGCCTATTGGTGACAGATTACAATGGCAACACTATCTGAGCAGGGTAGATCATTTAAGGAAAATTAGTAGTAGGAGGCAAAGGACGGATATAGGGAAATATTATTTTGTAAATAGGACCATCCAAAACTGGAACCAGTTACCGACAGAAGTGTTAGGATTTCTCACCTGCAAACCAATCACTTTTTAAAAGAGGGTAAGGAAAGTGATAATTGAGTTGAATTGAAAGGAAATAAAGTGTGCTGGAAATCATAGAAATGTGAAGAGAAGCGGAGTCTAGGGGAGTGAAAAGTCTAAAGTGAAGTGAAAAATTATCTAACGTGGGGAGTAGCGAAGTTCAATAAAGTGAAGTAAAGTGAACGAAACGAAGTAAAGTGGAATGAGGCGAAGTGAAATGCAGTATTGGGAAGGGGGGGAACGAGTCTTTATAGAAATGATTAATAGGAGTATTAAGAAATGGGAAGTGAAGGACTGGGCTGAAAGCGTGATTGAGTTAATGATTATAAGTAAAGAACAATTAGAAGAAGTTTTACACGGTACTCTCTTGCTTGGGTGTTTTAACCTTTTGTACATGTTGTAAAATTCTAATTTGTCTCGTGTGTATTGTTGTTTGTTTAAAGTTGTCTTGTGTGTAATTGTTGTTGGTTGGTCGTGTGTATTGTTGTAGTTATCATCTGTGTATTTGTTGTACTATGTGTGCATTGCTCTTTTACTTAAGATGCCGGATTGCTGGCTCCAAGTCAGTACTCGGAAGGTCCTGCGACCGACCACATGGGCAGATGTTTTTCTTGGTTTCCCTGTGTCTATCAGCAAATGCTGAGATGGTTCCCAACATTCCAAGTTGCCACTAAATGCTTCTCATGTAGCCCTCCCGACTTAAATCTAGTAGTAAATAATTTCATGTTTTGTTTACATATAAAATAACCACTGCCACCGGGTGACAACACAATTGCAGTAAATAAATATATTATTATTATTATTATAATTCGTGCTAACTTTTAAATTTCTAATTATTACAAGCAACAAAAACTTAAACCGAAATAAAACCTAGTTCGCAATATAGAGATACTTAAATTCGGTAAATCACAGTAGAGTTGACATTTGTGGCTCTGCTGCCATTCACTGCGATGGCTGTCGTCTGCTGGGGTGTGGCGCCGTACACACTTGTAGTCATTTACCGACACTACTGACGAACCGATCTACGCCCACCGTTTGGATAGACTGAAGATGAAAACAATAAAATCCTCTAACTGTGTTACCAAACTACACGGCGTCATGTTCCGGTATACTGTAACTTCACTTTATTTATCAAAGTATAGTTAAGTTTTAAAGTCAGATGAATTGATGACTATTGCACAAACAAATGCACTGCTCTTTGCAGATGGCAGGATCTTTCATTGCTGTCAGCATGCTGCTGCTGTTGCTGACTGTGGTCACTCAAGCTGCCGTAGCGCTGACAGACAGCACGCTGACCACAGACCAGCTGCACACAGTTCTGTGTGTGTGGACTGTCGCACATAGTCACTTCACACCAGGAAGACCTCTCGTCGTCTCGATGCCTCGCACAACGCCGGACGTCTCCCGCAGCGCTCTCAGTGATCCTCTGCCACAAAGGGACGATCTGCAGACGGTGAACGTAATACTGGGAAAGTTACATGAGGGAACAAGATGGCCGATTGAACTGTTCCGACCAAACGGAGACAACACTGCAGACACATCAGTTTTACACCACAGTTACATTCTGTTTGTGTGGAACGAAGAGCCGGGCAGCTTAAACGATACGCTTGAATATCAGTTGGAGAATCTGAAATACAGCACATCGTGGAACCCTCGAGGACGTTTTCTTGTGGTGGCAACTGACAGTAGTAATGAACCAGCACACTTACTGGCTGCTCACATATGTTCAATATTGTGGCAGGTGGCCAGAATTGTCAACGTGGTGGTCTTGATCCCAAACCAAATTGCATATCGTCCACTGCATGCTTTGAGCACCACAAAGTCAACATCAGCTGACAGGCTGAACTTGTACAGTTGGTTCCCATATAAATTGGGGGGGTGTGGAAAGGTACAAGACGTCATTTTGTTAGACGAATGGCTCTTTGAAAATAATGGCACATTTTCAGAAAATGCACATCTGTTCCCTTCAAAAGTTCCAAAAAAATTCATGGGTTGTCCCATTAAAATAGGTACCATAGGAATCGACCCATTTGTGATTTTGACAGAAAATTCCACACAGAATGACGGCAGAACTCATTACAAATTAGCAGGCTTATCTATTGAGATACTTAAATTGGTATGTGAGGAAATGAACTTGACAACAATTTTCCTTCCACCATCCCTAAATTTGGAACTTGATTCGTTTGTAAAAGAAATTACTGAATTAGAAGACGATTTATCAGAAGTTCTAACCGGCACAGTTCCTCTGGCGCCTCTATTTGTGACGTCTTCATTCGACGCCACAATACCATTTACACACGTCAATTTCAAGATGCTAGTTCCATGTCCACAAGCTATTCCTGGAACGGAAAGTATACTGAAAACTTTCTCTCTGTCTGTCTGGATGACAATTGGCCTTGTGCTGCTTCTAACAACAGCTGTGTTTTGGTGTGCCGGTAATTGTACTTACCGGTCTGTGTGTAATGAGACACATACATATTGGTCACTGTCCAACTGTTTCCACAATGCTTTGGCTGTGTTTGTGGGAGTGTCTGTTCCACAGCAACCCAAAACTTCTAGCTTTAGGGTTTTCTTCTTTCACTACGTCTGTTTTTGTTTCGCTGTTAGCACTGTATTCCAAGCTTTCTTTGTTTCTTACCTGGTGGAACCGAAGTACGGAAAGAGAATAAATACATTAGACGGACTCCTGGATTCAGACGTAGTTTATGGCTACCACACATTTATTAACTTTATTCAAGACACTCTAGCTTATCCCGAATTTGTGAAGTTCCTTGAACTCAAGACACTGCAGGAAGACTGCAGCGATGTTCGGAAATGTGTTGAGCGAATGATAACTAAAAGAGACATTGCTTCGATTATTACTCCATTATTTGCTACTTATGTTGCTCGGGAAATGGGCACTGTGGATGTCGGTAAAATAATCTGCTCACTTGATGAGTATATAATGTCAGCAGGTGCAACGGTTCTTTTTAAGAAGGGAAATCCATTTCTGAACAGATTCAACAACATAATGAGACGCTATTTGGTAGCCGGTTTGGTGGAAAAGCAACGGAAAGAACTGGAGCATCGAGCGTCTTTGATAGGTGGAGGGAGGTTTAGAGAGGCAACTGCTGACAAGTTTTTCGCATTCTCTGTTTCTCACTTAATGTCGGCATTTGTGGTGCTGCTTGTAGGAACTGTCTTCAGTTCTGTGGTGTTTATTGCTGAGTTAAGTCTGCATTCTCTGTGCCAAAGTAAGGAAAAAAATAATTCTCGCGTTAGGAGAGTGAGAAAGTTGTATAAATATCATCGCTCACATTACAGATGTAGATTAATGTTACTTGAACGGTGACATTGCACGTAAACTGACACACATTTTATGTATGTATGTATGTAAGTATGTATTTATATATATGTATGTATGTACGTATGTATGTATATATGTATGTATGTATGGATGTATGTATGAAAGAATTTACGTATGTAATTATATATGTATGTATGTATTTATGTATGTGTGTATGTATGTATACACCTATGAACATAAGTATGTGTGTTTCTAGTTAGGTATGTATTTATATATGTATGTAAGTATGTATATATGTATGTAAGTATGTATTAAGCGCGTACATATGTATGTACGTGTATGAACTATATATGTATATATTATGTAATTATATATGTATGTATGTAGGTATGTATGTATTTATGTACTTATATATGTATGTATGTATGTATGAATGAGTGTTTATGCATTACGTATGTATGTACGTATATATATATATATATGTATTTTTTGTATGAGTGTATGTATGCATTTATGTATGTTTGTATGTGTGTATGTATGTATGCACCAATTCTGCAGTATTACTACAAATATGTTGAATTCCGTTTACACATTTTGGTGTAATTCAATCACTAAACTGCACATTGTGCCTAACTGGGCTTCAGCTGATTCGTATTGCAGCTGCTGCACTGTTGTAACATGCTACAGCAATGTTAACTGATCAGACAGTGTACTGACAGTTAGCACACAACTTTCTGTTCCATTCTGCACTGCTATAAGTAATTACAATGCAGCACTGTACGCTATCAGCAGACAGCTCAAGACAAGTCATCAACACTTCAGTTCTTTGAATTCTGTGTGATTTGTAAATGTAAGTTCAGGGACAGCTACCAGTTCAGTTATAAGCTTCGCCTTCATTTCTTCCAGTCGTACTGCCGCCAGTGGCACTGTCAGCAGCACTGTACATAAACTGTACTGTAGTTCTGAATTGTTTAAATACAGCAATGCTTGTAACACGATGTTCAGTTACATTTCTATTAAATACATTTATATATGTAGACACTTATTAAGAACAGAGGGAAGACACTTCATTGCATTATAACAAACAATAATACTTTTCGGTGAACTTCTAGACTGCCAATACTGAAAACTGCCAAATGCGACATCAGGAAAGACAAATGATGTCCAGAGCTCTGGCTGTGTATTGAAATGTGGATATGGCACCGGCTGCTTTACATGAACTTAGATTGTGCTGAAATAAACCAAAACAGGGAAAAGTGCGAGACCAAAATAAACGCTGTAAGGAGAACAGTTTTTCGTGCGAACTGCTGACCTCCCAAAAGAAGTAAAAATGAATTAGTAAATCAAGTTGTACGGTTGGAAGAAACACTTTTTGGGCTGATGATGAAGGTACTCCAGAGTCACCATTAAAAGAGGCAGAGGCGAAATATATGTCGCAAATTTTCGGCCACGAATTGAAAACTAAATGTGTACTGCCGGTCATCTTGAAATGTCACACTTTCAGCCTGAAGTACCCTCTATGGACAGGCCTCGAGGATTCTACGAAAAAAGGGAAGTCTTCGTATTCCCGAGAAAATATATGGACGAATATCATTTGTAGGTACTCGGATATTTAATGCTGATAACAGTTCCATTTCCACTGTCCAAATACGTCAGAAAAATTTGCATCGTGCGGGTAAACCGACAGCGTTGCACAATGCAGTTTGAGTTGCTTTACAGACTGTGCTAAATGGACAGATTGTGTGACACGATCCATTGCAGGGCCGAGGGAGTGGGTCAATCAATATCGTGAGAAATATTGCGATTGTGAAGAATGAATTTACCAGAACTGTGTAGTTTGTGTGCTGTGAAGTACCGCTATTTATTGTGACAGGATTTATGATCTTTCATGATTATAGCTGAAAGAAATGTTACATTTGGAGCATGGCTTTGTTTAATTCTGAAATCTGGACAATTCGGAGTGTATTCAGATATAAGTGGAATGTTTTGAAATGTGATCCTGGACATAGATTGACCGATTATGCGAGAAAGAAAGTATAGCACGGAACCAACGAGGAGATGAATATCCTACAAACTGTATAAAGACGGAAGGCTGACTGGATTGGTCAAATCTTGCGTAGGAACTGTGTTCTGAAACACAATATTGAAGTTAAGAAAGAGGGACGAGTAAACTACTAAGTAGGTGTAAGCAGCTCCACGATGAACTTCAGAAAACGAGGAGAAAGAACAAGCAGTCTCTAGACATCTCGTTCTGCAGCAGGCTGTAGACCTGCCGGCAGACAGCACACGTGATGACGATAAACTGACCTTGTTCAGCCTAATACAACACAGGATTATTTTAATTCAATTTCTTACCTCCAAATGTACACTACGTGTTTCGGCCTGTACTTAGGACATCCAGAGTCATGTGAATACGAAACTCTTATACAGGAAGATACAATAACAATCCAAGTGTTCTTTAGTGCTGGTAAATTTGACAGCGGGGAATTATTTGGAATATTAATGATCGCTAACTTCGGAATCAATCCTTTCATATCACATGTTTTGCTAAGTATATGGTAGAATTACATTTTAGTACATTTCCTTTAGTTTCTTGTACCGAATGATGGAATAATATTTACTGGTAATAGCAATACTTAAGGGAGTTCCTGTTGTGTTTATTTAGAGATTAACATATGCCATGACTAAATGATGATGATGATGATATTGTTGATGATGATGATGTTCAAATTGGACCGGAGGTAACTTTAATGTACCTTTTATTAAAAGTACTTTCTTTGCAGTAAGACAAAACAACTGAATGCAGTTCAATTGCTAACAAATTTGTTTTGGAGCGAAAATTCATTCGTTACACTATTTTCTCAAAATTCCGCAGAAAAATTGTCTATTTTTAGAGAGCCAAATATAGGCGTTGTCTGTCTACAAAACACACACACCACACACACACACACATGCATACAACTTTCCACATTTTATCTCCACCTCCACATCCCCCCATATGAACGCACTCACCTTGATGTAACCCCTTAATCCCTGCCATTTCCAAACCCCAATCCAAAACACGTCACACCAAATCTCCTATTCATTCTGTTGCTTGATATTTATCCTTCTTTCTTCCAGTAATTTTTTCTTTTCACAGTTTTAAGCCACTCATTTTTCCGCCTTTTTGCTGCAATAAATTATAACATTTCCACAGAATACGTTCTCACGCACATGTGTGTGCTGTACCTGCTGATGCATGTGACTGACACAGAGCCGTCAGTGCACGTGTACTGAAGTGATACCGCATCACAAACCGCACTGCACTTACCCCAAAGGATGGCAGTATCAGCGCACTGCTGCACATTATCACAGACGGTGCACGGTACACAGAAAAAACTGTGGATGTGCACAGCAATGGAACGTAACTTTGAACAGAATAGACACTACACGTATAACGTAACACTGTGTTGCGTTCACGTAACCATTGTTGCCGTCAGTAAGTATTATACATTGTGAGTTCGTGAGTCACATCAGTTATCCAGCATGCAAAGCGCGCTGTGGCCTGTGAGGCTCTACATGACCTTTCATCATTTGCACATAAAGAGCACAATTTCGTGATAAATTTATTAAGCGTAAAACGTGTGCCTTGATATTCTCAACATCTCTGTCCGAGAATTTGCTTATTCTAAGGGGTGTTCAGCGAGACACAATCAAAAATGTATATCGGTCTTCAAGTAAACTGATCATTATTTTTGCCACATTATAATGAACATTGATTTCTCTCGACAAATTTTCAAAAAAATTCTCTAATATAAACTTCCATGAAATTCCGTCCAGTGGGATCCGAGTTATTCCAAAACGAGTGACAGAACGACATGGCCATGTTAAGAGTAGCTTTTTTTACTTTTGACATAGCCCTAATAAGGACACACAAAGACACACACACACATACATCAACCTTACAACCAGGTGCCACTGTCATATTTTTTATTAGAAAAATTTGGAACTATGGTAGCAATATCTGAACTGACACAAAATGCTACAGGGCGTAAGTTCATACATTACATGTTTTTACCTTATTAGTTCTGTAAAACACTGCGTATCATTTAAAACTGTTCAAACAAATGACACATAATTCACAGCGCAGGTCGGGGTTGTGAATGAACAGTTTAGGTTATACAGAATACAGTGCGTCGAATGTGTGTGTTTGTGTTTGTGTTCCAACGACTAAACAAGTAAATATTGTGCTAGAACAGGGTCTGAGGGGATATTTGATCCGAAGACAGAGGGAATTGAAGGGTAATGAACAAAAGTGCATAGTGAGGAGCTGCATGGTTTGTACTGGTCAGCGAATGTTGGTGGGTGGTGAACTGAAAGACAGTGGGACATATGGGACAAGATAAATGCATCGGAGAATTTAAAAATACAAGAAACTTTTCAGTTGGAAACCGTAAAAGAAGCGGCATTCTGGGAGATCTAGTCCTAGACGGAATGTTAAGGACAATGTGACGAACTGGACACAAAGAATTGCAATTACAGTTGCCTTCCGCTCAACAAAGATCAAAATTTTCCTTCGTTAAAACAGTTCTGACAATTGAACAAACACGTCAATGAGGAATCAATTTATTTAACTATTTGCAAAATTATACTGAATCGTACGAAGTCAGTTGGACATTACTTCTGTCACACTGTGCTTAGAGTTCTGTGCGCGTACATAGCTTGCTGACACTTCACGTGACCACTGTGAGAACGTGAAGTGGTGTTTTATTAACGATTTTAATTCCATACTTGTACACGTATTTCATTGTTGACACGACAGCAAAACAGATCAAAGAGGCGATTTTGAAACACGACTGAAATGTGGAAAGACTGATCGAACACATTACACAGAATGTAGCGTGAGAACTGAGTTGTTTGTGGTGGCTTGAAAGTAATGTGAAATTTATTGGAAATGTGAGTTCAGAAACCTGAATGGCAGCTGCTCGAAGATTCTGGAATATAACTGTCACTTTGATGGCAAGTATTGATGTACGTGTCTTACGTTTTCTGTTACATTATTTACATACGCCAAGGCCCGTAAATTAGACGGTGAGAAACCCCCTTTTCTTATTATCAACAATAACACATTTCCGTAATATTCCAGTGTGTTCTGAACAACACTGCTGAATATTAAAGTCTCTTCAGATATCATTCCATGCTGACCGGTATATAATTATCAAATTTCGGTGCAGATTGCTGCATCCACCTTTGCAGTGCAAGCAGTACAGCAATTGAAGCTGTAAGCAATTCACACCAAATTCCGAAAGACAATAATCTTCACCATTCCCTGCTAATTTTGTGCGTTATGCATTTTATTTCTATATGAGAGAATATCAATGAGGAATCAGTACTGTATTAAATGTCATTAAGTGGTCAATAATAAACTGGATATCAGAAATGAATCAATAATAAAATCAATATCAGTACGAAGCCAATAAAGACGACGATGTTAAGGTGCTAATAATAGACGTAAGAACGGGTTAATGAACGAATATCTTGAATAATACTGTTACTGCTACTGAATATACTAGATGATGGAGATGATGATAATGATGAAAATTTTGGTGCATCATCAGCCGTACTAAGTGCGTCTATGTCATCACGGTGCGGCACGTCCACAGGTTGCGATGGAACAGATGGTAATCAGATATAGTGGATAGCTAGTAATGTATTGCATAAAGAGCACGGAACATCCGACAAGGGGTGCCCTCCAGTTTGGTGGTTGGGCGAGTTGCTAACAACTCAACACTGTAATAGCTTACCGCGTTACTTAATATTTCACAAAACCTCGGACTTGGTCTTATCCTTTGGAACGGTGTAAGGAATGGGAATTGGAAATGCGATTTGGCAATTGGAAGCTATAAAGCGCACATCGGTTTGGGCCATGGATAATATTAAATTGGATATCCGTGGAATAGCAAAGGGCATCCTCGATTTTGTTCAGGACAGGGAAGGTGATGGGACCTTCGAAATTTGTTGATGAAATTTCATGTTCTTTAGAATGAGTGGAATGTCTTGACTAGCTTGGGAACTCTTAATAAGAGACTATGGGGATTTGAGGATGGTGTGTGACCTACTGACATATCCTCTATATTTTTATTTCAATCTGAATATATGGTTCTTTTATGTGTAACTAGCCTATGGAGTGGGCTTTTCTGAGGCTCATGTCTTAACGATTTAAGTGTGCGGATGGTACCCAGGGACTGAGAATTGATCGATCTAATAGGTTCACCGGGTTAGGTCCTTCTTAGCCTGATGATGGAAGCACAGTCAGCTTCCGAACGGAAGTGACTTTTAAGTTTTAGGCCAAGGAAAAAGTAAAAACCGGAGTCTGTGTCAGTGAGTTAATATTTTTTAGTTTCTCAAAAGAGACTGTGCTACATAGAGTTCGTTTGTTGTACAATTAGTGAATGACCAGTCCTAAAGAAGGAGCAGAAAATCACACACAGGAACAAATTGCAGAAATTAAATTCTTCTTACAGCAGTTAAGCGTATCTTGAGGTTTGGACAAATTTAGAGATAAGGATGGTAACTGGAGAGGACACATACAGCGGGTGGAGGAAGATATACCGAAGGTAGCGGTCTGCTACAGCGTGCAGGATGACGAGTGCGAGAGCACGAGAGAGGGGGCCAAGGTGAAAGTCGAAAGGGAGCAAGAAAGTGAGAAAGGGACTATGGCACATTACGTCACGGCACTGCATCACTAACGGTACCTTATAAACAGACATTTATGTCGACACTTGCTCATGCGTATTTACCATACAGTTAGAACTGTAAACCGTGTATGTACCTCATTTCTCTCCATATGTGCTACATGCCCGCCCGTCTCATTATTCTCGATTTGATCACCGAATAAAAATTGGTGAAGATTACAGATCATTAAGATCCTAATTATGCAGTTTTCTCCACTTTCCTGTTACCTCGTACCTCTTAGGCCCAAATATCTTACTCAGCACCCTATTTTGAAACATCCTCAGTCTACGTTCCTCTTTCAACATGAGCGAACATATTTCACAACCATACAAGAAACAGGTAACATTGTAATTTTCTATGTCTTAAATTTATACTGTTGGATACCAAAATGTACGACAAAAATTCTGCACCGAATGATAGCAAGCATTTCCTTACTTCAATCCGCTCTTAACTTCTGAACATTACAGTGACTGCGGAGATTTTATTGTACGTGTGCGAACAGCTACATGTTTTTAAACAAAGCGATCCAGTTGTGTTGAATGTACTATTCATGTAACTATATATAAGACACCTCCTGTAATCTGTGCACTGAACAGTCACCCAAAGACAGTGACGATACCAGATGCTGAACTAATACAATTGTCCTCCTGAAGATGACCATAATAGTGCTCGAAACATGTAGAGGAGAATACTAAATGTTTTGAAATAAAGAATTTGAACATCAAGTTGTTAACAAAGACTATCTCTATTATTTATCAATTTGATAAAATTTATGCTTACTGGAGAAGTAAATAGCGGAAAGTGTTTACGTGGCCAATAGCAACAACGATATTATTAATTTGTTAATATTAATTGCATGACACACTGTATTATACAAAACACAATGATTACAAAAATAGAAATATGATAAGTCTAAAATATAGCGAAACTGTCTGTACAATTCAAGACTGATGCACTGCAAATGCTGTAAAAGAGAAATTGGATGCGTTAAAAGAAAACAAATTTTTGCCTGAAAAAATTAATGTTAGCGAGTGATTGTAACATTTATTACATGTTTGTTTGTTAAACGAAATGAAATCTAACGACAAACACTCGGTAGGTGTGGTTATATTTTGAAACATACAGTAATTCAGCGGTTTGAGGGAAAATGTTTAAACTAAACAATTCTTTCTGTATTCCTTTTATTGATTCGTAAAAGGGAAATGAAAGATTGAAGTTGTGTTACATACCAACAGTATATTGTACACATTGTTATTGTTAAATAAATACTGATAATTTGTTGTTTTGCAATAGAACGAGACACTTTTGGCACAATAAACTGAAATGTATCGTCATCCATTGTGAAATACTAGATGCTGTACTTCATATCTTTACATTGTAATTCTTTCCATAAGGCTTCAAGTGTCACTTTCATTCCACGTCTGCCTATGTGATTTCTAAACAAATAATTTTCTCTTTCTGTACTCTTTAAAATTAAAGCAATTGTCATGATTGTAGACCGCCTCTGTGGTCTAGTGGTCAGAGTTTCTGGCTACAGATACAGAGGTCCCGGTTTCGATCCCCGGCGCTACCAGATTTTCTGAGTATTAGTGGGTCTGGAACGGGGTCCACTCAGCCTCGTGAGGTCAATTGAGGAGCTACTTGAATGAAAAAAGTAGCGGCTCCAGGT
>Ga0123354_10015409_pt1 | contig 11936 bp, 9 predicted proteins | sample TergutLab28metaG_2_FD_97872 | JGI IMG/M metagenome (GOLD analysis project Ga0123354, IMG submission 97872) | Labiotermes labralis P4 segment gut microbial communities from Petit-Saut dam, French Guiana - Lab288 P4 | ecosystem: Host-associated > Arthropoda: Insects > Digestive system > Gut ... | reverse complement strand
TTCTTATAAAGCGCTACAACCTATATAAGGTTCTGGCTTGCTCATCCACTTTCTTCCACCTGTCTCTATTCTGTGCTACTTTCTTCGAATTGCTTATGTTTATGCTCTTTATATCTTCCAAAACGTCATCTTCCCAATGTGTGTTAGGTCTTCCGATTGGTCTTTTAGACATGGGTTTCCATCTCTTGATCTTCTGCACAATATTATCTTCGGCCACGCGTTCAACATGGCCTAGCCAGTTTAGTCTTCGTTTCTTAATAAACCCGATTATATTTTGTCCTTTTAATATTTCGTTGATTTCTTGATTAGTTTTAATCCTCCAGTAGCCATCATCTGTTCTGATAGGACCAAATATTTTCCTAATGATCCTTCTTTCGTAAATCATCAGTTTATTTATCACATTCTCTTTAAATACCCATGTTTCGGAAGCATAAGTTACTGTTGGGCGAATTGACGGGTTAAAAAGTTGTAGTTTGACGTTTCGGGATATTAATTTTGATGTGAATAGTTTTTTTTATGAACATGGTATGCCCTATTTCCTGCTGCTATTCTTTCTTTAATTTCCGGATTTGTAAACTGTAGTTTCAAGATGCCTGCTGATGGCCGTGAAAATCCGTCACCTGGTTCAAACCTTCCAATACAGGATGAACACAGCGCAATGGAATCCCATAAATGTCCTTTCTTCCCTTAATACAGGAAGGCAAGAAGGGAACATTTAAGAACAGTTACGTTCCAGTGGTAATTATATCGTACCACGCATTACGTTGATTGTCAGAACAAACACCATTCGCTGAGTGCTTCTCATAATGAAGGCTGGCTGTTTGCTGTGAAATGCAGGAGCTGAAATTTTTAGTGGGTGGAGGAATTTGGCCACCTTAATGAAAATTTTCTTTTTAACCTTGATATCACAGGAAAAGTTACAAGATAAAATCATGGTCCATTAAGGAGATCATTTGAATGTACGACCAAGTAGGGACAGAGAAGAAATTTATTGTATTGTCGGGGTCAATAAGAAAGAGCCAATGACCGGGCAGCTCGATACAACTCACAGATCGCTGAAGCACGCGGAATTTATCCGCCACTGAAGCAGGATATTTGTCGCATATTTACACGATACTATGAGCGTGAATGTGGGCCCGATAGCTCAGTCGGTACAGCGATTGGCTACGGGCTGGACGGTCCGGGGATCGTATTCCGGTGAGGACGAGATTTTCCACACCTGTCCGGACCGGCCCTGGGTCCCACGCAGCCACCTGTACAATGGGTGTCGGGTCTTTCCCCGGGGTAAAGAGCGGCCGGGGCGTGACGCTGACTCCTCACTCCTTCTAGTGCCATTGTCAAGAAAGAGTAGAGCTATACCTGTATCCCCCTATGGGCCGTACGGCCTGTACAGAGCCTCAGTGCCTGTACAAGGGTGCACTTTACCTTTTTTGTGAGCGTGAATATGAAATAATCATACGAATAGCGCTCTCGATCAAAACACTAACACAATTATTAGACGGATTTAATATCTCGAACGTAAAGAAATAATACAGATAAGTCCTCGAATAACTATAAATGGTAAAAATCAGTCCCATTACAGGCCCGAGGTGCCCAGAGGGTTCCAGGAAGTTAAGGTTCCCACATTTAGTGACAACGGCACAGGATAGTGGTAAGGTTGTCACCCTTACGCACCGGCCGCCTTTACCCCCAGGAGATGCTCCTGGTACCCATTTCTGTTAGAGGCTGAGTCGACCCCAGGGCCATAGTGTGATTGGAAGGATTTTCTTACAGCTGGGATCGAACCAGCGACCTTCCGATTTGTGACACAGCACCTTAACAACTGTGCTACCGTGGTCCCTAACTGTAAATGGTATTGTCTTATCAAGAAGGAACATCACCGTTAACACAAATGTTGTGTTGAAGGCACCACTTCCTTTCTTAAGCCCGTTGGCAAAATTGCGAAACGTGACTAATTAACTTCACAACGTCCCACGAAGCATTTTCATGAAATTTGAATGTTTTTCGCAAATCTGTCCAGAAAATCCAAGTTCCGATAAAATCTGACATGAATAATGGGTACTTTAGATGAAAACATATATATAAAGGTAAAGTGATCCAGTTACAGGCGCAGTATGGCCCAGAGGGTGGGTAGAGGTATAGCTCTACTCTTACATGACCGCGGCACTAGAAGGGGTGAATGGTCAGCAGCACGCTCCGGCCGCACTTTACCTCAGGGAAAGTCCCGGTACCCATTTTACAGGAGGCTGGGCGGGCCCCAGAGCCGGTCTGGACAGGTGCGGAAATCTCGTCCCCACGTGGATTCGATCCCGGGCTGTCCAGCCCATAGTCAGTCGCTATACCGACTGAGCTCTTTCTCTCTCTCTCTATATATATATATATATATATATGTGTGTGTGTGTGTGTGTGTGTGTGTGGTGTGTGTGTGTGTGTGTGTTAACTTACGCGTAGTTAAGGAATAATAAAAGATGGCAACGCAAAATTTTAAAATTCCTATTATTATGTCATTCCTTTTTTTTTTTAAAAAATTAGAGTTTCTTGGAAATTTTTTATTAAATGAGAGGGTTTGTAATATTGTCCAATTGGATAAGTAATTTAGATATGTCGTAGATTGACTTACGTATCAAGCGAAAGATATTTTATTCATAACATTAATATTATAATGACAGTTTTATGATATTAAACGTATTTACGTATTTTTTTAATTTTGTGGGCCAAACCGAATTCCCATTTGATCCCTGCGGCCTTCGCGCACCGACGAATTTGACATCTCTGCTAGAGACTGGTAACAGACAGACAGACGAGTCTGTGCACAGATTGACATGAAGGCTTAACAGAGACAGCTCCAACACCCGGTGTGCCTGTCTCTTTCAGAGCAGTTTTGTAAAATATAAACCCGAATTCTGGCTGTGAGAATTCTACATGCAGCTTTTGTTTTGATTACTGTTTATAACGCATTAGTGTTTATAGCGATGTGAAGCTGAATGTGGACACACATCACAAACACAGCTGCGCGATCCATGAGAAGTACTGTTTTTCCACCCAACAATCAAAAATGTGGCGACACTGCGAAATTTCAGAATATGTCGCGTAAGAAAACCCTGTACATTATTGAATAATAATAATAACAATAATACAATTTATTTCAGCTCTATTCTATAGCATTTACGTGCTGGCTCTACAGCTACAATGTCAATTACCGAGACAGCAGGGAACATAATAAGAATGCAAAAATACAAACAATAAACCAAATTGCGTATGAAAGAGTTAATAAATAATCGAACCTAAGAATAAGAGCATAACTAATATTATAATTGTTAAGGAAAATTTGTGAAATGAAACAATTTTCTAAATTTAATGATTGTCCAACAAGATGCGACTTATTCAATTTATTACTTTTCTGTAGGCAGCTCTACATGTTTAGGATGTGGACACCCATCATAAGGAGCTGGTACAACTGTAATTACAGCTTCTGATATTGATTAACCGGATCTACTACCATCCGCTCTCCTTGTTGAGTTGGAACTGATTCAGTTCCAACTCAACAAGGAGAGCGGATGGTAGTAGATCCGGTTAATCAATATCAGAAGCTGTAATTACTGTTGTACCAGCTCCTGATGATGGGTGTCGACACCCGAATCACGTAGAGCTGCCTACAGAAAAGTAATAAACTGAATAAGTCACATCTTGTTGGACAATCATTAAATTCGATTCACGATGCACGGGCCCATGTATATAATTTCTTTCTAAATATTTAGATACCGTCATTAAGTTCAGCCCAGTTTATGAAAGAAAAGTCCTTCCCAAAATAAACTGCTCAATAAACATTACACAAGTACAGAGATACTGAACAATAACTTAGCATAGAATATTAATTGAATTTATGTCATTTATTAAGGTAATAGCTTAAGAGTACGTGGCCAATTTTAAGACTAGCACAAAATGTAAAATAGTACAAGAACTGATACACAGAACACACAGGTCAGATTTGCTACAGGGTCATATGTTACAGACAGTACCGGGGTTCTGATAAATCCTTAGCCCAACTAGGAAGGAAACAAGCTCAGAAGCATGTCGGGGACGCACGCGATTTCAACAACATCGAGACGTGAGCTGTCATCAAGTTCCCCCCCCCCCTGCGGGCAAGGCGCCGAAGAAAATTCACGCCATTCTGACAGCAAAATTAACATTTTTCCTTCCCGGTCGTTCTAAGGACTTATCAGCACCCCTGTATAACTCGAAGAATTTTTCACAGCAACAATACAATGAACGACAAAAGCTAAATTTATTGTCTAGCTTCTTTCAAACCATAGCTAGCGTATAATTTTCTGCTTAAGGTTTCTGAATTATCTAGTATAAGGTATCAGATACTAGCCTGTCATTAACTGAGCCCGACCTTCCATTGAAAGTATCAGTACCATTGCCGATGGTATTTGCCGCCGAACCGCATCGAACTGAAGGACAGTTCCGAAGTTTCAGGGAGGAACATAGGCTGAGGGTGTCCGAGAATAGGACGTCGAGGAAGATATTTGGGCCTGAGAGGGACGAGGTAACAGAGGATTAGAGAAGACCATATAAAGAGGAGCTTTGTGATCTGTGAGGTAAAGCAATCCCTGTACAGGCCTAGAGAGGCCCTGAGGTTCCCAGGAAGTTCCACATTTCAAGTTAATCGGCGCATGAAGGTTTTAAGGTCTTCAGCCCTACGCACTGGCCGCCTTTACCCCCCAGGAAGTATTCCTGGTACTCGTTTCTCTTGGAGACCTAGGGCCGTAGAGCGGCCGTAAGGTTTATGTCAATGAAAAATTCCATTGACTCCATCGGGAATCGAAACCGCGATCTTCCGGCTTGTAGCGCAGTGTCTCAACCAACTGCGCTACTTCGTGCCTCCTTTAACGATTTGCAGTCACTGGGTATTATTGGTGTAATGGGATGGGCGGGGCATGTAGCATGTATGGGTGAAGGGAGGTACGTACAGGGTTTTGGTGGGAGATCTGATGAAAAGAGACCACTTGGACGATCTTGGCATAGAAGGGAGACAATTTTAAAGAGGATCTGCAAGAAGTGAGATGGGGAGACATGGACTGGACAGATGGCGGGCTGTTGTGAATGCGGGAACAAACATTCGGGTTCCATAAAATGCGGGCAATTTATTGACTAGCTGAGAACCTGTTATGTTTCAGTGTGTTCCATCTTCCATGCATTAAACAGATCCAAAACTTATAAATAGCCAACACATTGAACTCTAATATTGTATGATATATTCTATCACAATATTCTCACCAACATGTTTCGGCCGGTATTCCTGCCATCTCCAGGGTGATGTTATTATTACAAGAATACAAATCGTACAAATTTGGTTAACTGTGTCACAGTTACTCCATAACAATTAAAATTATAACCTCGGTTTACAGTATGCCAGTAAAGTAACTTTGGGTAAAAAATAGACAGTTACTAAAATCTTGGGAGTTAAAATTATTTGGTCTATGCGGAGTGTTGACCGATACAATAATGTGGTGAGTTTTCATTGCAGTGTGAGTTGAATGTTTTGGCGGTGCGCTGTAGCGTTTCGAATTGCCAAGATTTTAATAATTATCCGTTTTTAACCTACAGTTACATTACTTAGACAATTTTAACAGAAGTTAGAATTTGAATTGTTGTGGAGTGATGTTGACACATTTAACCAAATTTTTACGTTTTGTATTCTTTTAATAATATCACCCTGAAGACGGCCTCAATAGCTGTCGAAACATGTTGGTGAGAATATAGTGAATAAAGTACATCATAAATGTTGTAGACCATTTTGTTGGTTATTTATATATTTCCGACGTTTGGTTTCTCAGGAAGGGCTCTGCTGCTTTGTTAGTTAGTTAGTTTGTTAGTTTTTTGTTTGTTTGTCACTTAGATATTAATGGAAGCAATCTATTTTCGACAAAAATCGCGTTTCAACTAACGAAAGTGTGCTATTGGCCCAGTAGCTTAAAATAATTAGGAATGATTAATAAAAAGTTACAATAATTTTAAGTTCATTATAATTTTAACATTGTATCATATATTTTCATTATCTGTTCACTCATGAACGCATTACCAGAACAAAGTATCTGGGACCAAAATTCTGCAACACAAAAGTAACCTACTACGTGGGACCCGTTGTTTATTGAATCATTGCTTGATCATGTAAAGAAATAATGTTACAGACAGTGTTGTTGTTGTTGTTGTTGTTGTTGTTGTTGTTGTTGTTGTTGTTGTTGTGACCTATTACATTTAAAGTAACATGTGATTGGAAGACGCAGAAAACCACGGAATTTCTTTAAAACAAATCTGTACATTGTGTGCTCCATCGCATGCAAGTTCGTTTGGCGTCATTCCCTAAATCGACTGGTGTATCTTCATAATCGATTTCCCTGCCGCTGAGTTTTATTTCGCAACATGAAATAGTTCTACAGCAAAAAAAAGGCAAAACGAGAGAGCAAGACATGAATAATTTCTGGCAGTATTAAGCAAGAGAGAGAAAGAGAGAAATATCAGTGTTTCGCTTGGCTTCAACAGTACATGGTCTGGCCAACAGATGGTGCTAGGGAGGTACACAAACTGCTGCAGGACACATCAGCCGAATATTCGCAACTGAAATGACGAAGCAGCAAATGGCAGCTTGGACAATACCTTGCATCCACACTGTAATGCCTTTTGTTGTATCAGCTGTTACAAATCCAACTGTTTCAAACGATGGAAACAGTAACTAGTTCGAATACAATGAAATAATTAGCAAATACAACTTACGTAAACTATCTACTGTATAATATTCTGCTGAGTTGCGTGGATTTAGGCCTACACTATACACTGTCTACTGGTTGTTTAAAATCAGTAGCACGAAGAGCTGAGAATGGTACGTGGTTGCTGTAGAAAGGGTGGACAAGGAAACAGTTGAAATTCAGTTTCAGCACAGCTCCGGCATTTGTATGGATAGACTGAGGAAACCTCAGAAAGATCGATCGAGCTGTCGGTCCCGAGATCGAAATCATATCCCGGGATGTACCAAACACGAAACGATTTATAATCAGTGGTTTGTGTAGTGTCTAATGGGGTAGTTGCTCTTAGTAGTATCAAGTTTATCATATTCCTATATCAGTAAAGTGCAGTTTTATCACATTCCTGTATGAGTAATACGCAGTTTATCACATTCCTCTATCAGTAACGTTCAGTTTGTCACATTCCTTTATCGTAGAGTGCAGTTTATCACATTCCTATATCAGTAGCGTGCAGAATGTCACATTCCTGTCTCGGTAATATGCAGTATAACACATTCTAACATCAGTGCTGTGGAGATTTTGCAGTAGTAGCTCTTGTTATCCCACAATGTCATTATGAACCTTAAACTCGCGTCCACATTCTCTTTCGTGTTTCCAAGGTTATTAATTTTGTTACAAGTTTTTCTCTTTGTTTCTTCACCACTCGCTTTTCCAGGATTTTGTGACACCCTGTAGTCTAGCAAATGAATACCAACGTAACAGACAAGCATGCTGCCTTCTTCTTTGTAATCAAAATTTTCATTTATGTTAACGACGAAAAGAATTCCACGTTAACCTGTAAATAATTAATTTTAGAAATTACTGAGTTTGGAAAAAAATTGTCTAATTTTTTAACTTCATATAAAGTAATATCGTGTGAAATCCGCAGAGCGCAGTTTTAGATAGAGACTTGTGTATCAACAACTTCAGCATTTAGGACTCTGGCTTTTTCCTATAGGATCCTCCCGTAGAACAGAGATAAATTCGCAGAGTACCTAGACGATGTCTTTATCAGCGCAGAGGTTAAAAATGAATGTGTCTTCAGGATCTAGGAAGTGTGTCATCCCCGTTTTGTGTGTGACACTAGGAAAAGGTATATAATCAAACACAACTTAATCACTGAGGTGTATTTAATGACTATGTGATGGAAACAACTACATGTTTCGGCCTGTATTGGCCATCATCAGGTTGATGATGGCCAATACAGGCCGAAACATGTAGTTGTTTCCATCACATAGTCATTAAATACACCTCAGTGATTAAGTTGTGTCTGACTACATACCTTTTCCTAGAATGTGTCTCCGGTTCCCCATGTACCCCCCATGGGGCACAATGGACGCCGTACTTTTAAACTAACACATCTTTAAAATATTTTCCTTTCTGGTGGATCAAAAAATGTATTTAATGAAGAGTAAGAATTTTAATCTTAAAAATGATATGAAAATGGATCTTAAAAATTGTATTTTTTTGTTAGTTTGACCTAGAATAAACTGGCTGCGAACAGGATTGCCATACTATCATCCGGAATGTGCTTTCGACTTGAAAAATATATATACTTTGACGTTTTTTATCAGCATAATAACAAAAAAAAATACTCAAAGCCTTTTCCTGAATCTCTGACACGTGAGAGAGTCTTTCAGCCGCTAACCTGTACTTATATTAAGACCAGAAAGTAAAAGAATGTTACATCGAGGTCACCTCTCTAGCCCAACTTTCTTCGAATTTAATGGAAATGAGCCTTTTGCCTTTGAATTTCGCAGGGAAAGAGGCGCCTTCAAAGACTTTCCTTTATCGGAGAGTGAGCTTGGGATAAAAATATCCTCCATATGATCGAACAAATGGTAGTGTAGCTGTCCGTTTGTGGAACCGGGCTGCACCACTCTAAGAACTCAAGTGGATTTTCTCTTTCACTTACTGCAGCGAATTCACTATGAAACAAACACTTTCAATATCAAGAGCTCGCACAGACGAAATGTGGAACCCAAATAAAAGTGAAGGCGATCTTCCGTCAGCCTTTTGGCTCCGTTTTCTCAGTTACTTTGCCTGCCGGTGGAACGCAAGGTTAGGTTTCACATGACGCGTTTGTCATTATTCTGCTCAACCAACGAGATTCAAAGAAAGAACGGCTCTTTGAATGACCTCAAGGCTACGAAATTTCAGTGTTATCGTTGATACCCCGTACTCATTCCTTTTAGAGGCTGAGTTGAACCCAGAACCGTAGTGTTTCGGAAAGGATTATGCCAATAAAAAAATTCCACTGCACTACTGGGAATCGAAGCTGCAACCTTCCAGCTTGTAGCGCAGTGTCTCAACCAACTGCGCCACCGTACATTGTGCCCACAGCTTGCTTTTGTGTGTGTTTTCTATAAATTTCAGAACAACTAGCAACTCTTAGCCTATAGAGCTTTTAATTTTCTGGTTTTTGTAACCGAGACGGAGTGTGTTTACTGCGCGGTACGAGCTGGGTCTAAATAAAACAGGACTTGTTTCGTCCTTAAGGGGTTAAATTAAAGATATGCTTTATATTGCCAGTAGTCTTATGGAGGAAACAGTAGTGTTCCCAGGTGGTGGGGCCCGGGGCGAATGACCACAATCGTCACAGAAAACATTTAAATTACCAGTCCATTAAGATCCTGCAGCAAAATAACGATCCTGCAGCAAAACAACCACAGGAAGAAGAAGAAGAAGAAGAAGAAGAAGAAGAAATTAGTGGGTTTTGGTCATAAAATGTAGATTATGCTTAATATGTCAGCAACGGATACGTGTACTAACCACACATTTTAAGGGATACATTTGGAATTACATACATATATATATATATATATATACATGTATGTGGGGGGGGGAGTGTGCCGCAGAATATTATAAGTTGATGTATTTGAAATTCTGCTGATATTGGAATGATTAGTCACAGAAGAGCCTTAAACGAGTAATTTACGCCACCGGAATAGAAGGCGAAATTTAACCGCTCTGCTAATTTTCGCATTTCTGTCTGACGCTGACAGTCGTCTATGCCCTAAACTCTGAATTCTTATTTTCCTTCAGCGACCTCTAAGTGACGATTCATCAAGCTGAAACAGGGACAGAAGTTAAATGTAAAGGTAAAGGTAACCCTAGAAGAGGTCACGAAGGTCCAGATGGGAATTACAACCTAGCTGTACTCTTTCTTTAACCTCGGCGCTAGATGGGGTGGGTGGTTAACACCATATCCCGGTCGCTTCACCCCCCAGCAAAGACTCGGCTTGGTGGGCTCCATGGCCGCTCTGGACGGGTAAGGAAAATCTCGCCTCCACCGGGATTCAGTCCCCTGACCGTCCAGCCCGTAGCGAGTTGCAATACCATCTGAGCTACCCCAGCTAACGGGCACAGGATGACTTGTAAAATCTGTTATGTACGTTCGGGTTAAATACAAGGCAAGGAACTTCTTGAGAGGCTAAGCAACGCCTAGCTTCTCTACAAGAAATCCGCTCCATACAATTAGTTCCGCAGGGTTTGATGTCTAAGTGCAACAATTGTGCTTCAAGTCTAGTCTTTCAGAATATACAACAGTACTTTTTTGTGTTTGTGATGGCGCTGAATATCAAAGTTTTGGCCTTATGGGAAGTTACCTGGCGTCTTTTAGTAACTACCTGCCAAACTGTACGGTGTCATGTCGCAGAACTCTGTCATCTTACTATTTCCTCTGTAACAACAATTATACCCAGAAATTGGAAGAACCTCCTTTACATTAAAATACGTCTGACTGTTGAAGCAATAAGCTACAAGTTGAAATTAAATGACGAGTAATGTCTGTTGTATTCAACCTAGAGGCTCTGTCTTGGATATCCCCTTCGTATCGCCCTCTACTCCTTCTTTCGCAACTATGATCTATGTCACATTCAACATTAGCAGTCCAATGTCGAGCTACACTTGACAGCGCTTTACGCTCATGTCAACACGTTATTCTACAACGCTTATTTTTATCTTTTTCCTTTCCTGCTACCTGGTGGCAGGAGAGTGTAGTACTTTTTTAATTAATGTGGATGTGAATGTTGGAATGCACACGAATAATTTTGGTCCACAAATGTTAAAAAAGTGGATTTCGTTACTCCGTTGGCCTCCAGATAGCAGAATTACGAATATGGAACTGCCACGTGATAAGAAGTTTAAAGTAACTTTTCTACAGAATTCTTGTCAAAAGCCAATTTACACTGTCTATTGGGGCTGTGCGTTTGGTTTAGGCACTGCGCTACAAGCCTTAAGGTCGTGGTTTCGATTCCCGATTGTGTCACTGAGATTTTTCATCGACTTAATCCTTTCGGCCGCGCTATGGCCCTGGGATCGACTCAGTTTCTAATAGAAGTGAGTACCAGGGATGTCTTCTGACGGTAAAGGCGGCCGGTGCTTAGAGCTGACAACTTTACCACCGTCATGTGCCGACTGTCTTGAAATTCTGTGTATCAGCCACCTGGAGTCCAATGGCCTGTCCAGTGAAAGTATCATGTCTTCGCGTAGTCTATCACAAAATCTCTTGTAATAGCCTCACGTAAGTCTTACTTCTGTGTCTGTCTCAATGTTTGGTGGAGGTGTTGATTAAAACCCGGCAATCCTTCCCAGGAAGTCGAAGAAGGTATGTGACGCCAGTTAGCCGACGTGCAGAGCGGTGTGGGAGGGCAGGGTCTCAAAATTGGTTTCCGGATGCTCGACTTTATTGCGTCCTGCAGACTCAATATTGTCTTGTGGCCAGCGGACATGATTAGCAGGCAGTGTCACTGTTTCTAGCCTTGGTAACGCCAGGAGCTGACATCGAGCCAGGGTCTTGGTGAAGGCAAACAGGCAGAACTTAGAGTCTAGAGGCTGTGTTGCGCGGTTCGGCTCTTTAGTTTGTCACTTAATTACTCTGTATCAGTTAGAAAAATAATTAAGTTATTAAAACGAATACTGCTGTTGTGGTAATATCACAAAACGTCCTGGGTAAAAATCTAACTTAGGAGTTCGACTACCCTGTTTGAACTTCTGGGTGATCTCCGCCTAGATGTGGCTACTATCTGATGTTTGTTGGACCGTGCATCATTGTGATAACTGAAGAATAAAAACCAACTAGATACCACTTATTATTTTATTGTACTTCTTATAGGCTCAACATGTTTCGGGCACTACTATGCCCATCAT
>Ga0123354_10015408_pt1 | contig 11936 bp, 11 predicted proteins | sample TergutLab28metaG_2_FD_97872 | JGI IMG/M metagenome (GOLD analysis project Ga0123354, IMG submission 97872) | Labiotermes labralis P4 segment gut microbial communities from Petit-Saut dam, French Guiana - Lab288 P4 | ecosystem: Host-associated > Arthropoda: Insects > Digestive system > Gut ... | reverse complement strand
GTATATATGTGTGTTTGGTTATATATATATAGTGTGAGATAAAAAACACTCTCTCGAAGTTATGTCCTTTCCTCCTGTGACACACTGTATATATATATATATATATATATATATATATATATATATATAAGTTTATTTACCTATCTACGTACCAGACCGACGGTTTGGGTTTAGCAGAGTAGTACAAACCGCCCGAATTTTCTTGGGTGTTTTGCCACCTCGTGGTGCCTTGGTGAGTCTCCACTGCCGTGAGATTTGTTTGACCCAGAAACATATGTTCTGGGCATGTGAAATGAGTTACAGCCGGCGGTTTTATTTCGGACCATGACGTTAGCCATTGTGAAGTCTCTGTCAGAATCGGAAGCACGAGCGATGAATGACGCCAGACTGATATTTGGCACTCTGTCAATTCTGGATTAATGCCGTGGCTACATCTAGAATATACACCGCAGCTGATCTGTGTATTTATTTTCGACCTTAATTACATGATGAAGGTGCGTCATATGGAACATGTGTAAACCTGCTATATACGTTTCCATCTGTTCTCGTGTGAAGATGTATAATTTATGATATCATTATGATGTCAACTTGTTGGGTCTTTCGTGAAATTTAGTGTGTGCAGTAAGACGTACTTTGGCGCATTTTGATTGAAAGTGTTGCATCAACAATGATTGAAGTCTCAATCCTTATATGTATATTTTGACATTTTGCTGACCGTGCATCTCTGTATAAACTTAGCAATTACCAACTTAATGCACAAAATCTTCTTTTATAATAAGTTTATTATACGCCTCTACATGTTTCGAGCACTATGTGCTCATCATCAGGAGGTCAAAATTGTATTACACAGCATCTGGTATCATCACACCTATAGGTGGGCGTCCCGTGCACAGTTTCAGGCTCTCAAACTGCACCGGACGGCCACATACAGGTGTGATGATACCAGATGCTGTATAATACAATTTTGACCTCCTGGTGATGAACACAGCGCTCGAAACGTGTAGATGCGTATAATAAACTTATTGTAAAAGAAGATTTTGTGCATTAAATTGGTTAATTGCTAAGTTTAAACCCTTAAATAGTGACCTACCATAACAGCAAAGTGTCTCGGTTGGTGCTGACACGGTGGCCTCGCCCGTGTGCCATTTGTACACACCCACCAGTTTGGCAGTTCTTGCCCGATCGTCATGCGGAGATGGTTTTTCGTTCCGCATATGGTTGTTCATGAGAAGCATTCACCGTGCCTGAGCGGTCATGTCTTCTGGAAGACTTCTTTCTTCAGGCCAGATTAAACACAAGACCCCACAGCAGTGCGGCACTCTTCGTCTCTTCGATCGATAAGTCACAGATTTCTTGAGCAAGTAGAATGGGAATCGTCGGATGCGTCGTGAAAGTCCGCATATCTGGCCTCCCCTGTCACCAGACCTCACCCCTTCATTTCTACTTCGTGTATGGCATACGTGAGATGAAACCTTGCGGTGCCTGATGGACGGTGCTGTCCTCATACGCGTTAGCTATAAAGTATACGGAAAGCTACACGTGCTGTTTCAGAACGAGCTCCCCTTTGCTAAGCCAGTACGGTGGCTTCTGATAGCTTCAGATATCTTCCGTGGCAGTCCCCAAAGGAACCGTATGTTAAGTCCCAACTTACGTTATGCTTGAACCGGATAACGGCGCAAATGCTGAGCTGCTGACCCGTGTTAGTGTAACATGTTACCTTCGCTTGAAGGCGATGAATAACGATCCGATGTTTCACAGAAGTTGCGTGGGGTCTGCAGTATGCCATGTTAATGTATCAAACAGTAATGTTACTCAGCCAACATTTTACTGAGAACATTTTGGCATTATTTAGGCATGTCCTTACTTCTGCGTGCTTCTCTGTTGGTGGGCAAAGCTGCGAGCTGACAGATGGAGTAGCTCTGGACTTCCCACTCTCTCCTGTCATTTTTCCGCCAGCAGAAATAGCGACTAATGTTACTCCATTAAGAAAGTTCTTCCTACACCATGCGATCCTGTATTTTATTTGTTTTTGGTGGGGGCTCAGGAGAGGTGTAGGTCAGGTAAGTAACGAAGCACCGTACCCCCCCCGACCGTTAGCAAACACTTCAGCTTCGTTTTCCCGGGCTGTGGAATGTAAGGATACTATTCAGTTTTCGGATGGTTGTTGGCAGGTGTGATGTGTCTGATCCGGTTAAATTTCGCGGCACACAAATGCACAAAACCTGCTTCTGTTTGTCGTAGGCCCTATATTGACACTGTGCTACGAACAGGTACATAAACTTGGGTTTTTATCCTGTAACAAGCATTATGATTCAATTACATAAGTAAGAGGGTGAGAAAATATCATGGGCGAGTAACAGTTATTAGGACTAACTGTTAACTAATTAAACAACCCCATTGAGCAGAATTCTTCTTGAGAAGTTAATAGTTCCTCAACTAGCCAAGAAATTCGCCGCGTTGTACGGACCCCGCATCTGCAAGAACCTGCCACGTGCCATATCCTGAGCCACATCAATCATGTCCATGCCCTCCCATCGCACTTCTTGAAGACCCATTTAAGTATTTCTCCATCTACGCGTAGGTCTACCAAGTCAACTGTTTCCCTCAAGTCTCCTCACCAAAACCCTGTACACACGTCTCCCTCATACACGCTACGTGGCCAGCCCATCTCATTCTTATCGATTTTAAACACCTGAATAATATTTTGTGGGGAGTACAGATCATACAGCTCCTCGTTATGTATCTTTCTCCACTCACCTGCAACTTCGTCCCTCTTAGGCCCAAATGTCTTTTTCAGCACCCTATTCTCGAACATCCTCAGCCATTTTTTCTCCCTCAATGTGAGCGACCAATTTCCACACCCGTTACAGTACAACAGACAAAAGTGTAGTTCTGTGTCTTTTAATCTTTATATTTTTGGATCGGAAGGTGAAGACACAAGATTCTGCACCGAATTCCATCATGAGTACCATACATGTAATGTAGTTAAATTAAGCGTCAGTGCTCGGAAGACGATTGGCGTGTACTGTACTGTACTGTACAAGGGAAATACTTTTATGAGCGCGCGCTCGGGCGGAAGAATTTGACTCTTCTCCCGCCGTGATAAGTAACCGACCCACAGCGCATAACTTTGTCTCACTTTCGCGCTGTCTAGAAAACTCGTATGTAGAAATGAGGAAGTGATCGAGACAGCACCAGTTCTACATAGAGACAGCAGAACAAACAATCAAGATATCACTTTACATCGCAACACACCAGTTCCTATGTACATCTGGTCCCTTGAAACGTCTTTTTTTTTTTTTCGGTCAGCGATGTGTTGCTGTTATTGTGTGCGGTTGGTGTTCCTGTGCCAACATTTCCAGTGCCTGTCAGTAACACACAGATACACGATCTGCGCCCGGAGGCACGCTTTACCCTCTCGTCACATTGTATCCGTTAATATCGTTTAATGATCACGCATGTCTGTCATGTACATAACGGACAGACGGACAGAGAAGAGCACTGCGCTGTTCTGGGTTATTACACATCGAGTAATGGCAATTCCTTCCCGACGTTTCGGGACAACCTATTCCATCTTCAAGTACATGGAGCAAGGTGCCATTTTCGGCCAGAGTTACTGTGACTTTATGATACATTTGTTTTAAGACAAATACTTGTTCTTGTTTTTTATACCTGAACTAACAAGTGTATTTCAGTTTGGGCAGTCCGGAGTAATACTTATATAGCCAGCGTTTGTTTTCCAGGGTAGCAATATCTAATGTAACGTAAAATACTGAGCATAGCGCGGTGAAGTGTGATAGCGGTGATGAAAATTCGGGTTCCATTAAAGGGCGGAAATTCTTTTAAACAATTGAGCGAATGTTAGCTTCTAAAGGATCTGCCTTACATAATGTCGTTGTGACTGAGCAAGGTACTGAGTCACACGCCGGTCGACATCGTTACCATTACTTTGTAGCCGCGTTGTGGAGGTTGAGAGAAACTGTGTCCTCTCTGAGGTACGCATGGATGCCGAAGAGAGAGGTGTAACTGGGAGAGTGTCGTCTCTGTGAGATTCGAAGCCATACTGAAGAAACGGCTGTGTTTTCTGCAGCGTGGCACAACCAGTTGGAAACACTCCGATGGATGAAATTAACCCCCAGTTTTCTGTATGAATGTATGAACCACCAGTGCAATAGGCTGTGAAGTAGCGCCTGGATATCAAGTGGCTAATTATATTACTGGGGGGTACGCGGTGGCTGAGTTGGTTGAGGCACTGCGCTATAAGCGTTCGATTCCCGATGGTGTCACTGGAATTTTTCATTGACGTAATCCTTCCGGCCGCACAATGGCCCTGGGGTCGACTCAGCCTCTAACAGAAATAAATACCAGGAATATGTCCTTAGGGAATAGGGGGGTAAAGACGGCCGGTACCATCTTCATGAGCCGATTGTCTGGAAATCTGGGAGCCTCAAACTCCTGGTGCCCTCCGGGCCTGTCCAAGCTTGTACAGAGATTTGTTTATCTTATATTATGTTATTGCATATTGCGCTATGCTACAATACACAGTAAAGAGGTGATAACTGTAGGTAAGAAATGAAGAAGAAACAAAAGTTATTGTAGAAAGTGAAATAGAATTTTCGTATTTCGCCGCCCCGCAGTAAGACCGTCACTGCACCAACTAGAACACACTGTTTGATCGTTTACAATATTGCTGTCAGTATCTCCTCCGATAAAAGCTTGCTGCATGCGGCACCGCGTCACTGTGATGTAACGGCTTCGTTATCAGCAGCATGCGCTTCTAAGGACGTTATGCGCAGTGTGCTGAATACCTGTAAAGCTGTTTTAAAGTGGACTGCATCGCGTTGCAAATGGAGATGACCCGGTTCCTTCGTATTGTGCCGTGTGTGTACGTTACTGGTTGGACGAAATGGGTAAAGTGTTGCGTACAGTAAAATGGACGAGATGGGTTGACGCGGGCGGACCTGTTCATAAACGCCGCTAGGTTACACATGTGTAGGTACGCGCGACGTCTTCAGTGTATGGTGACGTTTTCCTCAGCATAATTGTGTACGCATTCGTTGTTTCCCGAACACCTCACCAGATTTCCTCGCCGTAGTATTGCTGGGAGCCGTAGCTATTCATGTGACACGTGCACGTGCTTTTAATAACTTCATTTCACCTGTGCCTGCTGGTTACGTAAGTTCTTTTTGGTCTCGTCGCCAGAAATTGGAATGTAGCCGCAATGAAAGTTTAGCCAATAAATCTTGCTCAAATGTGTCAAAATCTGCATATTTACTGCCAGCACTTACATATCAACATTATTTTTACAAACAAGTGAGAAACATACGTTTGATAATGTTTCGCCTTCCCGTCTTCTGTCTAAACACCTGAATATTATAGATAAAACGCCCTCTCCCTTCAAATCCTGTGACATAATAATAATAATAATAATAATAATTATTATTATTATTATTATTAACTGCAATTGGGTTGTCACGCGGTGGCAGTGGTTTTTTTACATCCATACAGAATATGAAATTGGTTACTATTAAATTTAAGTCGGGAGGGCTACATGTGTAGCATGTAGTGGCAACTTGGAACCTTGGGAACCATCTCAGCATCTGCTTATAGACACAAGGAAACCAAGAAAAATCTGTGTCGAGGTGGCCGGTCACAGGACCTTCCGAATAGACTTCTAGCCATCAGTCCGGCATGTAAAGTAAAAAACAGCAATGCACACATAGTACAGCAAATACCAATAAGATGACGACAATACACACAAGACAGTTACAACAATACACACGGCCAACCAACAACAATTACACACAAGAGAACTTAAAACTAGAAACAATACACAAGACAAATTAAATTACATCAAATGCTACCACAATCGCTTACCTCCGCTTACCATTCCAAGATTTGTGGTCTGAGCCGCTAACAGCGTCGTTCAATAAGCATTAAGTTAAATATACTCATAAAAGTAAAGTTCTTTCTCTCCACGACATGTCGGCATGTAGGGGGAGTAGAGGTGTAGCTCCACTAATTCTCAACCTCAGCACTAGATGGGGGCTTCTCGTCCCAGCCGCCTTACCCCGTGGAAAGAACCTGGTACCCGTTAAGTTGGAATCTGGGTGAACGTTAGTAACGGCCTGGCCGTTTTGGAGAAGAGCAAATCTCTTTCCCCGACTGAGGTTCGAAACCCGTAGTCACATTAAAGGATGTACAGCACGAGTGCTGGTGTGTACAAAATGTTAGTGAGGAAACTGAGGCTAAGAGCCTAACGGAGGGTAGACAGGAAGAGAGTAATGGGATGGGATGGTGTGCGTTAAGCTGTGTGTTTCCGACAGAGAATGACTTTCCTGCAGATCGCCCTGGCCTTCAGTCTACGCGACTAGCCACTCTGCATTTACCTACAAAAATCACATGTTGCTTCTTATAGCATAGGTCCTTAGTATGGCCTCTCAAGGCCGTCAGTGAAGACGGGAAATCTGTTAGCGTAAGTATAGCCCTGGTTACAATATAGCACTGCACTGCATTTCGTACTCGGTAAAGGCTAAAAGGACCAAGGGGCGTCGACTGGAACTTCCCATCAGTCTGCGCTCTTAGACTTTTGTTTGTTTGTTTCGTTCGTTCGTTGGTCGGTAGGTCGGCGTGTTTGGTTGGTTGGTTGGTTGGTCGGTCGGTTGGATGATCTGTTTAGTTGGTTTGTTTTTTGCTAGTTTGTGTGTGTGTTTGTTTGTTTGTTTGTTGAGTGTTTTGGTTGGTTTCTTGGTTGGTCGGTTCAGTCGGTTTGGTTCGGTTCGGTGTGGTTGCGTTGGGTTGATTGGTTAGGGAGTGGGTGGTTGGTTGGGAGTGTTAAACGAATTCAGCTGCCTCAAGATGGCGGTCCCTTGAACAAGGTGATGTAACCTAAGGTTTCACAAAGACGGAGAATTTCTTTGCGTGTTGTGTAACAGTTATTTTTTTCAAGAAGATACAGGTTACGAAAGTGAATTGCCAATGACCCGTTCTTGTCAGACATCCTAATTATTTGACGTGTTGCCAGTAAGGCCTTTTGCCAGCCGTCTCCCCTTCGTGTAGAATTATGTGATTACATCATAACTGTGCTCACTCTGGTCTATTTTAAAGCATGTCGGTTCTAATTCAGCCTATATAGAAGCGACGTGAGTCTTTTCTTCAAAGAAAGCCTTCTGGATGCAGACGTGCGATACTTGGAGCAGGACGTCAGTTGAACGAGATTTACCTACAACTGGGGACTGGATGTTGCTTTGTGGGCCGGGTTTGATTCCTAGCAAGGAAGGTTTTTTTTCCTCATGCCGCAATATCTATATCGAATATAGGTTCTGTTTAGCCTGCTAAGCACAGAATGTAGGTGGCTGTCAGCAACAAGACGGCCTCAGCGCTGTTGTGATCATACTCCTATTTGCAATGTACGAAGTATACCGTTCACGGTACGGTGCTTCGAAGTAATTCTACCTTTTTCACATTACTGTAATATTCAGCCTTCGCCCTATCAACACATATGAATACACTCGACATTGGCACATGTCGGTTAAAGTGCCCAAGGGTTATGACGTAATAATGTTTTAATACTATGAATAAAAACTCTATAAAACTCTAATACGACCCATACCGACTTTCGGGCGTGCAGCCTCGACAACAACCACGGAAGTACGAAACGTGCTCAGAATATTTGAACGGAACACCACAAGGAAAACGTGGACCCATTACGAAAAAGAACGCTGGAGAATAAGAACCGACATAGAGACAAAAGACGTGTTACAGAGGGCAGATATTGAAATTTTTTTAAAATCCCTCCACCTGGGATGTTTTGATTATGTTGAAAGAATGCAAAGTCAACGAATGCCAGAAGAAACTGCTACAGCTACAGTGGAAGGAAGAAGGAAAGGGGAAAACCACGTAAAAGAGAGAGGGACGAGTTTGAAGAGGACGTAAGTATTAATGAAAAAAAAAGCAAGTGGTCAGTGGTCGTCTGGAATGGACGAATATTGTGCTCGAAGACGAGGTACAGAACGGACTAGTGATGAAGAAGAAGAAGAAGAAGAAGTACTTCTTTTTCTTCTTCTTTCTTTCTTTCTTTCTTTTTTTTCTTCTTCTTCTTCTTCAATCCTGGACCATGAAACGCGCTTTCATTTTACCACCTTATGAACTTCACGTGTAGGTTATACGGTTCAACATATAGCATTGACTGACGGCAGGTTTGTTGGCGTGTCAAGTATCTAACGTTCACTGTATGCTTACTTTAATAAGGGACTGTCAAAAATTAGCATCAAAGAATGGTTTGTGACGGCAGGATGTGTCCACTCAGCAGGGCTGTCACAACGGGCGGGTTAATGACGAATTGTGTCTGTGTTTGAATCGGAGCGCAACGCACTGCCCTACACGTATCCGAACAGAAAGATCCGAAAGGAGGATATATTGAAACCTAACACATTAGGAAATGTACACATATCGAAATATTTAAGATGTATTTTTATCCTTTCACTGAAGAACTTCGAAAACGGCAAGACTTGTGGATCAGTGTATACGACATTTCCTGTTTTTATTTTTCCTAGTTTTGGCCAATTCGGGTAGGCCCTTCTATTTATGCCTCAATTCTCCCGCCGCTGAACAGTTTTTAAATTACAATACGTGCTGCTGAATGAATCAAGTACACTGCACAGCTAGTGTAAGCTATCGGGCGTTGCTTTCAGTAAAGAGAACGGGTAATATCTTGCTGTATCTGAATGCAGCGTTGCAACTCGACAGACCCCACCGAGTCGCGCCGTTGTCTTCCCGCCAGTCTGATAGCGTATCGGCGTGAAAATTCCCATTCTGTTTGTGCAGACTTGCTTTGGATCAGTTATCTTGTTCACTGAAGCAGTCCATGCACAGTGTTGAGTAATGAGTCGCTAGAGGATATCCAAATGTTTTAGATGGGAGAGCGCTGAAGTACCCTGACGAATGGTTTCATCACATACCGTAGACCGGTGAAAATATTTGAAAAGAGCGCGCAGAGGAAGTAGACCAAAAGGTGATGGAAAGTATGGGGGGCGAAGTTTGTGCCTGGACGACTGTTCAGCTACTGTAGACCGGTGGATTATATTAAAAAATGGCGCTGAGGATATCACTTGGAACTGAACGTGATTAAAATGTGGGAAATGGGCCAGTCGGAATGCCAAAATATTTGTTTCATAACCACACATTCCCTGGTTAACTCATTCTTGTATTACGATTTGGGTCGATGTGAATTTTTATTATTTTGACGAATTTGTTGTCTTTACTTCGAGATTCGTGGTTTTATTTAGTGGACGATGATAATATATGTGGTATTACTGGGAGCACGCCATGATCATACCCAAATTCGTCAGTGAAATTTCCCACTCTTCGCTGTATGTCCTACGCATTTACTCCCACTAATGGAAATAATTTTTAAGTGACACTTCCATTGTTGTACAGTGAATGATGTAAGATAGAAGAATTTAAAAAACGGGGCATTCTGTCGCCATCTTTTGAGAATGAATGAATATGTGATCGAACATGATCCAACTCTTTGAAGTTCAACAGTGGCACTACAGATTGTGTCCATAAGTCTGAGATTTGAACATCGGCTAATTCCTTGACTGAGGTTTCCGTGATGTTTCCCAGTACTCTTCCAGGATAATTTCAGAACTGGAAAGGAATTTCAGCTTATTGCTGTGGAGTCTCTCTCACACAGGATACCAAAAATGTTCACTTCTTTGGACACATGAAGAACTAGCGTTAATTTCTATTTGCGAGTTGTCTTCCCGGACATCTTCGTCCTTGAATATAGAAGCTATTTGCTGTCTCGAAATGACGGTGACAAACTACTCTTGCCGCAGTGAAATTTCCGTAAGAACAAAGTACTTCTGTGGGTTTGTACAGTTTTGGGATTATCGGATTTGCTCAGAAAGAGGAGTTTTCTACAACGCCACACACACACACACACACACACGTCCCTGTTGTCCAGACACTGAAGCACTGGTTGTGCAGTGTCAGAATACTGAAGATGAATCAAGGAGAACAGGGTCACGTTGCAACTTAGTCTCCTTACTGACTAGTTATAGAGCTTCTGTGTTATTCTTTGCAAAAGTGTGTTTTCGCCAAATAAACTGAAATCTGCATAGACTAGAAGCTGATGTGTGCCATTCGAATTACAGTCCCTCCTGGTTCGCTTTGAGCCATTAATTGCATATTCCAGAGCAAAACCGAAAAGCCATGGCAATAAAGCATCTCCTTCTTTCAGACAGTTGTGAATATGAGCCGTGTCGAACACATATTTGCCTATCCGGACTGTACTGTAAGTTTAATTTAAACACATTTCAATTACGCCGGCTGGTTCGTGGGTTTTAGCAGTCTCGGTGGGGATATTATACAAAACGTTCCTCATAACCGAGTCTTACTCTGTGTTGGTCTACAAATAGCTGATGTACAGCCCCATTGAATTCCCAGTTTATCAAAAGTATTTGTTGAATGCAGAATGGCTGATCAGTAGCTGATTTATTGCTTGCAAATCCACACTGATTGACCCCAGTAATTTCATAAATATGTGAAGAGGACCTGGTCGGAACAATGTCGAATGAAATGTTGTGTTTAGTGAACAGCAGCGATATGCCGCGACAGTTACTATGGTTTATCGCCGTTCTCATGGACACTGTAATAGAATCTTTCCACTCTTGAGACAATTCGAAACAGGAGTAGTAAGGTTATGGATGTCAAAACATACTATCTATTTCCTCACTAAATCAAGTTCTGCTGGAATTTTATCAGATCCACGTGATTTGTAGCATTTCGGCTTCCCACTGCATATTGTCTGAACCCCAAAGGCTCTAGAGATTCTGCTGTATGTAAAGGATTTCAGCATGCCTAACAGTATGTCTTATGTATGTTCAGCTACTGACAAGTAATTCTTCTACGTATCCGAAGTACACTGGAGTCTGTATCCAAATCACACTTCTCATCCTTTACTGAGCTATTTCTAGCATGGTAAACCCTCTTTAATTCAAATTTGTCTCTAATATTCACGTTCATGCTGTCTGTTTAAGGCTCCATTATTTTACCTTCATAATGTTCCCGCGTTTTGCCCCCGGCGTGTATTCTATTACCACTTCTTACGTTGTTCAGGAAGGGATAGTTTCAATGACATTTTGCTTTTTAAGATGTTAAAAAGAACGGACATTTCTAGTTCTTGGAAGATGTAGTCCTTAATAATTCTCCTTTTTATTTCCATTCGCGTTGTCTTAATTCAGTACGCGTGGTTGAACATAATACAGCAGTTGTGATCCTAAGGTGCGTTTTGCATTCAGGTCTTCGGGAATGTGTCGCTGCGCTACTGGTTCCCGACGTTTCAAAGGTGTGTAGTGCCTTCAGCTTTAAGTGGTGCATGAAGACACCACGTTCCTTCCGAACGTCAGTTACCGCTTGCCCACCGACGCATCTTCACATACCAGGAGATCTGAATCCTTAACTGCGCCCCTGTGGAAGTGTTGAGTGTCTCGAGGTAGGCCTGTGTTTTCCAAGACTCACTGATGACAAATTGACCTTCTGATTTCGTAGTAGTATGTGGCATAGTTTTCAAGCCCTTCAAATACGAGGGGGTGCTGATAAGTCGTTAGCCCGACCAGGAAGGAAACAAGCTACAGCGACCAAACTTGGGATTTATTCAACATACTCCCAACTAAGCTCAATACACTTCTTAGCCCGTTGCTCTAACTTTCACAAGCCACTCAACAAAAAAAAAAATCAGAATGCTGTCCGTCCAACCAGGTCTCCGCTTCAGCAATGACCTCCGCGTCGTACGAAAAATGGCTACCTTTCAATTGTGCTTTCAGTCCAAGGAACAGGTAGTAGTCCGACGGGGCCAGATCCGGAGAATAGGGTGGGTGATCAAGACACTGGAAGCCCAGGTAGGCCAGTTTCTTCTGGGTTGCAAGTGC
>Ga0123354_10015407_pt1 | contig 11937 bp, 7 predicted proteins | sample TergutLab28metaG_2_FD_97872 | JGI IMG/M metagenome (GOLD analysis project Ga0123354, IMG submission 97872) | Labiotermes labralis P4 segment gut microbial communities from Petit-Saut dam, French Guiana - Lab288 P4 | ecosystem: Host-associated > Arthropoda: Insects > Digestive system > Gut ... | reverse complement strand
GAACACTGCTTTATACGAGAGTGCGCGCACTGGCAACTTCAGTTGCTCAACTGTTTAGTTGCCCGGATACAGAACACTGCTTTATACGAGAGTGCGCGCACTGGCAACTTCAGTTGCTCAACTATTTAGTTGCCCGGATACAGAAAACTACTTTATACGAGAGCGCGCGCACTGGCAACTTCAGTTGCTCAACTATTTAGTTGCCCGGATACAGAAAACTACTTTATACGAGAGCGCGCGTACTGGCAACTTCAGTTGCTCAACTGTTTAGTTGCCCGGATACAGAAAACTACTTTATACGAGAGCGCGCGCACTGGCAACTTCAGTTGCTCAACTATTTAGTTGCCCGGATACAGAAAACTACTTTATACGGGAGCGCGCGCACTGGCAACTTTTCTGTTGCGGCAACAAAAACGTTTGCTGCCTATTGCAGCCAGACCCTTTCTCGAGGCAACAGAAATGTTGCTGATAACGATAGGACGCTCACATGTTTCAGTCTGTCCGCGCGCACTGGCAACTAAACAGTCGCTTGCTAGCTGCAGTAAGGTGCACAAGCCTTGTGTCTTGAGTCATACGGCAATGTCTATCGTACAGGACATAGAGAAGTTAATATGCGAGGTGGTATAATAAAAAATAGAAAGAATACAGCGGCAGAAATCTGAAGGATAAATTGTGGTACGAAGTTTTCAAGTCAGTCCTCACGAACTGGAGTGAGCTTCCAGCTGAGCAGAAATCAGAAAAATGTGTGTTAATTTTCTTGTTCATATTATTGGGCATCATGCTGATGATATTTGTATATTGGGCAGAAGCGTACATACTGTAAAGGAAAACACAGAGGCCTCAGTAGTTTCTAGTAAGGAGATTGACCTAGAGGTAAATGCTAAAATAAACTAAGTTCATGGTCATGTCTCGAGATCAACATGCAGGACGAAGTCACAGTATAAGGATTGATAATAGTTCCTTTGAAAGGGTGGAACATTTAAGATATTTTGGAACAAACGTAACGAATCAAAATTGTATTCAGTAAGGAAATAAGTGCATATTGACGTCACAGAATACATGCTATCGCTCGGTGCAGAATCTTTTGTCTTCCAATTTTCTATCCAAAATATAAAGATTAAGGTATACAGAAATAGAGTTTTCTGTTGTTTTGTATGGGTGTGAAACTTGGTCAAATTAAAAAAGAAATACCACCCGGCTCCCACTGTTAACGCACTCTCGAAACTGTTACACCTGTAATCAGACTTTGAAAAGGAAACGGATGGACATTTTAATGACAGAAGAAAATGTACTTTGTGAAACAACAAATTTATTTCCGTGAAAGAATGTCCGTGCTGGCATGAAAGAATTGTTACATTTTACCATACTGCCAGGGAACTGACCCTTGTGGCGAAGTGAAATACTTTGCGAAATACTCTCTTACAGCAATACCTCTAACGTTGGCACTTGTTCCGACAGGCTTTACACTTTCCAGGGGACATTCATACAAAGTGTCGTCGAACTGAATGCCATCATTTTCCTTACATAATCGTGCAGAACGCAGCAAACTTTAACAATGTTATTACAAAAGTCAGGTTTTACGTCAATTGGTCTATGGAATATTCGCCATTTATTAGCCAAAATTCCGAAGGTGCATTCGACTTTCCTTCGTGATCCTGACAACCTGTATATATATACAGGGTGGCGCGGAGCCAACTGACACATTTCAAATGGTCATAGATAATATATGGAAACAGGGAAAAATAAGCGAAACCGTCTATAAATACGACCAAGTATGCTATTTGTTACTCACAGATTACAAGCTTATTTTCTGAACAGCAGGCAGATGGCCTCCGTTTACATCAATGCATTGTTTTAAGCGTGTCTGGAAGTTGCCGCACACGTTCCTCCGTAGGTCCTCAACAATAGCCGTAACTTTATCAACAATGGCTTGTTTGAGTTCTTGAATAGTCACGATACGCCTCCGGAACACACGGCCTTTCAGGAACCCCCACAGGAAAAAAATTGATACAGTGAGGTCGGGCGACCGGGCAGGCCAAGCGATGTCGCCGAAACTACGAACACAGATAACACGTTGTTGCACGTTCCAACGCTCCATTGCTACTGACCACACGAAATGGCGTCCTCTCCTCTACCGTTCCCCTTCCCGCCAACCATGACAAGCTATCGCGCCGGCGCGATATTCAAATTTGAAATGTGTCAGTCGGCTCCGCGACACCCTGTATATACGTTTCAGAAATGTTAACTATTTGTTTGGATATGGCCGTAACACACGCTCTGATAAGGCGAATGCCTCGCCACCTACAAGCACAAATGGCAAGGATAATCCTTCTGCGTCACTGGGAAGAACCTCTGGGATCCGGAATATTCAGTTTATTGCTCTCCAGTAATTTTCCAAATATCGAGTTTTTAAACACATTAGAGTCACTGGACGAACCGTAGGCTCCAACCTCTACTGATATGAAACAACAGTCTGCGTCTGCCACAGCCACGAGGACCGTAGAGAAATAGTTCTTGTAACTGAAAAATTGAGATCCACTCTCATTTGGCTTCCTGATCCTAATGTGCTTTCCATCAACAGTTCCTATGCAGTACGGAAAATTTGTCTTCTAGTACAATTTATCTGCTGTATGTTTCCGGTCATCTTTATCTCTAGCTGACATATAGGCCAGTTTCAGACATTCCCATATCCCGTCACAGTTATCTCTGACAGTTTCACTTACAGTTGTAACACCGAGAATGTACTCATAATGTAGAGAAATGAAACTGTTACCCGTCGTAAGGTACCTGTAAACAGCATATTTATTAACCTTTTGATGCCTAATGTCAACTATAGTGGTCGTACGGCACCGCTAACCTCTAAAGTTGCATTTTATATATTTATTCAACAAATATAGGCACTGCATATCTGAAACATGATATATACTCTCCGTTTTTATTCTCTTCAAAATGTAGATTGTTTCATAATTCTAACATATTTGGTTCATGCATTATTCACATTTTATATACAGGGTGTGCTAAAATTAAAAAAAAATTCCTGCGCCAAAATGGTAATTATTAAAACTGAAATCAATCGGACAAATTAAGATAAAAGTATTATATCGAAAACAGTAGATAGTAGAAATATTTCAATTTGTTTGAGGAAAGGAAATTCAGGCATGGTGGAAGAATCTAAAGAAGTGTTTCAAGAGGGAGTTAGATTCACATAAGAATGCGACATCTGGTGAGGGCAGCAGAAAACCTCGTAAATATCTGCATTTAGACCAACTGCTATTCCTTTTACCTCACATTGAAGATGGCGAAACGCAAAGTAATTTAAACACTCTAAATGATTAAGAGGAATCGAACAGTTCGCAAGAAGAAGAAAAGGAACGGCTTCGAAATATTCGAAAAAAAAGAAGCGAACCGAAATTTCCTACGAGAAATCACTAATGCAGATTTTGCGGCAGAAAAGAAATGGATGATACTGATGTAGATGCACACAAGTGCTTTTTATTGTCTGTGCACCCATCTTGCAGGCAGTCTAACGACGAACAGAAGTTTCTGGCTCGGATGGAAATTCTAAAAATCATGCGACACGTCAAACTGCAACAAAATTTGTACAGGTACTCATCTTGTTCCTTGCCTTCCCTTTTCAAACGCAAACAGTTTCCTTCCCAACTCATCGCATTTTGCATCCTATCAACAAAATCCACAACCAGTAACTTCTATGCAGAATTCAAAAATTCTCTCCCGGTACTTGTCCAATTACTCAGTCCAGCCTCAAAGACCACCAGCTTCCACATCTGCCCTCCCTCAGTATCATACCGGTCCCAGCCCTATCTCCAGTAACGCACCTCTCCTGCCAGGTGAAGATGGCTGTAGTGACGTCTCTTCTGTCCTACTTGTTGGTTCAACAGCACATATGTAAGCTTAATTTCTTTTTTCATTTTTCTATAAAAATTTTGTGGCTTCAGTTGTATTAGTATATCTTACAGAGAGTGATATCTGAAATACAGTAATATGCGAAAATATGTATTTTCTTACCTTAGTGTTACTGCCAGTCTCTCTTGTGGTGACACAGACAGGCGTAGTCGAGTATTTTTGTAAGTAATTCGTGGCCCAACAAGCACTAGCAGTTTATCAAAACTTTCTATACTCATTCTGAAGTAGCTGAAAAATTTTCCTCGCCAGTTTCTTAAATCCTCATACAATTGATAAAACTGCACATTTAAAAGTCTTTTACTGACTACTGGATGCACCCAGTATCGCATTTTGCGTCGATCTTTCCTTATTCTAAGCAGAAGAGCACATACACATGCTGTCTCTGTGAAGTCCATTTTGTACTGAAAGAAAAAAAGTTGTCCGTACAAGCAATTGTTTAGTTGCAGTGCGCGAACGTTCTAACACTAGATGGAAATTAGTGGTCAAATTCACGTCGTGGTCACTTTACCAATGGGGTAGGGGGGAGGGCAGTCAGCGGTTTGCACTGGAGGGGAGGCCGGATGGGCCTCAGATCCGATCTGGACAATCTGGAAAAGAGATCTCGTGTCGTTACCGGTAATTTCAGCGTAATCTCTATACCGACTGAGGTGTCCCAGCTGCACCCAAGATACGGATACGAAAAAGAACATTTTGCAAGTAGGGCAGGGGGAGAGTCAAAGTTCAAAGCAGTCAAGTAAAAAGACTTTTATTGAAGGCTTTCCAGCCGTCCCAAAGTGTGGGTCAGAAATATTAGGAGCCAGCCGCGCGGCTTTACACACACACACACACACACGCGCGCGTTTGCTACAAACGAATTTAACTAACCGCGAACCTTTTGTGGAGTTACCGGTCTTAACTTAGTAGCCATGCACACTGCACACTGTACCAAGACTTGCGAACAAGCCAGATATCATATGTGCCATGCGCTCCGTCCGTCTGTCATTTGACCGTGTGAGCGATTGAAAGCTTTGAAAACAGGCCTTCCTTCTTCCATACAAATCGCACAGGTTTTACATCGGCTGTAATGTCGGAGGTTGCTAATCGCAGATTAATTATTTTCTGTTTTACACAAATTAGCTACCTGTGTCCAGAAGGAAGCGGAATAGTTCGTCTCTACATAACGACACAGAACACAGAACACACAACACAACGCAACACAGCACAACACAACATAACGCAATATAACACAACACAGCACGACACGATACAACGTAATACAACACAACCCAACGCAACACAACACAACGCAACGCAACATAACACAAAATAACACAACTCGTCATAACACAACGCAATACGTGTACAACGCAACACAACGCAACGCAATACAACATAACACATAATAACACAACACGGCATAACCCAATGCATCGCAACACAACACAACGCAACACAACATAACACAAAACGGCATAACACAATACAACACAACACAACATAACACAAAATAGCACAACACAGCGTAACACAGCACATCGCAACACAAAAAAAAATAACAAACACGGCGTAACGCAACACAACACAACACAACGCAACACAACATAACACAAAATAACACAACACAAACACACACACACACATATATACATACAGCACATACTGCAAGAACATAAGCCTAATCCAGTGGACACTCGTTCCTCTTTCTACACGACCAAGCACCTTCCAATTTCAGCAGCCAACAACCACCCTCAGCAGTCTCGAGAAAGGGGCCGGTAAACTCTCACACAATACACGTACGTCATACTCTCACACAATACATCAAACGCGGAATTTTTTTTACAGTGAATTGCATTTAACCCAGTTTCTCATTTCTGTACCCTCTTAACACACTAGCTGCCATATAGCAACCAACTGCCTTGTACACCCTGTGTGACGTGCACGTTTCGATGCCTAGATATTGAAGATTACATATGTTTGTGCGTCTAAATATGTATGTCAGAGAAGATATTACATAAATTGTGTAAATACTGTCCTTTCGGTAAAGTTTCTGTCCTAATAATGAGTATGTCATCACTCCTACAGGCATGTTATTCTGTCATGTTATGGGCATGGAGTAAAGGGGGTGGTAATTTGTAAATTATATTGCAGCTAATGACTCCATGCCTATGGCATTGATTAACAACACGTAATTGCAACCTGCCCCTCAACTTGAAACGTCGGGCTGATATCGGTCTAACGGATTAAATCAGCGAGGAACAGGACCTGCCATTTCGCTCCGACAATAAATCAGGAATTCTACAAATTTCCTTCTCCCCTGCCGGTAAAGCAACTGGCTGATATACCGCTGACCATGAATAAGCAACCCATAATATCAATTTTACCTAAAACGCGTGGAGGGCAAATTCAAGCAGGAGGTTAGGCTATAATTTTGGTGACTTGCAAAGTGACTGTTGGCAGTGACTTAACGCTACAAATTTATCTATGGGCGCCGTGTAGCCTCCTGTGCAGCGGATATCGGGGTTCTTTGCCGCACGTGAAGCAGGAAGGGTGTGACGTATGCCAGTCATCTCCAATTAGTACCAACGTTAAGAATGAGTGGAGTTAAATCTCCAATTCCCCTATATGACTTCATGGCTTAGACACAAGTATATCATTTACCCTTACCAGTGGCGTACCGAGGGGGTTTTGGGGAGTTCAACACCCTCCAAAATCGTGCCAAACTAAACCCGATTTAGAAATCTGTTAAAAATTGCTGAATTTAGGACACCAACGCCCCAAAATGTTCGGAAAAAGGCAGTAAAATTCTAAAACTACCGCCGGTTCGCAATTGTTTTACATTAAAAATGACAAATAAATTGGTTGTCATCATAAATAGTTTTAAAGTGCCAAAAATTAAGAAAATTTTACTATATGAAATGAAATTTCTTGTACCAAATTACATCTGCTTCCGGAACCCCTGACTATGGGGCTACCGCCCCCAGATCCCCGTCCTCTCTGTCCTATGTCTTCAACTGAATTTTTTTAAACCCCCGCCGAACAAAATTCCTGGGTACGCCACTGACTCTTACCATGTACTAATGTGGAACGCTAGACAAAATATTTGAATAAAGGTAGACCAAATAGATGACACTTGCTTTATTGTGTCAGTTTACTGCTCAACATATTTCAGATGTTAATACATCCATCTTCAGGAGCTTGCGACTACTTGGTGCGTTATTGTGTAGGCTGACTTGAGGCGTGCTGGTGTTATGTAGCGGGATTGTCTGTTGGTGATGTCGTATCCGAGTGTAGGCTGAAGTGTTTCAGCCTACACTCGGACACCACAAAGCAACAAGTAGTCGCAAGCTCCTGAAGATGGATGTATTAACATCTGAAACATGTTGAGCAGTAAATTGACATAATAAAGCAAATGTCATCTAGTTGGTCTACCTTTATTCAAATATCAAGATGATGCACTGACCAATAAGCATAAGCTAGACAAAATAGTTCCCGCACTGTTAGGTGTCCTGAATCCCTGTTGCAAAAGAATCTGCGCGGTGTCTTTTACGTCTAAGCCAGTGCCTTTCACTCATGACATTCGTGTAGTCGCGGGTGTTACAAGTGTGCCAGTTGCCAGTAATGGGAACTGCAAGCATTCACTTGCCACACGAGACAATCAATCTGTGTCCGACTACAATCCAATACTAACCAAAGAACTAACTAAACAAACAAATAAATAACTCCATGGAGCAGAGCTTTTATTGAAAAGCTAACACCTTCTCAGCTACTCAAGAAATTACCCGCATTTTATGGACCCCGTAGGTTCATTACCGCATTCACAAGAACCCGCCAACCGTCTCTATTCTGGGCCAGATCAATCCAGTCCATGCCCCCTTCATAACTCTACCTGAAAATCCATTTGAATATTATCCTCCTATCTACGGCTGGGTCTTCCAAGTGGTATCTTTCCCCCAGGTTTCCCCCACCAATACCCTGTGTGCACATCTTTTCGCCTCGATACGTGCTGTGTACAGCACCCATCTCCTTGATTTGACTAAACGAATGGGCTACTATTTGGTGTGCAGTAAAAACCATTAAGGTCCTCATTATGTACTCTTTTCCACTCCCCTGTCACCTCGTCTCGCTTAGGCTCAAATATCCTCCTTGGCACCCAGTTCTCTAACACCATCAGCCTATGTACCTCGCTCAATGTGCGCGACCAAATTTCACACCTAACCCTAATTATATGTGGTCCATTACAAGGAGACAAAATTGAAGTTTTGTGCATCGAAGGTGACCAGGGAAACTTTCCAAGGTAGAGGCCAGTTAAAATGTGATGGCACACGCCTAGAAACCAAATTTCGTCTTTCGGCGAAACGGACGAGTCCATTTAAATCGACCGGGGTTGTCAGTTCAGTCGACTACTGGCAGCCGAGATATGCGCATCTTTTTCTTTTTCTTCTTCAATTGACTCTACAACACTGGGTGGGTCTTGGTCTGTTCGACAATTCTATTCCACACTTGTCTATCCTTAATCTTCACCCTCCAACCAGTAATTTTCATCCTCCTTAGATCTTCTTCCACCTGGTCCATCCACCATAACCTGGGTCTCCCTACTGGTCTTGTTCTATATGGCTTCCATTCCGTTATTTTTCTAGTAGTAGGTCAGCGGTAGTAATTCTGCATACACCATGTTCCGAGGTAGTGTGAAGAGTACTGGCGACCTACTCCATTCGCCAGTTTCCCTTTCACTATCCCTACCGTGCGTCACCGTGTGCCATCACACTTCAACTGGAGTAACTGCTTAGACACAGAGAACGTTGTGGCAGCCAAACGTCTTACCGAAGTTCTCAGTTAAATTATACTGCTGTAACTGTACCATCCCGTCGTAATCTTGCGCTGAAGAAGGAACAACCCCCTAACGCAATAGCCGGCTTAAACTCCTCACGAAAGAAAATAGACTTGAGCCATGAATATAGAAATTCCAATTATATTCTGGAAGGAAATTTTAGCACAAATACCGATGTCGAGCAGAAGTTTCTATTTGTGTGCCAGAATGTGTAGAGCGTATTGTGAAACTGAATGGTTTGGCTCCCACCTGAAGCCACTCGAGGGAGTCGGCTGTGACAGGATTCAAAACACGATTGTGGAATTATACCGCCTAAAATGGAGATCTCCGTTTGCATCTCATAATAAAGACAAAGAAAATCCGTTACAAGGCTCGAACTGTTAATGCTGTGTAGGGAGATTCTTGTGGTTCAGTGTGAGAATGGGACGGAAAACTTAAACACGAGCGTGTGTGTGTGTGTGTGTGTGTGTGTGTGTTTGGGGGGGGGGGGGTGGGGGGAGCAGCTCATTAAAAAATGATAATGCGTGAGGTTTGCACAGTTACCACTTTACTGTGTTACAGTCTACGTCGGTTTGTACAGTTACCATTCTACTGTCTTACAGTCTACGTCGGTTTGTACAGTTAGCATTCTACTGTGATACAGTCTACGTCGGTTTGTACAGCTACCACTCTACTGTGTTACAGTCTACGTCCGTTTGTACAGTTACCACTATAATGTGTTACAGTCTACGTCGGTTTGTACATTTACCACTCTAATGTGCTACAGTCCACGTCGGATTGTACAGTTACCAGTCTACTGTGTTAGAGTCTACGTCGGTTTGTACAGTTACCACTGTATTGTGCTACAGTCTACGTCGGTTAGCACAGTTACCACTCTATTGTGTTACAGTCTACGTCGGTTTGTGAAGTTACCACTCTAATGTGTTACAGTCTACGTCGGTTTGTACAGTTACCACTCTACTGTGTTACAGTCAACGACCGTTTGTACAGTTACCAATCCAATGTGTTACAGTCTACGTCGGTTTTTGCAGTTACCACTCTACTGTGTTACAGTCTACGTCGGTTTTTACAGTTACCACTCTACTGTGTTACAGTCTACGACCGTTTGTACAGTTAACAATCCACTTTGTTACAGCCTACGTCGGTTTTTGCAGTTACCACTCTACTGTGTTTCAGTCTACGTCGGTTTGTACAGTTACCACTCTACTGTGTTACAGTCTACGTCGGTTTGTACAGTTACCACTCTACTGTGTTACAGTCTACGTCGGTTTGTACAGTTACCACTCTACAGTGTTACAGTCTACGTCGGTTTGTACAGTTACCACTCTACTTTGTTAGAGTCCACGTCGGTTTGTAAAGTTACCACTATACTGTGTTACAGTCTACGTCGGTTGGTACAGTTACCACCTTACTGTGTTACGGTCTACGTCGGTTTGTACAGTTACCACTCCAGTGTGTTACAGTCTACGTCGGTTTGTGCAGTTACCACTCTGTGTTACATTATAAGTCGGTTTGTACAGTTACCAGTCTACTGTGTAACAGTCTGCGTCGTTTTGTACAGTTACCACTCTATTGTATTATAGTCTGCGTCGGTTTGTACAGTTACAAGTCAACTGTGTTACAGTCTGCGTCGGTTTGTACAGATACCACTTTACTGTGTTACAGTTCACGTCGGTTTGTACAGTTACCATTCTACTGTGTTACAGTCTGCGTCGGTTTGTACAGTTACCACTCTACTGTGTTATAGTCTACGTCGGTTTGTACAGTTACCACTCTACTTTGTTACAGTCTGCGTCGATTTTTACAGTTACCACTCTACTGTGTTGCAGTCTGCGTCGGTTTGTACATTTACCAGTCTAGAGTGTAACAGTCTGCGTCAGTTTGTACAGTTACCAGTCTATTATGTTACAGTCTGCGTCGGTTTGTACAGATACCACTCTACTGTGTAACAGTTTGCGTCGGTTTGTACAGTTACCTCTCTATTGTGTTACAGTCAGCGTCGGTTTGTACATTTATCAATCGACTGTGTTACAGTCTACGTCGAGTTGTACAGTTACCACTCTAATGTGTTACAGTTCACGTCGTTTTGTACACTTACCACTCAACTGTGTTACAGTCCACGTTGGTTTGTACAGTTACCACTCTACTATGTTACAGTCCACATAGTTTTGTACAGTTTCCACTCTACTGTGTTACAGTCTGCGTCGGTTTGTACAGTTACCACTCTACTGTGTTCAGTCTACTTCGGTTTGTACAGTTACCTCTCTACTGTGTTACAGTCCACGTCGGTTTGTACATTGATCACTATACTGTGTTTCACTTTACGTCGGTTTGTACATTTACCACTCTACTGTGTTACAGTCCACTTCGATTTGTGCAGTTAGCACTCTACTGTGTTACAGTCCACGTCGGTTTCAACAATTACCTCTATACTGTGTTACAATCCACGTAGGTTTGTACAGTTACCACTCCACTGTGCTACAGTCCGCGTAGGTTTGTACATTTACCACTCTACTGTGCTTAGTCTATGTCGGTTTGTACAGTTACCACTCTACTGTGTTACAGTCTACGTCGGTTTGTAAAGTTGCCACTCTACTGTGTTACAGTCCACGTCGGTTTGTACAGTTACGACTCTTGTTACAGTCCATGTCGCACCATCGTCACCCTGCCTGTGATTTATTCCTTGTTTGAATGTTGACTATGCGGGTATGGTGATCCTTAGTAACTGAGAAACGGTAAACAGTGTGCCAGGAAGAACGAACCTGTGAATAGAAAGGGGAATCCTGAAGCCAAGAAACCACACTGTTAACAACAACCCCGAAGAGAACCCAGAAGACGTCAAACATACTAACCAACAAACCACGCACCCCCAACCCAATTGAATACCATAGGCAACACAACTTATTATCCCGGCCCCCAAACTACCTCCCCCCCCCCCCAATACCTACCCACAAACTTACATCCTACCAGTCATTGACCATTAGTCTTCCCACTAGATGAACTGATTGTAACGCGTAACGATGATGAGATCTCAGCATCACCTCGCAATATAGGCATATATGTATATGATACTGTTTGAGCAAAATTGTAATAACCTGAAGATGACCGCTATTGGCCGAAACATGTAGTTATTTCGTGCTATTAAATAACATCATAAAGCCATACTACCATTGTTGTGGTTTTATGACTGATATTTACCACACCAT
>Ga0123354_10015405_pt1 | contig 11937 bp, 5 predicted proteins | sample TergutLab28metaG_2_FD_97872 | JGI IMG/M metagenome (GOLD analysis project Ga0123354, IMG submission 97872) | Labiotermes labralis P4 segment gut microbial communities from Petit-Saut dam, French Guiana - Lab288 P4 | ecosystem: Host-associated > Arthropoda: Insects > Digestive system > Gut ... | reverse complement strand
CACACCCATACAAAACAACAGGCAAGATTATAGTTCTATATATCTTAATCTTTAATTTCTTGGATAGCAACCTGGAAGACAAAAGATTCTGCACCGAATGACAGCAAGCATTTCCTGACCTCAATATGCTCTTAATTTCTTCCGCAATAGAATTTTTCTTTGTTAAAGTTGTTCCCAAATATTTAAACTCTTCCACCTTCTCGAAGGTACTATTATCAATCTTCAAACTCTGAATTCTTCCTGCATTCTGATCTCGAGACATGACCATGTACTTAGTTTTATTTGCACTTACTTCCAGTCCAATCTTCCTAGTAGCAGCTACTAAAGCTTCTGCATTTTCCTTTAGAGTGTATATGCTTCATCCCAGTGTATTAACATCGTCGGCATAAGCCAGCAGCTGATGTTTACCATTTAGTTTCAAGCCATACCTGTTTACCTGAACCCTCCTAATGGCGTACTCTAAAGCGAAATTGAAGAGCAGTGGTGATAGAGCGTCTCCTTGCTTCAGACCGTTCCTAATAGGGAACCTGTCAGATACATTCTTGCCTACCCAGACTCAGTCACACTCATCTTTATTAACCTTACAAGTTTCTTAGGGATACCAAACTCAATGAGAATCTTATATAAGACCTCCCTCCTAACTGAATCATAAGCTTTCTTGAAATCTGTAAAAAGCTGATGAACTTCTTCATTGTACTCCCATTTTTTCTCAAGTATAACAATAATAATAGTAATAATTCTGTTCTTTATTATTGATGTTCTGCCACAACGTCCTTTATGTAGTCTTCTGCTTATTTATCGCAGTTTTCACACTCCTGCTAAGAATCAGTCCACACCATTCTTTTTTTTTTTTTGCTGAAATTTTTGAAAATTGCATTTTCAGCCTCTAGCTTAACGTACTAGGTTACCACTCATTTCAACCTACATGTGAATCGTTGTACTGTTTTCCTGTAGATTTATATCACTAACGAGGGACTAACCGTTTTTAATTTTATAAATATGCACTTTGAAAAAATATTGTGCCCGATATTGCCAAGTGTCTGAGTTATTCAAACAGAAACACATCTCAGTTAACGGGGCTTGTTTGTTAAGTCACAAAGAATCTACATATTTCGACGCTTACAGAGCCATCATGAGAACAGGCGTAAGATATAACAAGGAATATTAAACGACAATGGTGCTTTGTCAGGTGTATGTTTACAATACAAGGCATTTTGGAAGGTGGCCATGAGTCAGTATTCAGGCAAACAACAATCTGATAATACGCACACCGTAGGTTTATCGTATTGATTATGAATGATACACTCAGCTTCTGTAGCGCTGTGTGTAACAAACATCCTTCAGAAAACTGACAGTTTTCAGCAGAATATCTGTGTAATGAATCATTGAGCCTCAAGATGTGTGAAGAATTTGTTAGACATAACCAAGACATACCAAACTGCGGCGTTTTGCCCTGCATGAATATAATATTGTTAACCGTAAGGGCGCTTCAGATGATATAGTTCCTATTATTTGTTACTTCTGCACGGTTCAAAACGTGACTAATTCTCTTCAACGTTTTTCATATTTTACTGTTATTTGGCTTCCAGCCCGGATATGTTTTTGAAATATTAAATTGGCTCTATGCCAGTGATTTGTGTTAGATGTTTCATTAGTATTTGCGTCCAACGGATGTCAGTGGTAATATACTGTCACTAACTGCCGTATTTTATCTTACATGGACATTATTTCGGCAGTTTGTATACGGAAGACTTCTAGCATTAATACAAACATTGGGATGTGTTTTTAAACTCCCCGTATGTCATTATTTATATACATATATTTACATTAGCAGTCCGGAGTCTACTCACAGAAACTAATTATTTTTGAAAATATTCATTACATATACTTTATTTGGTTTTATAATTAATATTGATTTTATGTTTAGAAAAATATTTAAATAACCGCTAAAAAGGAGCTCATTCGTTCGGACACAACAAATCTACAATTCCGCCGGAAGTGTTTATGTCATATTTTACTCTTTTTTAACTGTTGGCACTATTCTGTAGTGTATATAAATCCTGTTCCCCATTTATGATTATCATTTCCTTTCCTTAGAAATAATTATAATCCCCTGCTCTTACCGTGTCCACTTTGCCCCACCTAACGTCCAGTACACCCACTAAATCGAATTTATAACTTCCTAATTCCCTGGCTACCCTTGTAACTGAACCTGACCGTACAGGCTCCTAACATTTCATATACGCTATCTCACGTCTCTTCTCCATTGCTTAGGTCGTACCTACGATCGATCCAGGCCCAAGGTACATGCATCTGTTTCGAAACAAGACCCGTTTTTACGGAGAGGAGTTGTTAGCAGCTTGTCCATCCTCCAAGGTAGAGAAATACCCCTTGACGGCTGTCGACTGTTTATTCAATATATTCATAGTTATCCTGCATATTGGAGACCGTTCCTCCATCTGCAACCTGAGGACAGCCATGCTGTGGCGGCAAGGAAAAACAAATACATAAGTAAATAAATATATATGTAAATCAAGGAAATAGATATATAAGTGTAAGCTGGTCCATTACAGGACAGGCCGTTAGTGCCTTTACACCTCAGGAGATATACCTGGTACTTATGGTGCGCCCAGAAGGATTAAATCATAGAAAAGTTTCAATTACCCCATCGTAAATCGAACCCGCGACCTTCCGGCTGGTACCGCAGTGCCTCAACGAACTGCATCACCGGGCAGCCCAGTTAAACATAGGTTATGCCTATATACATCAGTGCCTCTGAGTAGCGACTAACTGCCTGAATGTTATAGTTGTTTGCAATACCCGCTGGTCTTCCAAACAACGACTAGCTTGAAGGTCCGTCATTCTTCACTACGTGTGCAACACAGCGACCTCCAAAAGAAGCAGGTACTGTACAAAACTTTCTTCACGCATTGACACGGACAAATACGATTCTAATAAGGATGAATATAAATTCACTTTTATTTATTGGTTTTCTATTAGTCATTACCGTGCTGGGAATAGAACCCGGAATATTTTATATTTTGCATATTTTAAGGTCGAACCACGATTTCCGGCCGAGGTGTCTCGTCCTTTTCCTCAGTACTTCCCGGCAACTGCCAAAATAGTGTCTCAGTTTACGACGACTCTTTTTCTCCACGTCCACGTCAGATCTTGCTACGGTATGCAACCTGCTTTATTGTGCGCGCCTTTTAATGTAATACATGGAAACAAAGGAAATATTTTAAGGAGATAAACAAACAAATAAAGTCTACATCCAGCAACATGAATTACAAGTTATAAAAAGCGAGGCACTGTCAATTTACTGTAATAAAAATCACTATTCTGGCTTCTATAAGTTACTTCCAATAGGAATATCTCATTTCTAATAGAATTCTGACATCTGCTGTTACATTTCCTGTTCAGGAAGCTTGCGGAGGAGGGGCGATAGGTGATAGAAATCATATGATAAAAATAATAATATTAATGATATGCATTTGTTGCTGGCAGTTTTGAACTGTGAATTTCGATAATGTATTTTCGACATTTCTTTCAGATAAAACATCACCTTGTTCGATTCGAAGTATATTTAATGACCTTGCTACTGGATTGTCAGTGTTGGGTGGCAGAAGAAACCAAGAATGTACGCAGAAAACAATGTGGAAACATCTTACAAATCTTTCTGTTCGAATATGGAGACATGACGGAAATATTAAGACAGGTCTTCGGAATTAGACTCCACGGATGCGAAGTGGATGTAACTGGCTCATGAGTTTGTAAAGTTAGAGCTTTAGAAATTAGGGATATTATATGTCGAACACAGGACTCAAATATTAAGACAGTACAATTTTTGGAACATTGTAAAAAATTTGAACCCCCCCCCACTCAGTCTGTGTGTTTCGCCGTTATTACAGAGGAGAATACATAAACGTATTTCGATGAACAATGAATGACACTTTCAGATGGTTCTTAACTAAAATGAGAGCTACTGAATATAACGCACATTAATTTTTTTTGTAGAAAAAAAATTTGTCATTAATTTTCGTAAATGTGATATATATTTGCCTCTTGTGATCGCCCCATATTAATAAAAAAGAGGAGGCTTGTAGCTAAACAGTTACGTAAATCTAGTGTCGAGATTATAATTACATTGAGCTCTGTTTCCACGTCTCTTAAATCACAGTAACATGACCTTTGAAAGACACTTGGAGAAATTTTGTTATATTAACTTTCGAACAACAACTGTGTTTTTGGAACAAAGTCTGTTTCACCATCATATAGGTTTACAGGCATTTCTCATTAATATAAATATAATTTGACGTCACAAGAAATCATAAATATTTTCCCTTCAGTATGTATTCGTTCTACAGAAAAAGAAAATTTCTCAAGAGGAGAATTAAAAAGAATTCCCCTCTTTCACGTTTGGATTATATTCCATTTATAAACTGTTTGTGGTAATTTTCCTTCCTGGATTTTTTTTGTATAATACTGTGAGTTGAAAGGCGTGTCTTAGTTCTTCAATTCTATAAATATCCACTGACTGAGATCTGAATAAGCACAACGTCCACACGTAAACTTTCTATTGTTCCCTCTCGCTCACTTTCATCACGCTCTTTTATATCATGTTTTCACAGACTCTCTATAATGTATAGAAATATAATTTTCCACAGAAAGCTTTATATTCAAATAATTGTAACTGGAAAACAACTTCTGGGCTTCAGAACTTGAGATATTCTTAACTGCTGCATCAAAACTTGGCAAGCGTATATATGTGTGTGTGTGTGTGTTTGTGTTTGTGTGTATGTGTGTGTTTTTGTGGTGTGTGGTGTGTGTGTGTGTGTGTGTGCGTGTGTGTGTGTGTGTGTAGGGTTGAACCGCTGTCCATAAGGTTACGCTCCTTATGAAATATTATGATCATAAACAGGTAAATTCATTGCAAGCTTCTTAAATCTTTGGGGCATGCTGTAAACCGTTCCCACTCTTCGATAAGCTAGAGAGGAAGCATTTATAGTAACACCTGTTAGTTATTGTGGTGAGAATACTGGCAGAATGTAGCGGTAACATAGAAAATGACAAAGTGTAGCTGGAAGGCTCTTGAAGTGTGTTTCGTTGGTACTATCTTATGTCTTGGTTGGGCTAGCAGCTAACGTGACACAAATGTTTCGCTGTTTTCTCTGTCCCTGTTGGCGAATATAACTATCAACAGCCTTTGTGGAGCAGACCCTTCCTTTGGAACGTAATGTTGGCTCAGCTATTCAAGAATTTGATAGTTACTTATTAATCCTGAAGGCCCATTACCGTCTTCAAATAGAACACCACTATTCCCTCTTCTGGGCCAGAATAATCGAATCAGTGTCCGTACCTCTTTAGTGTATGTTTTCATATAATTTTTGTTTAGTGCCTAGATATCTAACATCGTCTTTTCCTTTCAAGATATTCAACCGTAATTTTATATTTATTCTCTTAGCGATTAATCAGGTTCCACTGACGGAAAGCAAGACCTAACGTTTTCTTCTCATCGGCCATGATGTCTCTTCACAGACAAAATGGCCGACAACGCGACACGCAGACAACGTGCAACCGACCAGATCTACAGCAATACGAGTGACTAAAATTAGTACAGTGATAACCACTAATATATCCAGCAAGCTAATAGAAATAGTGTATCATGCAAATAGAAACACAATGTAATGTAATTTATGTGAAACACCTAGTGACAACAATACCAGGCATGTATGAAAAAATGCACTGAATTTGGCGTAAAGAAGGTCGAAATGCTCATGCCAACACCTAGAAAGGTGAAAAAGGCAGTTGAACAACACAATCCACTTATTATCAAACCACAGAGTGTATACAACATTGAACTAACACAGGATAGATGGCACTGGTCGAGAATGGAATCCGTGACTACCAAGCAAAGAGCTCTGTGACTGCCCAGTACAACTAGGTGAGCCTATAATGAATACCATAGAATAATTATTGCTGTATAATTGATTGATCCCACCATTCAAATAACATGAGGAATTCCTTGATTATTGAGTGAATTGTATGTGGAATTTAGCTAATAGTTGCAAATTTCTACATTCATAGCATGGATACCTGTATTTGTTCACACCAGAACTGTTACAAATTCACTGACTGTTAATTCCTGAGATTCCGGTATCAAAATTCTTTTCATCTCAGCATATGAACTAGTTTAGGGTCGCCATCATCGTAGTGCGAAAGCAAGCACGACAACTGTTCTCTTCATATTAGTGAAGTATTTCTTAACTTCTTACTTACTTCACGGAGCAGAGTCTTTCTAGAGAAGCTAACCGGTTCCCAGCTAGTCAAGAAATTCCTCGCATTTTATAGAACTCAAAGGTTCATTACCACATTCACTGGTGTCCGCCACCTGTCCCTATCCTGAACCAGATCGATTCAGTCCATGCCCCCACATCCCACGTCCTGAAGATACATCTTAATATTATCCTCCCATCTACGCCTGGGTCTTCCAAGTTGTCTCTTTCCTTCAGATTTCCCACCAAAACCCTGTCGATACCTCTCCTCTCTTCCATACGTGCTATAAGACCCGCCTGTCTCATTCTTCTCGAAGTAGTAAATTCTGTCATTCTTATTTAGGTTTCTAGTTTCTTATATTAGAGCTTTCAATTACAAAGTTACTGTCTTGTTGTCACCTATTTATTATGATAAAATTAGTGAATATGAAGCGACAAATAGTAGCATAGATATCGCACCAGCTGCAATTTTAAGAGATAATTTTGCTTAAAATATATTTTGGAATTCCTAATACAAACAGCGAAGCGAGAAAACTCATGTACATTCACATACTCCCTGCTCCGCCCTAATCCGTAACGTAACCGTGGAAAGCCTGATAAGCAATTCCCTACTTCCGACAAGACCGTTTTCACAGATTCTTCTAATTTAATATGCGTTGAACTGTTTTATGATACGGATTTCCTCAGACATTCCCATGCTTGAGCCTTGTAGAAGAAATGTATATACACTACACACACACACACACACACATATATACATACATACATACATATACACACATTCATACATACATACATACACATACAAAAGAAGTTTGTAATTGGTTTGAAATATTTTTCATCTCAAGCGTGCTTATCACTCGTACAAATGCTAATTTATGTATTATTTCAATGTCTGAAAAGTATAGAGATTCCCATAACCGTGAACAGCTGGCTGAGTACTGCTGGTCTTATCTGTCAGTAACAAAGAGGCAGTTTAATATGCCGCCTTTTTTTAAAAGTTTTTATGGTTATATTACTGTAATAAACGAACAATGTACTTTAGATTTAAGTTAGAAATCAGTCGCGCACACACGCGACAAGCTCGTGAATGCTGACAAGAGCAGTGCACTGCACTCACAAATATGTTAAACTTAGCCGTTGATTTCCTTTTGCCGTAAAATAGCGGAGTTTATGAACTTTTAGTGAACTTCTCCGTGGCAAACAGTGCAATGCACTGTAGAATATGCACTTTTTTAGATGTGTCAGCGGCCCTATTTTATATAATCCACTGAAACTAGACAAACCTCCTCATTCTCGTGGAAATTTTGGTAGTACTAACGTGTTTGGTAAACGTGAAGATTATTCTGACTTTGACACTAAAGAAGATTATACATTATGTGTACAAGACGCAGGCTTCTGCTGAGTATTCAAGGAAAGCAGTGTTGAACGTATTAGAAAACCATTTGAGTGAACTTACGCGAGTTGAGCAATTTTGGTGAACAACTATTTAGGAAAATTTATTTAGAAATTTCTTTTAAATTCCTGGTGTACTTTGTACTATATACAGGAAGGCGAAACGAGTATTTGGACAACTACTAAATTTAAACTTTTATTTGTTGTTGGTATATTTTTATTTTTTTGTTAAATAATTTTGTTGGGTTAATTACTAAATTTTACTGATATAATTGACGTACTGTTAACTACTAACTGATGTCCCTGGAATACTACATAAGCTAAATGAGATATATAGATGATTGCAATTTGTATTTTACTTCGTTGTGTGCCGGAGTAGTTCGCCAGATTTTCGACAACTTAAATTTTGTTGTAAGTCTGGCTGGTGGCAACACAGAAGTTAGTGACTTCGGCGCTGACGGCAATAACCGCACCCATTAAATAATAGTGTCTCCACGAGGCAGGTACAGATAGGCCAGGGTACCATCTCGGGAGGCATTACATTACAAACTACACGGTGTTCTATTAACACAATTTTAGATACCCCTAAATACTGGAATCCTTAATAATTCCACAATACAAGAACACTTAAAATGCATTCAACATCAGTTCGGCATATTTCAGAGCTCTGAACAGTAAAGTGTACAGCATTACTCTTTCTTGGTCCGGCACGCCTTCCATCGTTTGAGAAAATATTTTCTAACATTTTCGGAAATGGTGATGGGACAGTAATTATAACACAATCAATATTACTTCTCTTCTTCCGCCAACGATCTGTACGGCCCTATTTGCATTTTGTAAACTTATGCTATTACTGACACAGCATCTTTGAGATAATTTCTTCTTTAGAAATTGTATCAAATTGGTAAATATTTTGGAGGTCACAGTATTGTATGTGTATCTAACCCTGCAAATTATTCTCCAATACCGTCATCACGCTTACGGTCCGTCATTCTATGTCCTTCTACCTCCCTGGAGTTACATATTTCTTGTTTCTCATTTACTTTTGTTTGCTTTTCCATAACATTCAACGTTCAGATCCACACAGGCATTATGTAATAAAATTATAGCAAAGTTTATTTTTCACGTTTGTAATATGCCTGGTATAATCCTACAACTCTCTTGGTACGTATATATAGAACGTTGCTACGAGTATATATGCTGAGAAATCCAAAAGGACTCATTTAGTTAAAATAATCGTAAGCTGTAACTTTTTATAGTCCCACAGTATTTTATTTTATTAACCCCTATTTGTTGTTTATATAGATATTTATTCTGTAACACCGTTCTCTCTTGTTCCAGTTCTGTGCCGCATCGAACTTCCCTAGATTCTTCTTATTCCCGGATATATTTTATTACCCATTTATATAAAATCAATCCCAGCGCCAATTACATCCACGACATTCCTAAATATTCCTGCAGCTGAGCACTCTTGCCTACTGCCTCGCTGGCGAGCTATAGCCTTATTTTGTGGAAATAAATATGCATCTTCTTTGTAAACTTTGACGTTTTGCTGACCGTGCATCTCAGTATATTTATCTCAGTATTTAACCAACTTGATGCATAAACTTTTTCACAATAAGTTTTATTTCATGCCTCTACATGTTTCGAGCACATGTGCTCATCATCAGAAGGTTAAAATTGCATTACACAGCCTCTGGCATCATCACACCTATAGGTGGCCGTCTCGTGCATGACCTCCTGATGATGAGCACATGTGTTCGAAACATGTACAGGCATGAAATAAAACTTATTGTGAATCAAATTTTGTGCATCAAGTTGGTTAAATACTGAGATAAATATTCTTCGAAAACGTTTTCTACCATGCCTGTGATTGAGAACTAATAAGACGTTAGCACTTTTCATTAGCCTTCCCTCTTCTGAGTCTAACTGCACGCATCAAACTTCGTACGTTTAACACTATACCTACCAATATCGACGACACCCTCAGTTTGAATATGAAAACGCGAGAAGGCCCATTTGTAAGGGATCTTCATTTAAAGCCTTATACGTAAATGGAATTATATATCTTTTGTAAACGATCGTACATTAAGAAGGTTATGGAAATTCTTTCTTTCTTAATTTGTATATCATCTCAATATCTTTCACTTCGTGGACGAGATAGGTGACTCAAGAAACACCACACTCTTCTCAAAGGATGGTTCTGGAAACTGGCATCATCAATAAGCTTTAAATACTTTGCCGTATTTCCACATCTCACATTTCTCTGTTTTTGATTGTTATCGAATAATACAGCAAATCGTTCACTTGAGTATATTTTGATACAATTTGACTAATACTCGTATCTGTGACAGTATTTCTTTTCAGTTTTCACGTTATTGGCTTTCCAATAATTATAGGAATTTTTCTTTCTCTTTCTTTTCTCAATGCATCAGTTCTGCAATACCTTTATGCTTAGAATGACAAAAACTGGAGAATAGGAAAGTCATAAGGTAAAGGTAAAGGTAAAGTTCACCCTAGAACATGCCACGAAGGCGCAGATGGGAAGTATATTTCTACTCTTTGTTTAACTTCGACGCTAGATGATGATGGGTAATCAACGCCACGCCACGGCCGGCTTACCCCAGCAAAAGACCCAGTAGCCATTGTATAGGAGGTTGGGTGGGCCCCAGGGTTGGTCTGGACGGGTGCGGAAAATCTCGTCTCCACCGGGATTCGGTCCCCGGACCGTCCAGGTCGTAGCGAGGCGCTATACCGACTACGTTATTCTGGCCTACAAGCGAAAATCATATCATTCCTTACTTGTGTTACGACTCAGACATTCTTCCCAAAATATACCGTGGATAATGTGGGTTGGGATAGTGTTGTCTGTATAGCGACTCGCTACGGCCTGAATGGTTTGGAGTTCGAACTCCCGTCGAGGCGAGATTTCCCACACCCATCCAAACAGGCCCTGGAAAACACCCATCCTCCTGTGCGATGGGTAACGGGAATTTCCCTCGGGTAAAACGTCCGGTACCTGGCATTGACCACCCAATTTCATCTAACGTCGAACTTAAAGGAAGAAGAGAGTTACACCTCTATTATTCCTGTGTACCTTCATGACATATTTCAGGTTGAAATTTACCTTTACCTCTTACATTAAAATGTGATAATCGAATTTTTATTTCGCGAGCTCTTATTGAGTTACGAAAGTGAAGCTGGAATACTCGCGCTCTTACAAAACTGGATTTAACGTTATGTTTCATTTCCCACGTGGAAAAAATATATAAAGCATCACGTTACAGAAGTTGGGTTCAAGTGCACCTAACTTAACCTAACCTAACCCAACGTTTCATGTAAAAAACATTAATTTTTAAAATGACAGCTGCAACAGCAAGACAAACAAAAACCGGATAGGCCTTTCTGCAGTGTTCGTTACAATAGGCCTACAGGTTGAATTAATTTTAATTTAAGTGTTCTGTTATTTGAGTATTTATTGCAACAATTGTCATGTGTGGCAAGGCACGTGGTTTCCATTTACGAGGAAATATTTTACATAATGCACATTTGAAGCAGGAGAAGCTTCTTATGTCAAATGGTACTTTTAGACGGGGAGTGGGGAAATTTATAGATATTGACGCCGTTAAGTGTGCATCTTCCGGGTTTTAAATTTAATTTAATTTTATTACTTTAATTTAATCTAATTTAATTTTATTTTTTACAGGTACACGTGGTAAGCCTATGGACCGTACAGCCTGGCTTAGAAGTTAATGTTTAGCCTTGTTTTCAGGTAGTTTCTCCTTCTGATCTCAACCGATGTATCGGTGGTCCTGACTGAGGTTTCTCTTACCTTTGCTCTGTCCTTCCAGGCAAATACCACAATACTATCTTAATTAGGACACCGCCGTTTCCTTACCAATAATTTCCAATTAATTAATCACTCCTTCCCTGGGTGACCTATGTTCTGCACTATTGAGAGTGTTGTTAGATAACGTATCAAACATGCATTGGGTAGATTATATAAAAGCTTTTTTTATTTCATGTTATATGATACTGAACGCTAACTTCTATTGTAAATTTCGTATCGCTAGAATACTTCGTAGGATATTGCTCCTTATACTTACTTACTTACTCACTCCATGGTGCAGAGTCCTTCTTGAGTAGCTAACTGGTTTGCAGCTTGTCAAGAAATTCCCCGCATTTCACGGAACCCGAAGGTTCATTACCGCACTCACAAGCGTCCGCCACCTGTCTCTATCCTGGGCCAGCCCAATCCAGTCCATAT
>Ga0123354_10015404_pt1 | contig 11938 bp, 8 predicted proteins | sample TergutLab28metaG_2_FD_97872 | JGI IMG/M metagenome (GOLD analysis project Ga0123354, IMG submission 97872) | Labiotermes labralis P4 segment gut microbial communities from Petit-Saut dam, French Guiana - Lab288 P4 | ecosystem: Host-associated > Arthropoda: Insects > Digestive system > Gut ... | reverse complement strand
GGGGACCCGTTGCGCTGACCACGTGACACCCCTCTATCCGCAAAAGTTGGCACTAACTTCGCCGACCGGCGGCGGCCGCTCTGTCGGTATAGTTCGCGTGCAGACTAAGGCCACGGAGTTTAGAGTTTTAAGTACCACAGTTAAATTTTCCGTAATGTAACCGACATTTTTGTGGTAGAAAACCTACCATATTTATTACACACTCAGATATATCTCGTACTGCTCTTTATTCCTTTAAAAACTTGGTGGGATTAAAAATGTGGCATTTTTGATCATCTGAACCTATGTCGTAACATTTGCTTTGTAGGTGGCGTTTTATGTGTGGGAGATTTATTTCTTTAAAAACATTTCTTTTAAGACACCTGGATTTTAGGCAATCTAGGGTACTTTTTCAATAGGTTACCTGCAGATTTAGCATATATTTTGAATGTGTTTGTGCTTATGGTTTATGTAGCGATGCAGCCAGTAGTTCGGAATTTGCAGCCTGCAATTGTATAGTCGTTAGTGAAAATTAAGTACGAAAGGATAAGCAAGTAAGTGGATTCAAATAAATTTAAGGTACTGTCCCGGAATTTGCCTGATGGGAGTGAGGAAGACCACGCAAATCCTCAATATATTTTGTTTTCCAGCTGAGATTTGAAAAGGGAATATGTAAAATGAAAATGAGAATCTTTAGAGCAAGGGCTTCCAAACCTTTTATGGCAAAAAGGCCACACCGGACACTGCAGCTTCGTCCGCAGGCCGCACTTGGACAAATAACAAGTGGTGTACCTAACCGCCTAAGTTATTCTGTAGTTTTCATAGTATAGACATAATTAATTTGTGGCTGCGGTCCGCATGATACAAAATGGCGAACAGCATGCGACCCGCGGGCCGCGAGTTGGAAACCTATGGCTTAGAGGCTAAACCCACGTGTTCTGCACACTCATAATTGTTATTGTATTTCTTTACAAATTAAATTATAAAGAACCACACTTCGGCAAGGTGGGTGGATGCAAATTTCAAACTGATTCTGTTGTAAAGCAGAAATTACATGTATTATACCAAAATAAAAACGAATACAGACCTCTCCCATTTACTGTAGACCGTTCATAGAAGGCGTCTTCCGTATTACTAGTAGTAAAGCTCTTCCGAATAGGAAAGGTAACCTATCCATTAGATGCTCGTTTAAGAAATGTTCATACCTCGAGTAAGGTTAATTTGACTTTTGTGTCACTGGTAAGAATAACATTCAGGGGTATGTTGCGGGAACATTCCAGTGAAGTGTTGTCGGGCTGCATCCTTATCGCGGCCACTTGTGTGGTCTCCTCCGAGAAACGCTTCCTCAAAAGCAGCTGCCGGAACACCTCCTGAAAATCTGCGGAAAGGCAGTTAGCGTAGAAGAACTGCAAGACATTAAGGAGAGAGGAAAATAGGAGAAGATTTTAAAGTAAAGTAAAGAAAAATTTTGAAGGAAGATGATAGAGGAGGGGGAAGAAAAAGAGGGAAGAAACTGTGAAAAGATGTATCATTCGTTAGCTGACTGAACAAACTGGCCTGAACAAGAAACAGATCACAGTATTTTCGTTGAGGTGGCATAATGAAGTGTGTGTGAATGGAAAGAGGTATTCCATGTCGGAGGATATAGATTTTCCAAGTGGATTTCTTAACTGTTTATTTACTTTTGGTTCCAATGTAATATTCGGAAATTAATTAAAAATAAGTATATTGTCCCCCCCCCCCCAACAAAAATTGATGTACTTCTTCTAGGTTTGAAATAAAGCAGGTAAAGCAATGCCGTTAGAGGCCTGGACAGGCTCAGCGGTTTTCAGGAGGTTGAGACGCACAGATTTCAAGGCAATAGGCACAGGATGGTGCGTAAGGCTGTCAGCCTCACGCACCGGTCGCCTTTATCCCCCCAGGAAATATTCCTGGTATTCATTTCAGGTAGAGACTGAGTCGACCCCAGGGCCAAAATGCGGCCGGAAGCATTATGTCGATGAAAAATTCCAATGACACCATCGGGAATCGAACCCGCGAACTTCCGGCTTGTAGCGCACAGCCTTAACGTTTTATAATATGCCCACAAAATATCAACATTTCAAGAAAAAATGTTACCATAGCCCAATGTGTTATAACCCACAAACAAAAAACCATCTTACAACAGCCTAACGTCAACTATAGTGGTCGTACCGCACCGTTAACCTCCAAAGTTGCATTTTATATATTTATTCAACAAATATAGGTACCGAATATTTTAAACATGGTGTATACTCTCTGCTTTCTTCTCTTGAAAATGCAGTGTGTTTCATAATTCTAACGTATTTGGTTCCTGTATTTTTCACATTTTATATACAGGGTGTGCTAAAATTAAAAAAATGATTCCGGCGCCAAAAGGTTAAGCAAGTATAAAGAATGCAAATTAGATCCACACCGACAGCATTTAAAAGAAACCACAAACAACAGAGAGTTACGTCGCAAGTTTCAAACAAATATTTAGGCTACTCGAATATTTACCCACTTACAGACTTACAATCCGTACATTTGTTTCTACGATCCGCGAGATTCCTGATTTCACCACAATAAATATTCCATTTTTTTTTACAAACAAAATGCAGTAATTAAAATTCCACAAGACCGATCACAAGACACACTTAATATTAGGTACCAACTCCTACATGTTTCGGCATCTCGGTGCCATCGTCGGCGAGTTTATTAACAACAAATCATCGTTACGTCCAACACGCATGTCAGGTGCAAGTCGCTCTCACTTTCATCATGATAATTACAAGTCTTGAAATGTTAACATTCTAAATTACGCATGTTAACAAGTAGAGTCCACATTGCTGCAATAACAACACAGTGCAACAGCGAGCATTTTCTGTTGCAAGTTCGCAGTTGTATATATTTCCTGGATTGTGTATACAAACATTTGTGACAGTATATGATACGAAGGAAACTCGTCCGGCTGAAGCGTACGACGTATCTCCTGTCAAAGTAATTTAGTGTTGGTTAAAATATGGACTGTAAGAAGACGCAAGTTAAGAATAACATAAAATTTACAGAATAAAATATATTCAGTTGGGCCTTATGACAGTCCGGATCTGCGCTTTGTTGGACCTTGTATCAGATCTCGTAGCTCATTGCTTCGCTGGCTTTCATTTCAAATAAGATGTTTCCTGTTTTAACAAATAATTTTTCCCGGAAAAACATATAGATGCTTTCATTAACGTGAAAAAGTGTTAATTTTGCAGGTCGCCCGTCATTTTTTTTATTTTTGTCTTCTGCTATTTTATTATAGACTTATCCCCAATATTTTATACAGTTTACTAGATCTTGTAAACTCTGACCACAAACCCCTATCAGATCTGTGCAGGTTTCACGTGTTGTCGCTGTACAATCGATAATGAAAAACAACGGAAAATAGCTGGGCGCAATTTGGGGAATCTTGATAAGCCTCAAGCAGATTAAATCTACATTTGAAATACTTTACTTCACGTTGTTAATAATAATAATAATAATAATAATAAATTTTGTGGATGGGATCATTTCCCGTCTGCAGCCAAAATGGTAAAGCAGCAGGGAGTGACCAAAGATATGGATCATATAAAGTAACTACCCTACAGAATTTACCAATTGACACGAACATTTTTTAGGTTATGTCCGAACTGTGATGCATCTCACAGTTTGTTTGTTGATGGTGGGTTTGACTAATGTCTTTGGAATAGCAAACTGAGTAACCATTTCTCAAAATCTGTGAATTTGTACTTTTGGACGGATTTTTTAATTTGTCACACGTCGAGGTATTTCCAGTCTGTAATTGTCTCTCTCCCTCTCTCTTGAAATATTAAACTTAAATAAAACCAAGTTTTTGCTATTATTCCGATTCAAAAACTCGTAGAATTTTTTTTTGTGAATATTAGATTTTCTTAACGCTCATTGCAGTTAATTATTATTCAGAGATTTATTAATTATAGGCTAACTTTAAAGATGATTTCATATTAAATTTCTGACATCTAAATTCGCCGATTTTCTGAACTACACACTTCGATCCTACGTCTTCAGCTCTGTTTCTTCAAAGACACGTTACTACATAATACTAATTACCATACAATTAATAGAATATAAATTATTAATTAGTAATTATCCATTACTTCAGTATTTATTTAGACTGTGATTTAACAAGGATTAGAATCAAATTAGTGAACACAACATATTTTCTTAACTGCTAATGAAATACTTTTCAGTTATTAATTTGGCTCTAGCGCATTTTAAATCGCAGTGTAAATAACTATTGTTTAGTAACATTTGTTTCGGAAGAAGCAAGAGTGTTTACAGAATTTTTCATTAACTTTCACATCTTGCCAGAATAATAGATTCCCGCCCAGCAAGTACTCAGAGGTACAGGTTTGTTTCCGCTAAATGAATGCATGCATACATATTCAAATAGTGCATAAACGTTCCTGTTTTTTATACTCTGTATTATTATCACTCGGTAGCATAGTTGGTTGAGGCACAGCGCTACAAATCGGAAAGTCGCGGGTTCGATTCCCGATAGTGTCATTGGAATTTTTCATTGACATAATCTTACCGGCCGCACTATGGTTCTGGAGTCGCCTCAGCCTCTAACACTAACGAGTACCAAGCATGTCTCCTGGAGGGTAAGGGCGGCCGGTGCGTAAGGCTGACCTTACAACCTTCACGTGCCGATTTTCTTGAATCTGGGAGCCTCAACTTCCTGGAACCCTCTGCGCCTGTTTAGGGATTGCTTGTGCTTTACTGTATTATTACCTTCTCCCTGACGACAGAAAAGGCTCGCAAATCATTTATCTTCCTTCGCGCAAGGAACGACCACAATAAGCTTTCGTGACTGTTCAAGAGGACAAAGAAACCAATCACAGCGAGCGGCAAGACGTTCACACTTGTCGGGAAAACAATAACAAGGGACGTCTACTTGGCAGCCAATGTTATTAAACTTGCTTACAAAGAGAAGTGAAGTCGGGAGCGAGGGTATTCAGGGTTGCTTGCAGAGAGGGGTCATGACAATCTCGACACCATTCCTTCACATCTTTCCCAACCCTGGTCGATCTCTAAGGGGACGACCATCTCGACTGGACGACTGAATCTTCGCCCTTCCGGGGTACGGAGAATAACTGTCCGCACCTTTTGATCTCTCCCTTCCTGTAGGCCTTCAACAATTGCTTTCGTCAACATGTGTCGCGGGCGCCCGTCCGCCTGGGTCAGGACGACGTCCCCGTTTCGTGTATCGCTGGACGACTGTGGTTTTCGCACTTCGTGAAAATTCCTCAGTTGAAGTAGGTACTCTTTCTGTCAACGTTTCCGGAAGTCATCTGAAAGTTTCAATCTCAATCGGAACTCTTTGGCTAGATCCTTTCTAGTTTCGGGCTCCGGACCTGTTGGGATGGTGATGAGGCCTCCTCCTATCAAGAAGTGTGCTGGAGTGAGGGCACGTTGCGTGATAGGCCTTGAGTTTACAGCGGCCTCAATTCTGATCAGCGTGGTATTGAGTTATTCCTCCGTGAGGCTCGATTGTCCGAGTACTTTACGAAGACAGCGCTTTGTAGTACCCACTATCCGCTCCCACCAGCCTCCCCCACCAAGCCGCTCGTGGTGTGATAAACTTCCAAGCCACACCGTTTTGGGCAAGGAACTGGTGGGTCTTGTAACAGGACAGAGCGTGCCAAAACTCGGTAAGCTCCAGATTTCCAGCCTGGAACGTCTACGCATTGTCTGAGTAAACTGTACGAGGAAGACCTCGACGACCAATGAACCGTTGAAGTGCCATGAGGAACTTAGCAGTTGTCATATCCGTACATAATTCAAGGCGCACTGCTCTAGTGGTGGCACATGTGAATAGGGCGAAGTATGCCTTTTGCGCCTCCCTACCTACCTTGACGTAGAGGGGGCCGGCAAAATCTACACCCGTGACTGCAAAGGAGCTTGAAGGCCTCACGCTGTCTGCTGGCAATGGAGTTTCAATTTGCTGTCCTCGTGGATCATTTAAGATTTTGCACGGCAGACACATATGCAGGGCCCTCTTGATAGTTTGTCGGCCTCTGACGATCCAAAACTCGGTACGAAGCTCCGTCAAGACGACGCGGACTCCGACGTGATGCAGTCGGATATGCGTCTGCAAAATAAGCAGTACCGTGAAGCGATGGCAGCCCGCAAGAGGCAATGTGTGGCGTTGTTCTCTGCTAAGATCGGTACACTATAGTCTACCGCCTAGGCGGATACGTCCGTCCTCCAAGAAGGGGTTGTACCGGGCTATTTTGGAGTTATTTGGCAAAGTTGAGCCCCTTTAAAGAGCTCCCAGTTCTGGCGTGAAGGTTTCCTTTTGCACCACTCGGACCCAATGCCAGCGTGCAGCCGCTAGTTCCGCCGCTGTCAGCTCTCCGCCGGATTTCTCCTTTCGCCGCATGTTTTGCAGGAATCGAAGGAACCATGCCGTCGTACTAATTAGCTTCCACTAGGGCTGAATCTTAATGTGTCGATGAGGCTTGCACTTATCGTAGCCGTCAGAACGTGGTGAGGACCCCTTTTCTTCTCCTCTGGGAGTGATTCGGTCGTTGCAAATGTTCCAGACGGCCAACACCCTGGATATTTCCCGAGCCACTGTGGCCCTTGCCACCAGATGTCTAGCGATTGTACATGGTTCCCCAGTACTCCTCTCGGAAGGTAGTCGGCTGGGTTCTCCCGATCCGGGAAGTGTTCCATTGCATGGGCGAGGTGCGGGAGTAAATCTCCGTGATCCGGTTGCAGACGAACGTCTTCCACATATTCGGGTCACTCCGTATCCAACTTAAAGCCACGGTGGAGTCAGTCCACAATGTCGCCCGAGTGAGGTCGTAGCCTGTCGCATCACAGAAGTAGCTCAGCACCCGTGCCCCCACTAGCGCCGCTAGAACCTCCAATCTCTGCAGCGTTACCCATTTAATTGAGTCTAGTCTGTTCTTGCTGCAGGCCAAACAGACAAGGGTGTTGTCTTCCCTGGTTGAACGAACGTAGAGAGACGCTCCATAGGCCCTTTCGGAGGTATCGCAGAATACGTGAGTTTGGGAGCTTCGTTCCATCGAAGTGACAAGTCATCGAGGGACGTGCACCTGCGACAATGAAGACAAACCAAATACCTAAGCGTGCCATCGTGTTCCAAGGTCTGTGGGCAGAAGCTCGTTTCAGTTGATGCCTCGGCACCAGGTGTCCTGGAAAAACACCTTTCTAACGAGTGAAACCGGAGAAAACAACCCTAGTGGATCATAGAAGCTTGTTGTTATTTGCAAGATTTCATCTTCGTTGTTGGCCCTTCCTTCAACTTGCTGGTTATTTCGTCCGTGTAAATATGCAAGCAGTCGGCCTCAGTGTTTCAGCTTGCCCCCAGGACCTGCGTCTGCGCTTCAACGCTCTGCCCTCGGCCTTCCAGATGGCCTTCAGCTGCTCTGCGTTGGTGGCCCATTTGACTAGGGGTAGGTTAATCAATTTCATCATCGCGGTTAGCTCGTAGTAAATTTTATCGCACCGTTTTCATCTTAAGCGCCGGCTGCGAAGTCGTCCATAAACGTACTTTTATCTATTAAGCGGCAGCCGCGGGGAACGTCGCCTTATACATTTCCGCGTGTTCCCTGACAGTCGCAGAGAGCAGGAATGGATTACAAGTAAGTCCAAAGGGGAGTCGGGTAACAGATAAGTTATTACCTGGTCTGTCGTGTGGTAGCGCCCTTCGCCGTCTATGGTGGTTCTGTACAAGAAGAATCTGGTCAAGTCACGATCTTCCTTATCAATGACCAATTGTAAGAACGCTTGCATGATGTCGCCGACGATAGCCGAGTGATGCAATCTGAGCCGTAATTGGATCGCGAGAATCTCGAGCAGGAATTTCGGCCCCATTTCCAGGGCTTCGTTCAGAGAAGGTGCGTTACTCTCGTGGGATGATGCATCAAATACTATCCTCCACTTCGTCCTCCCACGCTTCACTTTCTTTACCGCCTGATGTGGTAGGCAAACCGCTTTTGTCGAGTTTTCCAGGGGGGCTACATCCACCTGCCCCTTTCGCAATATAGTCTACCATCTGAGAGTAGTATATCTCCTTCAGGGCTTCGTTGTTGTCGAGCCTCTCCCTCAAGTTACTTAGTCGTTTCGCTGCGTTCATTCTGTTGTTGGGCAGGACGACACCCTGCTTCTTCGGAAGAGAAACTTCCCTTCGCTGATCTTGAATGCGAAAACACGCATGGAACTCTTCCACGAGCGCTGAGTCTTTGGCGCTCATGCCTCGATCGGTCCCGGCGGTTATTCCTATGGCCTTGAAGTCCCAGAAGCGTCTGAGTTCATCATCGGGTGGCAAATAAGGTCGGTCGGCGTGAACAAAGTTCACCACAGTTGATTTCACGCGTGCACCGGACCGGTTTCCACCAAGCACCCAGCCGAAGATGGTAGGGATCAGCACCAAGGATTCAGAAAGGCGTATTGGCGAACCGTCCTGTATTATTTTCCAGTACAAGTCGCCATCAATGTGGATTTCGACGGGCAAGTCCTCTAGTAAATCTGTCTTGCGGTCGGCCAACCGTATTCTACGGACACGTGCCAAGTTTCCGACTTCCTGCGGGACAGCTGGCTGCGGGGAAAGCATGTACGCGCTCTCAAAGGCGCCGATCGGAACAGTACAATTTGACCAAACCCCCGTGACGTTAAACCGGACAAGTCTGCGTTGGCTTGGTAGGGCAGACTGCGACTCAAATGCCGAGACGTTCAGTTCTCGATGCTCAATGGACCTCAGTTTTAGGTCTTCTATCAAGCCCAAATCGTCCAGTTGGCAGTGATCCTGGCGTGACACACAACAAAACAACACTCGCAGTACGTACCCGACTCAATCGCTCTTCAATCCTGGTCACGGCACCAAAAAATGACGGGAACACAATAACAAGGCACGTCTACTTGGCAGCCATATTTATTCACCTTGCTTACAAATAGAAGTGAAGTCGGGGGCGAGGGGATTCAGGGTTGCTTGCAGAGAGGGGTCAAGACAATCTCGACATCATTCCTTCACAACACTGTTTGTATCTACTATTACCTGGAGTTAATTATATTTCAGAAAAATAAAATGAAGCTACATTTTATACGAGTATGATGTTCAGTCTGTCCGTCATAGAAAGCACAGTGTGTTTCCACTGAATGCTGTATACAGGAGAAAAGGACGTTTATTGTGAGGTTCTTGCAAAAGGCATAAATACACTGTGTGTTAAAATGCAAATTTCTCCTGTCGTTGTATAAATTAACCACAGTTGTTTAAGGAAACTTCTTTTTCTTTCCGTTACCGATCCATACAGTTCTATTCAATGTTAGTACTGTAAAAACTATTTTATGTGTGTGTAATTCATATATACTCTGTATATTTGCTTATTGTGGGTCCATACATAACACACTGTCGAAGGCGCAGACTGTATAAATAGGGTAGAACTGTAGGCTGGTTAGCGAATAATAACTTGGAAAGGGTGTACAAAGAAGTGGAATTGGCCTAATATGAAGTGCCGCTCCAACGTTTGCCTGGAGGAATTGAGTGAGGTCTTACACAGCGGAACCGGCCTATGGGTAAAAACATGCCCTCCTGCACCTCCCGAAAATGAAAAAGATTTCTTGTTTATTGGCAACACATATGCACCCGGACTGATATTTTCCGATTTACAATAAATATATACAGATATTTCTGTTTAATAAAGAAACAAATTAAAAAAAACTTGTTATTCGGTTTGTTTAGCCATAAATTTACCTCTTTGTATAATTTTTCAGTTACACAAAAAATTACAAATATTTTTCGTAGTTGCTGAGCACAAAGCAGCTATTTCTTTACGGATTTGCACAAGTAGAAAGGAATTCTTAGTTCCAAAGGTAATCAGCACCACCTGTTTTGTGACAGAAGGGCTGAGAAAATTTCGGAAGAAACATGTGTGCTGTTGTTTCCGTATGCATGACAAATATTTCTGTATGGGCGTGGGTACACGACATATTGTGGGTTGTGGAGCGGTGGGAAATGTTTCTATATTCTGTTTCTGGTGTTAATGTGTAAAAGGAACAGGCTTCCCATGACAGGCTTAACTGTTTGCTTTCTCGATCGTCGTCATTCTTCAGTAAATACATAGTGGTTCATTTCGAGTAACTAAATAATTACCGGCAGTAAATAAGCATCTTGCGAAATAAGCAAAATAAATTATATTTAAATAATTCTCTCTCTTCTATCGGTCTATTCTCTCAGATAAAATTAGGCTCCACACTCACTAGATATGGTTAGATTCAGGCACTGGCCGCTTGTCGCAGAGGGTAGGCTTCCGGGTACCCTTTGGGTAGCAGGCTGAGATCGATCCCGAGATAGTCTCTATCAGTAACAAAGAGGAGAGCCCAGAAGTTGCCGTCAATCAAGCCTTACACTCCGTATCTAATCACTTACTGGCTTCAGATATATCTAATTCTAAATGTTTATTGAAATGAATGGCCTCTCTACAGCTTATTTTGACTCGCATACAGCAGTATTGGGAAAGAAGGCTGCGGTTGTAACACTGCATGTAAGGCCTACACGTAGAAGAGAGGGTAACGTAAAGAAAGGAATATTAAAGGAATCCCCAGCTGAAGAGCGGTGAAAAGTCTGAGGCGGTTCTGTGCTGCATGTAGCTGACTAACAAAACAGAAATGCGATCGTCGGAATTCTTTACCAGGCACTGTCGTCCTTCTCTAAATGTTACATTTCCCTTAGACCCACACATCGGATTCATGTTCATTTTACAGTTTTACGTACCTGTCGGAAAGTAAAATGCCATGACTCACACACGCACACAGCAATAAATTGCGGAATTTTTTTTCCCTCATTTAATAAGCTGTCAGGAACTTAGACAAGGAAATATTGCTTCAAGTGAGTCAAGGCAAGTAAGGAATTTTAAAAATATCGAAGAAAGAAATTGTGTTCCAGTGAATACAAAATACTGGCACTTTTCTGGAGGAAATGAAAAAAGTAACGTGACAACATACAATAGTCTATGTTGCGTTAGGTTATGAACATGCCACTTCTCTAACATAAAGTAGAACCCTCACCGGTCTATCCAACTTGCTCAATATTATTGGTTACTATTAGGTTGCCAGGGTTAATTATAATTGATTGTTTTCACGAACGGCACGACAAAACTCAGTAACGATGGGGTTACGCTGTGAATTTATTCCTTCTTAATTTAATCTACAGCCTTGCGTTTGTGTTTATTGATAGAACCCTCATAAGGGAATTTAGATTAACATTTTACCGAAACTCAGACATAGAGAGGAACAAAAAAAAAGTGGCACAACACAGAAACGCACATAAATATGCAGAAACTAATTAAGATTGATAGATGATGATGTGGCAGATACAAAATTACAGTTGGTTCCGTTTCCGACTGCATGCTATTAGACATGCACTGATCGATTTCGCGTTAACATTTAGGAAACGGTAAGTTGGTAGACCTGTCAAATCGCTTCTCCAAATCTCGAAAGCCTAAACAATGCCACATACATCATATTGTAAATCGATTCAAACAATTCGTGAGAAAGAAGTCCTTCATAGTACACCACGTTCTACAGTGGCATGAAATTTGTATGTGGCTTGCAGACTATTTACAGGAGTACATAAATTTTAGACGAGAATATCTGAAAGTAAACTATCAGTGGAATGACAGATGAATACAAAACAAGTACTTGTAACTGGCAGAGCACGTGAACCAGTGGACATGGCGACCAAATAAAAGAAAAAGTGTTACTGGCAACATTATAAACTACTGATTTATTTTTTACTTCAGTGTTAGTAAGGAGACTGCATAACGAGGAGCTAAATGATTTGTACTCCTCACCCAATATTGTGCGGGTGATAAAATCGAGAAGAATGAGATGGGCTGGGCATGTGGCGCGTATGGGGGAGGAGAGGGGGGCG
>Ga0123354_10015402_pt1 | contig 11938 bp, 6 predicted proteins | sample TergutLab28metaG_2_FD_97872 | JGI IMG/M metagenome (GOLD analysis project Ga0123354, IMG submission 97872) | Labiotermes labralis P4 segment gut microbial communities from Petit-Saut dam, French Guiana - Lab288 P4 | ecosystem: Host-associated > Arthropoda: Insects > Digestive system > Gut ... | reverse complement strand
TTCTGTTTGAGTTGCTAATTATTTTAATTTGTTTCTTTGCTAAATGTCGATATGTGTTTTGCATCATAGGTTCCAGTTTTCTAATTGCGTTCTCTGTGTCAATTATTAAATCATTTATGTAGTATTTAGGTTCTTTTTCTATGGCATATTTGGGGGCTAGCGAAAGTGCTTCTTGTTGCTCTTGTGTTAGTTTAATATTAGTTAGGTTCACTATTCTTTGTTGCTGTTCCCTGTTTGTTTCTTTTTTCTTTTTTGGTATTTTGATTGTTGTGTATTTGATTTATTTGCGAGATTATCCAGTTTTTTGTTCAGTTTTTGATATTGTTTATCCATTTGCATATTTATTTATTTGAGGCTCCCTGATGATGGTTGAAAAATAGCAACCGAAACATGTTGGAGACCTATGAATGTTTTTAAAGTGTTTTAACCAAATGAGGTTTTACAATATTTTAAAGACAAGGTGCATTTGTTGGTATTTTAAATGAATGTATATTGATTCAACATGCACAGTGAAAAATTAAAAAAAAATGTCTGACATATTTCCTATCAAGAATGGTTTGAAAGAAAGAGACGCTCCATCACCACTGCTTTACAACTTTACTTTAGAGTATGCCATTGGGATGGTTCAGGTAAACCAGGATGGCTTGAAATTAAATGGTACATGTCAGCTTTTAGTTTATGCTGCTGATGTTAATATGTTGGGTGGAAGTGTAATACTATAAAATAAACACAGAAGCTTTAGTAATTTTTAGTAAGGAAACTGGTCTAGAAATAAATGCTGATAAAGCTAAGTACAGGGTCGTGTCTCGAGATCAGAATGCAGGGCGAAGTCACAATATGAAGACTGGTAGTAGTTACCTTATAAGGGTTTAACAGTTCCGGTATTAGGGAAACAACCTTGACTAATCAAAATTCTATTCAGGAAGAAATTAAGAGCAGAATCAGGGAATGCTTGTTATCATTTGGTGCAGAATCTTTTTTCTTCCAGTTTGATATCCAAAAATATAAAGATTAAGATATACAGATCTATAGTAGGGGTGTGAAATATGGTTGCTCGCATTGAGGGAAGAGGTGTTTGAGAATTGGATACTGAAGAGAATATCTGGTTCTAGGAGGTATGAGGTAGCAGGGAGGGGAGAAGACTACATAATGAGGAGTTTAATGGCTTGTAGGCTTACTCCTCACCAAATATTATTCGAATGATGAAATCGAGAAGAATGAGATACATGGGATATGCAGCACGTATGGGAGAGAGCAGAGGTGCATATAGGTTATATGATGGGGAAACCTGAGGGAAAGAACCCACTTGGTAGTCCCAGGCATAGGTGGGAGAATAATATTAAGATGGATAATCAGGAAGTGAGTTTGGGGGGGGGGGCATGGACTCAATTGATCTGGCTCAGGATAGCGAAAGGTGGTGGGTACTTGTAAAAGCGGCAATGAACCTTCGGGTCCCACAAAAAGCAGGGAATTTCTTACCTGGCTGAGAAAGGGTTAGCTTCTCAAGAATAACTCTGCAGCATGAAGAAATTCAGTAAGTAAGTAAATAACTTTGTTGTACATAACTTGGAAGATTCTTTGCATATCGGGTTTCGAACTTCTACGCTACAAATTATTCTGTATTTGCCTTTGACACAAAAAACCCAACATCTAAGTAGAGGATTTATGTTATATTGAAGAAGTATCTAAAGCGATACATCACACTGCATATTATCCGGAAATATCCCACTTTATGCCGTTTCATAAAACTACATTAAATGACACTAGTATCCCTCCCACTTCAGAAGTTCGCAAATCCGCCATTACATTATTCTGCCTATCGCGGTGGCCACCATTACACAAGGCTTATATCAAAATTCATCACAATTTTACACATCGATGTCTGTGGACGGTTGAAGTGAGGAGCCTAACAGATCAGCCCTACCAAATAACGCGCAGTGCAAGTGCAGTTGTTTAGATTATGTTAAGAGTTTATCAACAACTTTAGAATGTTTACCTTAAAATGTCACACACTCCGGTCCGTCCTATAAGAATTTTTTTTTAACAAATCACTAGAACTTATAAATTAATTCTTTCTCATTTAGTCAAATTTTGGTCTTACAATTTCTAATGAGAAAAATACTTTTGAATGTAATAAATCCCTCATATAGGAAAAAAATAAACGACCCATCAGTGCACTGAGAAATTAAATATGATATCAAAACGAACAAATGCATTTAAGTGTATTAAATATTATACATAGTGTTTATTCCTACGTGTTTCGGCATGGACATGCATTACTGAGGGTAGACATTTCGAAATATTACAGAAAGTTTTGAATTAATGTACAGATATTAAATACTGAATGTTTAAAGTAATACAGGGTTTTAAAAACATATTGAATGTTAAAATACAGACGCAAATAATTAAGATTGATTCTAATGTGTACTGAATAGCATTCATATAGTAATTTACCACCCCGGATGGAAAAAGTAAGTGTGTATAGGAGTTTAACTGCTAATAGATTTGTAGATAAAAATTATATAAAGTAATATTGAGATAAAACGAACTGATAGTAATAAAGAACACTGACGTGCAAACAAATCTAGATATACATAAGAAATAAGAAATCGCTTAAAATGAAACAAAACCTACTGTTATTACGTCAAGTTCCGTGTCTCAATGACCATTAGGAACCTGTTTCAATGAGCAGCAGCAGCAGCCTGCTTCAGTGACCAGCAGTAACGTGTTTCAGTGGCCATCAGTAACCTGTTTCAATGAGCAGCAGTAACGTGTTTAATTGACCAGCAGCAATCCGTTTTCATGAGAAGCAGTAATCTGCAATCACGCTGATATTCCGCCTTTATCAATGCACGTTCCGAATTTAATTTATATCATGGTTAAACACTTATTTTTGCTCACCCTCAAACCACCCAATATTTGGCCAATACATTCCATGTGTATGTATACGAAATAGAACTTGACGTTTATATGAAGACAGCATACTGAAAACTGTTAAGCACCTTCTTAATTGTGTTTTTGTGACATGGGTCTTTATTATTCCTTAAGAAGTTACAAATGACAATTTAAAAGCAGCACATTCATCTCTTTGAACTTGTTTCATTGCGTCTCCAAATTGTTTATCGAAAACCACATTTCTCATACGAGGCGTAATAAATAAAACTCCTTACTTAAATTTCTCATACCTCTCAGCTAGGCACTTGCTGCAGATTTACTTCATATAAATCGCCTGTTTCTAAGTCCCTAGTATCCTGGGGTGTAAAGCCGCGTCCTATCTCGGAAAAGGGAGGCCTCAGCTATACCGCTGTGATAGCCTAAGGACTCACAATCGCTACATCCAGAAACTGCTTCAGAAAGCTCAGTTCTAAAAGCAATAGAATAAAACTGTGTCAACCATCTCTTCAAGTATGAAGTTTTCCGAGTCGGGAATAAGACGGAGCCCAAGGAGAAGGGTTGCTTCTTCTTCATCCAGTTCACGTACAAGCTTGATGCCCTGCCGGCATATACACACAAAGAAAAACACGCGACTTTTGTGTAAAGAGATTTGACCAATTGTCACACGTATAAATCCAAGTCTCCACGTTCAATCCACAAAAGTTCTTTACACTTAACTTCCTTAATATAAGAGAGGGAAGAGATTTGTATGTTTCAGTGAACGTTCTGAAGACCAGAATTCATTATCATCGTCAATATCCGCCAAGAGGTAGGCCTTAATAGTCCTCAGCACCACAGCGGTCTGGCGAAAACACATATCCTTTGTTTTGAACCTTGTCCATCGTCCAAAATTTTAGACGCTAGACAAAGACCAGAGAAAGGGATACTGTGTAAGTGAATTAATAGACCTGTTGCGGCTGTGTCTATTAGTACTTTCGAAGGTCTTCCAAGTCGTCTTCGTCCATTTGGTCCATAACTCAACATTATTTCGCTCATTATTGTGAAACTTGCATATCAGTACAATCACCCGAGACCATGCATGTATTAGGAAAGGCCCAGTAAGATGTAAAATCATTGTGGATAATAAATGCTTACAAAGATTTAAAGAATCTTAGTTATCTCGCTTATAAAATTTCTTGTGAAATGAAAAAAAAAATTACAACAGCAACATTTGCTCAAATACTGGGAATTTTGAACAAAACTTTTAAACCAGCTTGGGTTCAGAAATCTTCAAGGATGTAGGAACCAAACTAACGCTTATGTAATATAAAAATTCTGTTTATTCCTCACACACTATAAAGTGTGCTTCCACTGGAAATGCGGTTCGTAACGGTGAATTCCTACAAGGAAATAAACGTTATGGACCTTAAAATTTATACGGAACACGTGAATACATATGGTTGGCAAAATGCGGAGATTTTAGCGTTAAACCCGGCAGTACACGGTAGCCACTTGTCCTGAAAGGTGTTAGGAGAACAGAACGAGGAATTGGAAAAGACACGTATCTTTTACCGCTGTATAGGAGTACTTCTTTCAAGGTTATGTTGGAAGAATCAATGACAAACTTACACTTTTTTTTCCAGATTATGTGCTGCAGCTTCTAGGCTAGTTTGTTTTCGCAAAACACAAAAAGAACCTTTCTTGGAAAGTATGGAACAAATCCCTGCTAATAACTTTTATACCAATGAAATGATGTACCAGAAGAAAAGGGAGATTTATCTTGTTTGGTCTCGATCGCAGAATTCATTAAGGGTCTTTAGGTGTACTCAAGTCCGTCGCCAGATTACTTGGTTCATTTCTTGTAAGAGTAAGCGAATGTGGGCTGAATGCAGTAACAAGTAGCGGTATTAGATTCAACGTGGGACGTAAATGTTTGTTTCCAAAATGTGTGCTTTTAAAGGTGACGTCACCGCAGATTCATCAGCAGTGCCGTAAAAACAGATCTGAATAACTAATATTCCCACAGTTTCGAAGAGGTTTTCAATTTATGTCGTTGTTAATACGCTTGTAAAAGAGCGCCAACTTAGAATAGTTCAACTCTCACACCAGGCTAACATAGCAATTAATTATAACCCTCCATACAGCAGTACGTCAGTAACTAATACATCGGTTCTTTCCTTGAGTTCGCTACGTCAGATGGTCTATACATGTGCGCTAAACTGTGTGTACGGGGGACCATAATTTGTTCCCTTCCTCGAGTTTAATTCCGAAGAGGGTACAAAGGGTTTTCTTTTCGATTTCGGCAATTTTTTTCAGCCTATTCACTACAAAGCTGCAACATAGATATACGTAAAGAAGTATGTCTTAAGTACTGACATAACTGCTAGATGACAGTTCAAAAAGAATATTTCTGACAACAGAGGACCAACGCAAAGGAAAACGGAGCAGAGCAAACGGATGATCTTTAATGGAATAAAACAAAGCATTTTAATATCATAAGCTAATATTTACAAGAAAATTTTATTTTTCGAATTTACGTTCAGTTATGCGAATGTCTTTATCTATATCCAACCATTCATCCATCCAGCCATCCATCCACACGTCATTGTCTGTCCGTCTGAAATGTTCTCTCTCTGTCTAACCAACCAACCCATCTACCTATACCTGTCTATGTATCTTTATATTTCTATACATATATATATATATATATATATATATATATATATATATAACCCCCGCCCCCAGACAGCTACACACGTATATGTAAACTCCATGAAGCAGCGCTCTCCTGAAAATCTCTTTCTCAGCTATACTTCACATTTTACGGAATCCAACGTTTAGTTTCCGTGTTCACAAAAGCCCGTTACTTACGTCTATCCTGCAAACTATAAATCCACTTCACGACATTCCATCTCATTTCTTTAAGGCCTATTTTAATATTATTCTGCCGTCCACTTCTTGACCTTTCAAGTTCTCTCTTTCCTTTAAATTCCCTACCAAATCATTATGTATTTCTTTTAAAATTTAAGGCTTTCAAATCACGAAGTTAATCCTGTGTAATTTTCTCCAGCCACCTTTTACCTTCGACCTCTCAGACCCAAAAAATATTTTCTTCAGCACCCTGTTCTGGAACACACTCAACATATCGTCTTCAATTAATGTGACGAATCAATTTATAGAAATCTGATCCCACTCTTTTATGCGAATATTCGAGTATGACGTTGTATCAGGCCATCATAAACGCTTTCAAAGACTATGTGTATGCTGAAGTAACATGTGTTATTTTCGGATAAAATCGTGCTGGGATTACTATGAGACTAGTGTAATTATCTAGACATGGACATCAAAGCAGCAGCTCTTCTTAGTCTACACTAGAACAAGGCGTTGGTATAGTGGTCTTGTTACGTCATTACGTTTCTTCAGCCTCCTCTCCATTTATCCCCACCATGACGTCAATCATTTAATGGAAATACCAATCGGAACGGAAGTGTAATAGACAAAATCTGCTGTATCGTCTACAGACAGTGGTGGTCCGGCGAATCATCCGGAAAGTCGTATCCAGGAATTGCATGTGTGAGGTGGACAGCACTGAATTAGCAGAGCCATCATGACGGGGTAACAGGCTGATGACAGAACATGCTCCGGCTACACGGCTGGATTAGTTCTGGGATTGAGATACGTGAATGCACAACCTGTCAAACAGGAATCGTATCATGCCTAATCTCAAGTTTCATAACCTGCTCAATCTCTGACTGAATCTGCATTACCTAACACGTGCGTAAAGATTAGTCAGTTCATTGTAAGGGTGTCACAACATTATTTTTATATATTTTCTAAGAACTGTATATAAAAGGTAAAGTGTTCCCGTTACAGGCCCTGTGTGGCCCAGAGGGTGAGTAGAGGTATAGCTCTACTCTTCCATGACCGCGGCACTAGAAGGGGGTGAGTGGTTAGCAGCCCGCCCCGGCCGCACTTTGTCCCTGGGAAAGACCCGGTACCCATTTTACAGGAGGCTGGGTGGGCCCCAGGGCCGGTTTGGATCTAAGAATTTTATATACTTTAGAAAAATAACTAGAACTTTACGTAGGGGCCTCTCTTCATCCGCATGTTTAGAATTGCACATGTGTGATAAACGGTGAATCTTGCTTTTTACATTGCATTTCCAAAACCTAAACATACTTGCTTGCCTGAAATCGTCATCCTCCACCCAATATACATATTTTTACGAAAATTCGGAACAAAGACAATGTTAGTTAGCTTCCAGATTAAAACTACCTGTTCTACGAAAGGAAAAACACTTGTTCTGTTACTCCAAATTTTACAATGTACAAAATACCTCTAATGCGAGAGCTTGTTAGTTGTGCCATGGCTCAGGTAGTTAGTCACAGATCTATCACAGAGGAAGTCGAGGTTCGATTCCAAGCCAGTCCATGTGTGGTAGGTTTTCGAAAAAGAAGCATTAAGCGAAATATTTTCTAGTACTTGAGGTTTTTTCTGCTAGTCATTCCATCAAAGCACCACACTCCATCTTTCGTTCATTCAACCACCATCGACGTAGCAACTAGCAGCGTCTTTAAATAATACACTTAAAATCGTAATTTATTGCGAAATATAATAAATTACGTACGGTTTGTCGTTGGTAGACACAAACAAACACAAATTCAAGAATGATAACCTTCATTTCAAACCATACACAATTCTTCCAACACCTAATTCAGCGTCATGGAAATGTTATGAAGACAATTCTCTAATTACTAAAACTGTGCCTTTATTACATTACCACAGTCAACATAAAAATACCACAAATTATATTTGTAAAATAACCGCAGCTATTTATATAATACTTTACATATAAACAGTATTTGGTACAATAATATTCAGTCTCATTCACGATATATTCCCATCATAAGCTATAATGTGCCTAGATCCAATCAAACATTAGCTATAAACATGAAGACAAAACGTAAAGAATATAACGACACAACCAACATATGGTTACTGTACAGTCTACAAAGAATTACCTTAACAACAACTGTACATTTATTTGTGACCTACTACCGTACGTTACAAAATATCATACATTAAAAGTCGCTAGTGTTGCTCGCAGGCAAAAGATCGGGTGTTAACGACGCTGCTATTACTGACAATAGAAAATTAAAATATACGGCTTTGGGGTAGCCCCAAATATGTAAACTCTTTGTCGAGTTTAGCAAACTGGTTGAAAAGTTGAAATACGAGACACGCCGACTGTGACAAACACAGATTAGCTATGCAATAAATGTGCTTTGTTTCTACACGAAAGAAGAATAGGCTAAATAAAACTGAACACATTTGATTCCCGCCAATGTTAGGAGACAGAAGGCCCTATTATCTACTATTAATTTATCAAGGTCAATTGTGATCCGTGAAGTTGACTGAGCATAATTTGTAGAATTTTTACAAAACGAAAATACGCATATGTTGTGAGCGTTTAGATTGTAAGCAGACTTTACTTAGAGTAAAATGTGTATAGAATAAGAAACATGGAAACAAAAGAAGACTAAACCACTGTGTAACAGAAGTGGACATTTGAAATAATTTTCCTGAATAATTCGGAACGTAACATCTATTTATCAACCCTTGTCCTGAAAAGTGACTTTTATAAATAAAACATTGCAATGAATAATGGAATATGAGCAGAAAAAAATGAAAGCTCGAATAAAATCAGCCATAATGTAGTCTTGTTCTTTGACAATTGTGTTGAAACAGTCAGGAACCGAATAAATATTCAGCAGCCGGAGATCTGTGAAGTAGCCGGAAGGCCAAATCAAATGGCACTATCTCTCGACTAACCTTAGATAATACTATTGCAATAGTCATGAAAGGTTTGACAACAAAATCTTAAAACATTTCACAGAATTCTCGAAGAGTGCAAGCGAATTAATGGGACCTAGATTGAGTTATATGGGGTTGTTGGTAATTCTGGTTCTTGGTTGGATAAGAATTAGTTGATCTGGAAGACTGCCTCACAAATTCTGTGAAAAAAATTATATATGGTGATGGAATAAATAAATGTACATAAATATACAAAAGTATCTTGTATTATAAATGTTGTATTTCTGCTACATGTTTATGACACAAGATACTTTTAATATTCCTAGGTGCATTTGTTAGTTTCGTTACCATCTCTAATTGCTCAATGCACACCACGGATTACTTAAAATCTGTAAAAGAAGTGCAAGTGTAATTTTGGATACTCAGGTGTTCTGGGTTACTACGCCGTACAGCTGCTAAACAATTATCGATGTTTCGTGGGAGATGTGTTCTCTCCATTTTGTGGGACTGTCAGCCTAAAAAGAACCGACAGACCCCGAATATGGATTCAGTAGGCCCCTCCCAAACTTCAGTAACTACTCACCATTTGACACGTCAAAACATTTCAGAATATTTGAGAATTCATTTATGTTGCTATGAGAACTTCAAACCTCGCACATTTACTGTTGTTTTTCAGACAATTATTTTAAACATCCCTCAAAATTATTCGTATCGATATCAGGATATTTGTATCGAAGTCTCACTTCACGATTCGGTAAGGTATTACAATTAACAGCCGTAACACAGACCAAGACGCTTGGATTTAAACTGACGTCACATTAAAGGTCCGTATATCTCTCAGTTCCCAGGCGAAACGTAATTTAAAATTCCCACGCAACAGTAAAGCATTCGTAGAAACTACATTTAATTTCTAACAAACTGTAAGCTAAGGCAGTAGTTTTAGTAGTGGTCCGGTTTCTAAGACCTTACAGGGAAAGACTGTGCCAAGCTGTTAATTCTCACTTCCTTGGAAGGCCCGACAAAACCACAGTTCTGATTATGACGTGTAAGAACGTGGTGACGTCATATATTTCTTAAACTCTAAGAGAAAATCTAAGTGTACTGAGAATCGATAACAGAAGCAATGAAGTAGCTAATAAATAATTCATATCAGTATAGGCGTGGGAATTAAACAACAAAATCAGGCTAGGAAAAAGCATAGATTGAGGTTGTTTATGAACAGGGTGCTGGGGACATAACAGCCAGAAATTACACAGAACTTAGACAAAACCTCGAAGAAATCGCTTCTTAACTTTTACCTTCATCAATCACTAGATTATAGGGAGAAAGGGGAAAATCCGATGGAAAAAACAAACTTGGAAGATCTAGGCGTAGATGGAAAATATAACATGAAAACTAATCCTCATGAATTAAGGTACGTGGGTATGGACTGAATGTGGTTCAGAAAACAGACGAACTACGGGCTTTTGGAACTATCGTAAAGAACGAAGAATTCCTAATTAGTTGGGGGGGGGGGGTTTCGCAACTTATTCAACGAACACGCTCCATGGAACAATGATTCAATTCATTCAATTCAGTTCATATTTATTAACGTGCCGAGTCAACAGCCAGATGGCCAATTATAGAAACAGCACTTCGTACAATCCTAAATTATAAACGACAACAGACAGGGCACATACGAAACATACACAAACAAGGCAAAGGACAGAAAGTTTAAATCATTAATTAGCGTACCTTGTATATTAAACTAATTATCAAAACAGACGGAGAGTGATAATTTGTTTTTTTCAAGATATCTAAATCACTACAGATTGACAAAAATAGCCAATAACTTTAAGTAAAATCCCGTGTTAGCTAAATAATTAAAATCTAATTCATGTGAAACGTGCTTCTTCCTTAAAACATGGTTCGAAATACAATTCGGTGACTAAATATAGCTACATATCTGCCTACAAAAGTTGAAAGTCAGTAATGATAATTAAATTTATAAATAGCATAAAATATATAAAAGTAACAGGATCAAATACATAAGTAAATAGCCCAATTACAGGTTAGATTTACTATAGGATCAGAGGTTTAGAGAGTTTATGAAATTATGCACTAGAAGTATAAGATACTAGTTAATCATATTAACCGATACCGAACGTCCATTGAATATGCACTGAATAATAATAATAATAAAAATAATATATTTGCTGTATCACATTGCAGAATTTCAGTGATATGACCTTTAACCCCAAATTCTCTGCCATGTACTACTCTTATACTCACCTAAAATTCTACACTGTTAGATAAAATGCCAGTTTCAAGTTGTATGTCATTTCCTGCACATTTCTTTTAATCACCATTTCCCTAACTCGTTCTGATTGCCTAGGTCTTGTCAACCACACGACAAGCAGCTAGCTGTGGAATCTTTATGATAGTCCGTTGTGTTTAAGCATTCATTTTTGGCTACGTTCGCGAAGTGAGACGCGATTATTACTCACATGTGTCCCCGTCTGTCCGTCTATACATCCGCATGTAACAACTCGGCTCCCGTCGGAAGGATTTATGTGAAATCTGAATTCCGGGACTTCTACTGAAATTCATCATTGAATTATAATTTTAGTTAAATTCGAAAAAATCACAGACAATTTACATGAAGACTCATGTACATTTGTAACTGCTTAGTTCCTAACGTTACCTACCTGATTACCAACCTTTAAAAAGTTCCTATTTTACCATAGTTCACCACGGTTTATCACGTAAGTTTTCAAAGGCTAAAGTTAGAAGATTTCCGCTAGGAGGAATTTTTTAAAATTCTTCTGTAATGACGTTCTCAGGAAGATAATCCACACGGTTAGCATTTGCCGTATTCTGGACGAAGCGACTGGGATACGAAAAGAACGGATCCTCACGAAGTATCGACTGTTTTAGTGTGCGACTTAATACGATTTTCAACTAACCGATAAAGCATATCAGTAAACCTAACAATACACTACACATACCGGTATGCACATGTAAGTAAAATCAGTAAATCTAACAATACACTAAACATACCGGTACACACATGTAATCACCATCAGTAAATCTAAAAATACACTAAACATACCGGTACACACATGTAAGCACCATCAGTAAATCTAAAAATACACTAAACATACCGGTACACACATTTAAGTACTATCAGTACATTTAACAATACACTAAACATACTGATATGCACATATAAGCACTATCAGTAAACCTAACAATACACTAAACATACTTA
>Ga0123354_10015401_pt1 | contig 11938 bp, 5 predicted proteins | sample TergutLab28metaG_2_FD_97872 | JGI IMG/M metagenome (GOLD analysis project Ga0123354, IMG submission 97872) | Labiotermes labralis P4 segment gut microbial communities from Petit-Saut dam, French Guiana - Lab288 P4 | ecosystem: Host-associated > Arthropoda: Insects > Digestive system > Gut ... | reverse complement strand
TATCCTGGGCCAGCCCAATCCAGTCCATATACCCACATCCCACCTCCTGGAGATCCATCCTAATATTATCCACCCATCTACGCCTAGGTCTCCCCAGTGGTCCCCTTCCCTCCGGTTTCCCCAGCAAGTTATTTTGAAACATGAAAGAAAAATATCACTTTTGATTAAATAATATCAAATAATCTCAATTTTTATATGTAATTTACTGAATTGTCTTAAAAAGACATATTGCTCTATCTGAGCCCGTATTGAGCGTCGCAAAGCATCATTACGAGGAAACAGAAGTGGTAAGAAACGTTAGATTTGTTATAAGAACTGACGCCTTACAGTTTCCTGCAGTATCCTGAGGCACAGAAATTATTGTAGAGATATAAATGGCGATAATCGGTCTTACGTTGATTTAGCAATTTTTACCCATAGTAACTCCCGCAGTAACATCATGAAGTTGGGCACACCTCATGTGGAACAGTCAGTAAAGAAGAATTCACTTTCGGTAAATAAAACATTTTTATCTAGCCTACTTCAAAATATTTCGCTACTTTTCATATTCCAGTGTCATGAAAATTACAGATTATTCAATGTAGAAACGCTGTGCATGAATTGAGATCTTATATCTTCGCAGAGGTGCTGTTGGATTTTCATCTTCTGCCATATAAGGGTCTTATGCCAGAATGCAAGAATCCTAATTCTCTGATTACTTTCAATATTTGTCACCATGTAGATATCTTCACCATGCACTTGCACAGACCGAGCAACCAGCAGTTACTTCTCTTTCTGCTGCTAACCAGTGATTTAGTATTCTTTACAAACAATTTGCATATGTTATTTGAGGCTGATTTATGTATATGGCTCCAGCGGGAATTGCTTTTCGTGAAGAGCTACAGAAAAAATGCCTCCTTTATAGTCTTTGTTATCAGGCATGTACTATGAAAACTGAACACACGAGTAAGTAATTTATATGAAATCTCGTCCCAGCAGTTGCTTCTGCATGTAACTTGAATTGGAGTAGCGCTTGTTTCTGTTTTATTTAGGTGAGGACTTCTTTGATGGAGCACGTGACACTGTACAGAATGCTTCTTACTTAGTGGTTAGTGACAGTTAGTGAAGGCGGCCTTGACCTTCATCTTGGCAATCTATTTTTATTTTAGTAAGAGATTTGGTATAATATAAGGAAAAACTGAAAGAATATAGACCATACCTCAGTCAAAGGTAGAACTGGTTTCTCTAGAGCAAAGTTTAGAAAATTTTTGCCCTTAAACCAAATCATTCAATCCAACAATATCGAACTTTAAAAGTACTCAATACTTGACTGCAATCCTGATCACAGTGTGATGTGTTTTAATTCCTGCATGTAAGTTTTTGAAGTATATGTACTAATTTTTCTCCCATCCCTGCCTATTCAACATTGGTATCAACGAGTACCTGCGATTTTTCGTTAGTAGGTATTCATAACTTTTGTTAATACCCATTCATAAAACACAACATTTTAGTTATATACGCAGATATATATATATATATATATATATTATGTTTCCAAAGTTCTTAGTCCTTTCATAAAGTGGCTGGAAATAATTATTCCTGGATATTTATTTTTAACTATGACATCCCTTTGTGATATAAATATACAAATGTAATGAGAGTGCCTACATTCACAATAGTCTTCGTAAAATATGTTAAAATTTATTAAACTACATGTTTCGGCTCACCTGTAAGGAGCTATCATTAGGCAGTAGGGTACCAAGGAAAAATATTTCCTGTGTCACACATTATCTATTTTTGTTATCACAGGATATCACACGTAGAAATATTTCCTGTCAGTCAAGCCTCATACATGAACACATACAAGAACACTAAGTGGAAGCTTTGAAGTGTGCCATCCCCGTTGTGTGTATATAAACTAATAAGTGGGTATGCAGTCAAAAACACAACTATATATGTCGAATTAGATGTTATATCCTTAGACCAAAAAACTACATATTTCGGCCAGCAGTAGCCCTCATCATGTTTTTTCATTCGAAACAGTTAAGATTGTTCTATATAATTATATATAATAATTATATAGAACAATCTTAATTGTTTCGAATGAAAAAACCTGATGATGGCCACTGCTGGCCGAAACATATAGTTTTTTGTCTAAGAATTTAACAACTAATTGGACATACATAGTTTTGTTTTTGACTACATACCCACTTATTAGTTTACTAAGTGGAAGATTCTCTTGTGTAACGCCGATATCTGTTCTAATCAAGAATGTTTACAAATAAATATTACTCACTGTACCGTAATGAGATAAGGTGTAACTTATGTATAATTTTTCTTTTTTATCCCACTGCCTGATGACAGCTCTTGTATAGGTAAGCCAAAATATGTATCCTAGCTTACTAAAGTTCAACGTACTATGCGAAGACTGTTGTGACTGACGATACTGTACTCACCTTTCTGGAAATTGAACTGCTTTCGTTACTAACACCACTTTTAAGAAGGACGTCATTCCTGCTACAGCTCTGTGTAAGCCTGGAATTAAATAACAAAGAATTTTGTGTATTACACGTACAGTCGAACACAACTATATATTACCTAGTAGTGTAGTAGGAATACAACTACATGTTTCGGCCCTATATGTGGGCCATCTTCAGGTTGAGATTCAACTTACAGATCAGTTATACAAGATGTGTGGGGTGTTTTCTGGGGGTTGGGGAGGACGAGATCTCGTTGTTTCAATAGTGGGTACCATGACCTAGGGCTGTTATAAGCGGATTTTTTTTTAGTTGTTTGTGTACACATGTCAAGTTGGTTACAGTTCGTATGCTAAGTGTATGTTATAATTGGTATCATTAGTAAAATATACTTGAAAATAATTCTCAACCTGAAGATAGCCCACATATAGGGCCGAAACATGTAGTTGCATTCCTACTATACTACTAGGTAATATACAGTTGTGTTCGACTGTACGTGTAATACAAAACATTGTTTGTTATTGAACCAACACAACGGGAATGACGCACTACAAGACTGGAATTAAATATTAAAGTTGTCCTTGTGCGTATGTATGCGTGAAGCTATAGTTTCACGACAGTTTCACGCCCCGGTCATCTTAAAGCCTTGAAGGACTCACGGTTCCTGGGTTGGTCTGGGATTGGTGTGGCCGTTTTGTATGATAGAGAAATTTCAAACCTGGTGGGTACCTGCCGCAGATGCTCGGTCATCCAGCTCGTAGCCTAGACCCTGTGCTGTATAGAATGTCATGTCTCATTGAAACATAAATTAATGTAAATTTTACAGAGAGATTCAGTTCGTAACTCTCCGACGACGGACTGGGTCTCAGCAGATGAAAATTTCATGGGACCATGTTCGTTCTTTGTGATGAGGATCTTAGGAAACACATCAATACATTGTGTGGTCAAAATATAGGTACCTATGATATTGAAGCATGTGGTAGACAGAGCAACAACAGTGCATTAGACGGCAAAATTGTAACACTTTTTGCGGGCTTCTCTCAATACCAACCACCAGCATTTATAATGTTTCTTTGTTAAGTGTCTGAAAAAATACTCGTGCCGCAGTATATCATTTTTGGTGTATTTTCAACAATAGAAATATTGGCTTATGTTACAATTTTCTTTATTTTTGACGCGGGGTTAGAATGGACCCGTTGGTGCTGTGTTGACCATTTGGTATTACGCAGCAGACTTCGATGGCAGACGAATGCTTATGGAATCACTGTTGGAAAGATAACTGAGAGACGCTGTCTAAGTACTCGGAACACGCCTTGACCAGTGCAGTCTTTTTTTTTTCACCATACGTCCACCATGGATTGGCCTGGAGTCTAACCAGCTCGTCCCTACTGGGAATAAATCCAGTGACTAATTCCGTCGTGGAATGTTCTGCTTTATCATAGGAATATATTAAGAACAGAAGGCTGTTAAAATTTTAAAGGCCAGGATCTTTCCTTAATCCACCCTCAGCATTAAAAGATCCATATTTTGAAATTCTTCCCTAAAGGAAAGTCAGAAAACAAATATTGTACCTGTGAGGTCGGAGTATATTTATAGAAAACTGCATTGACGTTATACAATGTGAAGAATGGATATACGCTACTTTTAAAATTCAGACCCCTTCAACGCTTAGAAATTCAAAACGTGGTTCAGCACATTATACGCCCATACGTGGCTAGGTTTCTGTAAGACACAGATATACATAAAGGTAGAACAAAACATTTTTCTCTAAGACTTTTCAACGCACAGTACCTAATCGATCTAAGTATAAATCCTTGACACTTTAGGTAGGCCGCCCGCTGTACACGTACAGAAGCATTTTGCATGTCATGACGCGGGGATATGCCACAGAAACGTTCTGCTGCTGGATTTATTTTTTCTTATATTTTTTTCTTTCCCTCTTATAATAGTAGTTATAGGACGAAGGGGACAGAATCTCGTGGGTACAATTTAAAAAATTTCAGGCGATATCAAGGCACTGAGCCTATCGCTAAGTTAAAGTACGAACTGCACAAGCTTGAAGATGTGTGTGCATTACACACAATACCCCTAGCTCTATTCAAACTTTACAAGCTTCGGATTTCTCCATTAGGGTCACTTTATATGAACGTCAGTCTGTATCACCATTTCGTGAAGGTTTTAACTGAGTTACATGCAATTGTGAGCCTGAATACTGAAGTTCACTTAATATAAGTAACAAATCCTGCAGTTCCATTGAATAATATCTATTCTAGTTGCGTTGTTGGGGACCGCGGTGGCACAGTGGTTAAGGTGCTGTGCTACAAGTCGGAAGGTCGCTATTACGATCCCAGCTGGTGTCAGTGGATTTTTCGTTGACATAAAATCCTTCCGATCGCACTATGGCCCAGGGGTCGAATCAGCCTCTAACAGAAATGAGCACCAAGTGTATTTCCTGGGGGTAAAGGCGGCCGGTGCGTAGGGCTGACAACCTACCACCATCCTGTGCTGTTGTCACGAAATCTGGGAACCTTAACTTCCTGGAACCCTCTGGGTCACTCCAGGCCTGTAACGGGACAGCTTTACTTTTAGTTGCGTTTTAGGATGTAATCACTATGGTAGTTAACCATTTAACAGTGAGATACATGAGTCAGAGTGTCAAGCAGTTAGGAAGATAGATATTGTCAATTAACTTGTCATTCATACGACTAAGCAGTCAGACAAAGTTTCTGTGTTTGTGGAGCATGAAGCTGAGTGACTGGATATTCGGTTGTTTAATTTTCGAAGGAAATTATTTCCTTCGAAATGTAGAGAACCGATTAGACAGTGGCGGAGTTATTTCCCATAATAATGGATTTTTGAGGACCCAGCTGTGAGAAACTGTTATCTGTTACACTAGTAAATGATCATGTCATTTAGCCACAGTCAGTCAGAGTGTGTATCAGTCAGCAGGTCATTTAGTGAGTTAAATTTATTTTCACTATTTTCAGTTGGAATTCATAAGAACAGAAAAAGAGAGCAGTATTGCTTGTATAAGTGGATATACTATTCAAACACAACGATGTTCTCATTGTATCCGTCTACATTGTTCAAAAATTACTTGGGCTCTTTAGACCCAGAAATTGGAGGCAGCAAGCAGATCTAAAATATCAGTGACCTTTCGCTACTAATAAACAGTCACATCCCAAGAAGATATGAATATTTTAAGAAACTACGCCCTAAACATTGCCAGTTAGAATTTATCGAATGCTGACATTCATATGGGTTAGATTATAAGTATACCTTCCATTAAGAGTACTTGCATAGAACACGTTTATTTTTTCATTCTTCTGGATCAGCCGTATGGAAATGTTTCGGACCGCATTAACTAAATGACACCAAAATCTGTGTAAGTAACACACCAACAAATGCACATATACAGTCTTTAGTAATCTAAAATTTACATTAAAACGCTTAAAACGCTCCTACTTATTTCGATCATACGATCATTATCAGGGAACATACTTTGTTCCTTGCTAAAGTTACAGTTTAAAACACTCAGTGATTTAATTCGTCATATTAATTTGGTGCTGTGGCAGCATGTCTGTAAGTAAAATAAGTTATTATTTACTTATTTTTACATGTAGGAGCGTTTTAAGTGTTTTAATGTAAATTTTAGATTATTAAACACTATATAAGTGCATTTGTTGGTGTGTTAAGTAAATAACCTACAAAATGCACGGTGCAACGATAATGACACCGAAATCCTTATACTTCTCCTATGTCTGTAAATTAACTTCTACAATGAGTGTCTCTGGATGTAGAAGACCGTGTATCTGAACTTTGTTACCTAACTTACTTTGTCGTATAGATATGGAAGTTACTTAGCTATAATAATTCCTGCTTTTATGGAATTTGTCAGGTACTTTGCAGTTTTCATTAAATACGCACTTTGAAAAAATTAAATACAGTCCGCCTTCTCGGTCTCATATCCTATTTTTATGACTTCTTTAATTTGAAACCAGTATGCACAGTTTTATTGGGACACTTTGGAAATTAGATCAGGAACACCTGGGAAGTTTCGAAATGTGGTGCTGGAGAAGGAAGGAGAAGACCGTTTGTACCGATCGTGTGAGAAATGAAGAAGTTATTACACAGGGTCAAGGAGGAGAGGAATATCCTACATACAATAGAAAAGAGATAAGCTAACTCTATTGGTCACATCTTGCGTAGGAAGTGCCTTCTGAATCACGTTATTGAAGGAAAGATACAAGAAAGAAATAACAGAAAGAAGAGGAAGATCTAAGTAGCTACTGGATGACCTTAAGGATGAAAGAGATACTGGATATTGAAAGAGGGGGCACTAGATCGCGCTCTTCGTTTTCAAAGAGGCTATGGACCTGTCGTAAGAGAGATTGCAGTATGAATGGTTGAATTCACAGTTTCGTGTCCCAAGTACTTCCTTTCCTATTCAATTTCTGTTTGTATTTCTCATTTCCTGTAGGCGTGCTACGTGTACATGACGCTTCCGCCTTGTCCTCCTGAATTTCATCTTAGAAGTATTTAGTTCAAAGTACATATTACGAAGGGGACCGCGGTGGCACAGTAGTTAAGGTGCCGTGGTACTAATTGGAAGGTCGCTTGTTCGATCCCCGTTGGTGTCATTGGAATTTTTCATTAACATAAAATCCTTCCGATCACACTATGGCCTTTGGGTCGACTCAGCCTCTAACAGACATGAGTACCAGGAGAATTTCCTGGGGTAAAGACGGCCGGTGCGTAAGCCTGAAAACCTTACCACCATCCTGTGCCTTTGTCACGAAATATGGGAACCTTAACTTCCTGGAACCCTCTGGGCCACTCCAGGTCTGTAACGGGATTGTTTTACCTTTACGTATTACGAAATTACTCGTTGTATGACTTCGTCCATACCCCAGTTACTTTTCCTCTCTTACGCTACAGAGCCGTGGGTCTGGCAGGTAGTCGCTGCAGTGTCACCGTGCACACCAAGGTTCAATCACAGGCCAGTCCATGAGGGATTATTGACGGAGTAAGTAGGACTGAGACTGGTTTCTGTCCGGGCACTTCGGCTCCCGTGTCATTTGATTCCACGACTGCTTCATACTTATTCTTCTATCACCGAAACTAAACCCTGGCAATTTACAGCGTAATTAAATAGCACACGCACACACCCGAGTCAAAATATTGTCCTCAGCGCACTTTCTATCAAACGCTCTCAATATTCAGTGTAGGTTCCAGCCTTAAGCGCAAAAAAGAGTTACAATTTGTAAGCTCATTGAAGTAAAATAACTTGCGTCGTTGTTATTATATTGACGTGAAATCACCTTCTATGATACAATAAAATAAGAAAATAGAAGTATATTTTAAAATACTTTTTCCCAGAAAGCCATATGTAAGATACAATTTTGTTTGTTTTTTTCACGTTCATTTACGCTCTAAAGCACACTTTCAACATGAAAACGCATAATATCTCAAGAAATACGGAAACTGTAATATCATGAAATAGAATGGCGGAAGGCGAGTTTGTTTCAATATGTAATTGCATAATTTTCTTAAAATTAGAATTATATGTATACATACATACACACATACATATAGTTTACTAGTTTGCCATAGTTCACTGGAAGATATGTCATATCTCTGTTAATCTCCACGTAAGATTTTCTGTATTAAACCCAGTTACTATAAAGTAGAAACAATAAAATTATTTCGTATTTTTTCTGTGTATAGTCATACAGAATGGAGAATATGAAGTGGAATATAAATGGAGAGGAAGTGAATTCGAATTTTATTCAGTATCAGAGAGACGATAGACAATATTATTTTTCCTGTTATGGATAAATTTTCATATTGGAGAATTCCGAGTTGAAATAAAACGTAATAAATTATAGTGACATTCTGATCAAAATTATATTGAACAATATTACGCCGGAATATCAAGAGGTAACCCAACGTTTCATATAATTTTTTAACTCGGATCGACAGCACAATAAGTTGTTATTTCGTATGGATCCCATACTTAAGTATTTTATGGAAAAGATGTTTGGAAACTCATTCTTAATTTGCTGCCGGCAACACGACCGTCCGTATTTCCGTAGGTAACAACACACAAAATATTTGTCATGTTTCGTTCAAATTCGAAAAGATTACCCAGGCTCTATTTTATTGAACTTTGTAAACCTCGTAAAGTTCTTTCTCTTTCAGGGACCCTTCACATATTTTAAACCTTGTACTTACACTGAAAACTGAATATTTTATGCTTTAGGTTTTTGTGACCGTGCATCGTGAGCAAATTGTGAAGTGAGAGAGAAAACCAACAAGATGCAACAGTTAGAGGTTTATTATCAACACTTTCTCAACATGTTTCGGGCATCATTATGCCCATCTTCAGGAGAACAAGACGTGTGTTACTGCACACCCTACAACGCAGCGCCCCACAACCGCTACCAACCACATCCAGCAGTACCAGCGCAGCACACCACGTGCAGTAACACACGTCTTGGTCTTCTGAAGATGGGTATAATGATGCCCGAAACATGTTGAGAAAGTGTTGATAATAAACATCTAACTGTTGCATCTTGTTGGTTTTCTCTCTCACTTCACAATGAATATTTTATATTTGTAAATTTGTTTCGATATTCCTTGTAATATATCCTTCGCAAAACACCTCCCTGAAGATGACAAAAGTAGATGGCCGAAACATGTAAGAGCTTTATCACAACTATCCTGTAATACATTCGCATATCTTCATATGGGCTTTTTAGTTTTATTCTCATTATACAATTTTCAACACCTTCCTCTTATTCCTCCTTCTAAGGCTCAAATATTTTCTTCAGCATCCCATCCTTGAACACTCCCAGATGATTTTCTTCTCTGAGTGTGAGATACCAGGGTTCATAAAATATGCTAAATTAAAATTCTTTATGCTTTTATATTTATGTTTTATTTTGTAACTTTTCAAGGCAAGCTGTTTTGAAATGTAGTGTGCCATGGACAGTGAAATAGCATGTAAACAGAAGAAAGATATTTTTGAGGTTATGTTTCATTCCACAAGATTGTGGCCGCTGTTTAGTGAGATTTTTATAAGAATTTTCACAAAACATCTGCACGCTCATATTCAAATCGAAGGTGGAATAAATGATTTTGAGACATTGAAACTCTCTGCAAAACGTAAAATACAGATAGGCCAGGTACCAGTGAAGAAGCTGACGGTAGAGTATGGCGGTCTTCTTTATGCAAACTTCTAAGATTCGGGTATCCCTGAAGTGCATCTTCAACAGTCAAGATCGTGGAACCTTCTGAGAAAATATTTTGCCCACAATTCCAATACAGCTGAAAGTGTTACAGAATATTTTGTCGAAGGATGGAGTGATATTTATAAATTCTTTCTTACATTTACCATCCTGGTGAAGGTAAAATATCTCTATTCAAAATTTATATTAGTGCAGAAACAAAATCTCTACACTGTGGCAGGGTGAACAGGCCAGTGTTCAAGTATGAGAAAGTGATACCTCTCATCGTATGATTGTATAGATTAGGGATTCCCCAGAGATGAAAATATTTTGCCTTGTGACCTATAATGCAGTGTACTTGCCTTTGTTCTTCGCTATGAAACACAACGGAATTACCTATCTTGACATGTCTGTATGTGTAAGGTCCCAAATGATACAACGGGAATCGGATGTTGCCTGTTAGCACGAGGTTGTATCACCACCGTGAGGTTACGACATTCCTAAACCTGCAGATGGTTGATCAATGGATAGGTTGTGGGGGTACAGAAGCAGAGGCTGCACGATTCTTCAGATTTATCCGTCACTCGATTTTTTATTTTATAGCTTCATTCTGGACAGTTTTGTTTTGCATTACTCCTGGCAACATTGGAAAATGTAAAGGAGAGAATATGCAATCCTGAAGGGAATGCTTAGCGTCGGACAATAGGAAGTTTGTGGTCAACAAACAGAACATTACTTTGAAGTGTGGAAAGTAAAAAACGGAGATAATATCAAATTATACTGGTGTAAAAGAACAAACACCAACTTCTGCTCTTAATGGTGTAGGCCTTGATTGCATGGAATATGTACCGTTAATTTTTCGTAAAATAAATTTTTGAAATTTGTAGGTCATTTATCTTCCCCAAAACGTAAAATTTAAAACAACTTCTTTAAATTCTACAACAATCAATCAGCTCCTCATTGTGAACTGATTACTTTTGTCTGCTGATTTGTAAGTTTAAACAAGAAGTCTTGAGAATGAGATGGAAATTTTCCTTTCAAGGGCCTTAATTCTATACGGCAAGGACATTAACAATTACAGATTAAGAATTACAGTATCACGCAACGAAGCACAGAATGCACATCCGTAGCAGGGCACTCTTCGCAACGTAACATTACGCAACATGGCACGCTGACACAATATCCAACTGGTACAGCGAAATTAATGTGACTTTTTATAGTGTGACTTTAGCAAGGACGATATGGCTCCCTGATGATGGTCCTAGGGCCGAAACATGTAGGAGCGTTTTAATGTATTAATGTGTAAATTTTATAAATTTTATATATGTGCAGTAGTAGGTATACTTATTAAGTAATTCGACAACATGCACGGTGTAACAACGAAAATAAGAATTACATAATTTAAAAATCTATTTTTCAAGTAATTTGTTTTAATATACTCATTCAAATCGCCAATACTTAACTTAACTTAACTTAATCTGATGCAGCCTTAAAATTTCGCAATATCCAACTCCCGTAATTCTGTTCACAAATAGAGACTTTATTTAATTAAAAATATATTTGTTATTTATTATTTGTCTGTATGAAAAATTTAAAATATCTCGCTGGAATTTTTATATCAACTGCCTCTGCAAAATCATAAACTAGATTTAGGTTAAGAGTGACCTCCATACTTCATTAATCTCAACCTATTAGTAGCTAGACTGTCACCACGGAGGCCCAGGTGCAATCCCAGGCCAGTTTTGGTGGAAGTTGTGATGGGTCCACCTGGTACTGGCGTAAATTTGTTACCGGATATTTCGGTTTCCCCCGCTCAGTATCATACCACCAGCGCCCTGTAAACACTTATTCATTACCGGTACTGCGTAATTTTGGCAGTTGAATGAATCGTTAATTATATTCACAAAACATTGAATTAAGTGTTGGACTTAGTTCGATGTTTTATTACTACACATTTTCAGTGTCGTTCCAACTTTCAATTCACTCGCCTGCAAGGTTACTGCAAGTGACGGCAGGAAGATGAGTAGTGTACATGTGGTATCAGCTTTTCGCGAAATTTTATTGAAAAACGCAAAATGCTATAAAATATTATAAGGAGGAACACATAGGTGTGTGTGTGTGTGTGTGTGCTTGTATATATACAGGGTGTTTCACGACTTTAGGGCATAACTGCAGGAGGTGATTTCCTAGGTCTTTGTGATCAAAAAAGTTCATATAAACATGTGTCCGATTTTGGACGGTTACGGAGTTATG
>Ga0123354_10015399_pt1 | contig 11938 bp, 4 predicted proteins | sample TergutLab28metaG_2_FD_97872 | JGI IMG/M metagenome (GOLD analysis project Ga0123354, IMG submission 97872) | Labiotermes labralis P4 segment gut microbial communities from Petit-Saut dam, French Guiana - Lab288 P4 | ecosystem: Host-associated > Arthropoda: Insects > Digestive system > Gut ... | reverse complement strand
TAGTCAAGAAATTCCCCGCATTTCACGGAACCCGAAGGTTCATTACCGCACTCACAAGCGTCCGCCACCTGTCTCTATCCTGGGCCAGCCCAATCCAGTCCATATACCCACATTCCACCTCCTTGAGATCCATCCTAATATTATCCACCCATCTACGCCCTATACACCCCCCTCTCCTCACCCATACGCGCCACATGCCCAGCTGGTGTTACGTGGTAAAAATTGATGCCTGAGAAAAACGTCTCCCAGAGATATTAGTTGATTCACGAGATAAAAAACGTAGGCTTTACATGATGCAGTGGAGACGTAAAAGCTTTAATATCACTGCTTATTAAGAGCCTCCTTCCTGGACTGCTTGATCCTTGAAAATGGGACAAAGACCTTGTTCCAAAGGATCGGTAATTACCTATTAACAAAGACCGCGTAACATCCCGGAAAAGCACAGGCCTCAGAGACATGACAGCTAAAGCCTGACATCTTCAGCACCTATAAAGTTTGCAGACTTAAAGTTAATGTGGAATCTTCTGATATCATTCCGTAGTTTTGCTCATGCCAACTACATCTGCTGTGCATTACACGGGACTGCAAGAGAAATGCAATACACTCTTATAAACAAAACACAATTGTTTATATAGCATTTTCCTACTCATTTAGAACTTTGTCGGTATTTATTCTGATTTGTGCCACTTTTTTTCAAGCGTAAGCCAAATGTAGATGTAGGAAAATAATTTGATCCCAATCATAGGCAATCAATATCTGTCCACATCGTATACTATAACAATCATTATCTCTGACTATTTCATTCTGATATTAATTGGAACTGATCAGATCAGATGACGAATGAGCACACCAATAATTACACCACTTATTTGTAAATACGACCAAAGAATATGTTATACAAGAATGATCGTCAAGCGAAATGTTCAAACAGCAAAAATGAAATTCACAATTCAGCACTGTGAATAAAATGCTACATTTTCATTACCTTGCTTTATACGGCAAGCATCATGTCATGCCGATTCTTATACATAAAGAAAGCAAAGAACTGTAACAGGAAACGATAGAAAAATGAGGAAATTAAGGGCAGTAATGTACTTTTACGTACATAAATTCTGAAAAATTACCATGTCTTTACTATTAATATAAAAATATTTTTATTCAGGGCTACACGAGTATAACCAAGCACAGAGGCAATATGTACAGGAATATATCGAAGTGACTTTTTGGCTTAAACAGTTTCGCTCTTTTTAAATTCTTACTCTCTCTTTAATCAATATAATCACCATACTTTCTGTTTCTTTCTTTCTTATTCTGACCTCCATCTACCTTCTCATTGCAAGTGGTTACTGGTGCATATGATCACACTCAATGACACGAATACACACACGGCAGGATTCCTCTGGATGAGGGATCAGCTCGTCACTGATACATCTACCTAAAAGCACGCAACAATGACAACAGAGAGATATCCATGCCTTCCGCGTGATTCGAACCCGCCATCCCAGCAAGCAAGCGGCCGTAGACCAACATTTTGGACCGCGCGTCCACTGGGGTCTATTACTGTCTGTTTATTCAATAAATTTGGATTATGCTTCAAAAGTTTACAGGCGCAGATACCTGAGTTACAGAAGACTGGTACAATAAACTTGACGTTACGGGCCTACATTACATTCGCATGATACAGTATTTTGAACTGTAATACACATAATGACTCCTGCTTCAAACAGATAAGCTAATCGGCCTCTTAACAAGAACTAATGAGTTATTTTTTTTCGCACTTGTGCCACTTCTGTCACCAGTTTCTTCTTCCTTTGCCTAGTCACCACATTGTTATTATGTAAATGTTACTTGAACGTGGTTGAGTTGTTCTTAAATAAGCCCAAAAAAGCACTCCATTTTCAATTTCTTATCACTATCACATCAGAATCTTTCTAGCCAGGTAAGCACATGGGAAGCTAAATCTGTAATTCAAATATCCAGCGACTTATTTCCGTGCAGCAGAATTTCAATAAACCACATAAGAGCAAACACTGACGTTCCGAAAGGAACTGAACAATATTGACTTTTTTCTTTCGCCCTGCTTTTTATTCATCGAAAAACAACACAGAAAATTTAAACGGAAACCGTTTTAGGTAATGTACTGCGTAAATGAGGAAGTTTTGTTCAGAGGCGTATGATTGAACAGAAGGAAATAGAGTATGGTAGTAAAGACTGAGTTAATGTGAGATATTTGTTAAGGTAAATACTGAATTAAAGTGAAATATGTGGTGAGATAAAGACTGAGTTAAAGTGAGATATGTGGTAAGGTAAATACTGTGTTAAAGTGAGATATGGTGAGGTAAAGGCTGAGTTAAAGCAAGATATGTACTGAGGTACACTGAGTTAAAGTGAGATATGTGTTGAGGTAAAGACTGAGTTAACGAGATAAATGTTGTGAGGTACAGACTGAGTTAAAGCGAGGTATGGTGAGGTTAAAACTTGGTAAAAGTGAGATATGTGGTGAAGTACAGACTGGGTTAAAGTGAAATATGCGGTGAAGTAAAGATTGAGTTAACGCGAGATATGTGGTGAGGTACAGACTCAGTTAAAGCGAGATATGGTGAAGTAAAGGCTGAGTTAATGCGAGATATGTATTGAGGTACACTGAGTTAGATTGAGATATGTATTGAGGTAAAGACTGAGTTAAAGCGAGAAAAGCTGTGAGACACAGACTGAGTTAAAGCGAGATATGGTGAGGTTAAAACTTGTTTAAAGTGAGATATGTAAAGACTTAGATTTCGGCATAAAAAGACATTTCTTGAATAGATAATTGTTAAACTCAATTTGAAGAACTTCCTTGTTTAATCTTAACATACCTCGGTGTTTACTGCTAAATACTGACGCGCAGTGAATAAATCCAGGCTAAATGTGAGGCATTGCAACGTAAAAATTACAAAATTAGTTGTACAAAATACACGCGTCATTTTAAATATAAGGCAGTATGTTTTGTATATTACATGCTTATTACAATAATTCTGTGATTAAATATGAATAGTATCAAATGATTTTACAAAAATAACGTGCCTCTAAAATTATCACAAATTTGAAACCTTTTAGAAGACCTTATCCAAAGAATGTTTTTACAGCTCTTTTGTATATCAATAATTGTCCAACGAGATGCAACATAAAGCAGTCGATTAATTACTCTGCAAGTTCACTCTACATGTTTCGGGTGTCAACCACACCCATCATCAGGAGTACACAAAACTGTAACTACGGCCTCCGGTACTGGTCATATTTTTTTACAGCTACCTCCCTCCAACGTAGCCAACTTGATCATGTCGGAGGGATGTAGCTGCACAAAAGGAAACTGCTTTGTTTTGCACCTCGTTAGACAATTATTAATGTAGATCAGCGATGCACGGAACCATAAAAATAAAAAGCTCTTATATACTCTAGATTTTTTCTATTTATGCATGTTTTTATGTATTATAATTTACAAATTTCATTTTATTATTTTGAAGTTTTCTCGCTGTATTTTGTCCTGTGTGTTACTTGAATATTCTTTGTTCTCTGTTCTGTTCACTCTTTCATTATATCATCTGTTAATCGTGGTGGAAGTTATCAAAATGCTTTTGCTATAACAAAGCTGCTTAGTAATGCGTAATTGTGTCATTTAGCTGTCTTGGTTAAGCTCCTTAATGTTAATCACTTTGTGCCCCCTAACATATCCCGCTTACATTGAGATGTCTTGTTCGTCTTTGTGCAGGTTGGAGGGTTGCGGAGGGGCACAATATAGGAGAAAGAGCTCAGATTTAAGAAGTTTCGCTCCTCAAATCAGTTTAATCAATATTTTTATAAGACACAGGTATTTCATCAAAGGATTCCGTCCACGTTCTGTTATCAATTATGCCTCTATTATATTTTCCAAAAAAATTAATTAATAATTAAATTCTCGATTTTATCATTAAATATATCTACACAAAAAACTACTTTTGACTAACAGGGGATAATAACACTTCTTGAATAGTTTTGAGTTTATTTTCTATTTTATTGCACACAGGCTTATAAAATAGATTTTAGGACTCAAACTGTCATCTATTTTCTGCCCGTTCTACTATTTCATATTGAAGACTTCAAACGTGATTTTATACAGACTGCGTTTTGCTTACTTTATACATTTCCTTGATTTACAAAATTCGGAATATGTAAATCACATGTGGTGAACACATTACAAAATTTTTTCCTGTGAATAAGCACCACGTCACAAGGACTTATGGGGTAAATGAGGTATTCCTAATCTCAGTAGTAGGAGGGCGCAGGGGGTGACTTTACTCCTGGGAAACACGGTTCCGGCCCCTACAAAATAACAGACTAGTCACACTTCCGAAACCGTCCGGAAAAATTAAACAAAAAATCAATTAATATTCCATGTTTAAAATACAACCCTTATCAAGCAGCGCGGCACAGTTACTGCTAAAATATAATGGATAACATTAAAGGTGACTGCCGACAGCTGGGAATGATATAAGCTGTCAGCGCTGCACAGCCGTCGTCTGATAAAACACTGAAAGATAACGTTCCTCTCTTAATTAATTAGCTAAACTTTTATTCTTTGTGTTCATTGTTAGTGAAATGTAGGTAACTTAAAAAAAACGAAAACCTTGTTAGCGTGACAGTGGTGAACGCAATATAAAGTGTTTACTGCCGTCAAACAATGGAAATTTGGACTCGTGGTTTCGAACGTCTGTCAGCGCATGAACAATTGTCCAGCCTTCGTTTGTGCTTGTCTTGACCTGCATAGTTAGAATACTTCCGATCCACTTCAGAATGGCCGCAATGTAGGCTCATTAAAGCCATAGTTTCAGAAGTTAATTCAAAATTGTAGGAAATCAGGTGGTCAAACTGAAAAGGCTGAATAGGTAGAAGGATCACTTAGAAATGATTAATGTAGGTAAAGGTGAAGTAATCCTTGCAAAGGTCTGGAAAGGTCCTGAGGGCTCCCAAAGTTGAGACTTCCAGAATTTCTAGACAATCGGCATATGAAAGTGACAAATTTGTCAACGCTACGCACCGGCCACCTATACCCCTAAGACATACCTGTCATTTTCTTTTCCGTCGGAAGTCGAGTCGTACCCAGGACCGTAATTCGGCCAGGAGGACTGCTAATGAAAAACTGATTAACGTAGAAATGTACAAATACCAGGCCCCAGATCACCATGGCGACTGAAGCTTTTATTCTGGTACCTAATATTTTTGGGTGCTCAGGATAGAACAAGAGTCACGTCACCCTTCTGTAGCTAAGAATTTTGATGTGGCTCCTAGATTTTTGGAAACTTTTTGCACATCCGATTTAAAGGAAATTTGTGTTACGTTACTGGCTACAGTAATTGTCTTCTTTCTAATTTCTGAACTTCATGTGCTGGAGGGCTGAAGACTGGGCGCTATGCGATACCCTTTTAAATCTCTGAAAAAGAAGATAGTTCACTTCGGACTTCATGTGATATCCTTCACATGGGCCTGATATTTCACACCCACCTTCTACAAAGGAGGTCAAGTAAATTGTAGAAAACCTGATAAGAAATCGATTGTGTATTTGCCGGATAGGATTTTAGAAGGGAGTGTAATTTATTTTTCCAAAAGCGACGGCAAAGAAGGGAGAGCTGGGCTGTGGCAGAGGAAATTTTAAATTCAACAGAAACATTAACCCTTTGACACTTAACGACCCCTATAGGGGTCGTACCGCACCGCTAAACTCTGAAGTTGCATTTCATATATTTATTCAACAAATGTAGTTGCTGAATATTTTAAACGTGCTATATACTCTCCTTTTTTCTCTTCAAAATGCAGTTTGTTCCATAATTCTAATGCATTTGGTTCTGAATTATTCACATTTTATATACAGGATGTGCTAAAATTAAAAAATAATTCCGGCGCCAAAAGGTTAAAGCACAGGGGATTTAATTCGAGGTCCCAGTTAACCTTTATTTGGAACGGTACATTCAAGGAAAGACAACTCTGATAATACGTAGATGTTCAAGTGTCTACGGTGGAAGATTATAGATAAAGACCCTTGCATTTGAATTCAGGATACAGTTCCAAAGAATATGTACAGGCACGTGAATTTATACTTCTGCTTTGTAGTTACCGCGATTTCACAAACCAAGGCTCATTTCTTTCTCAATGATTCATAGTGTTAACGTCATTTTTTCCAATCCGATTTCCCATTATTTTTTAATTTCTGTAAGACAAATAATCAGCCTCCTGTAAAAGACGTACCGGGTCTTTCTCGGGGGTAAAGTGCGGCCGGGTCGTGCTGCTGACCACTCATCCCCTTCTAGTGCTGCGGTCATGGAAGAGTAGAGCTATATCTCTACCCACCCTCTGGGCCACACAGGGCCTGTAACGGGATAACTTTATCTTTAGCTTTATAAGACAAATAATTCAACACACTAAAGGAATGTTTTCAAAACTCTGACCCCTTTTAGCACCTGGAAAAATAATATTCATAGGTTTAAGCGTCCTGAATGATGGGAAGTTAAAATGCTGTTGAAGGAATAATTGCCTTTAGGAATACAGCTGTAGGTTATAAAGTTTGTGCTGTATCGACATGGGCTATCTGTATGTGAGGTTTGGGAGTCATGTTTACTGCTTCGTCGCACAACACATCTCTGCTCTAAAATTGTGTACTGGGGTCTCGTGCTCCAATATTCCAACCTTCAGATCAATATGCCACTCTGGTAATGTACACCTTGGAGGGAAAGCATCAGGCGGCTCTCCGTGAAGTCAGAGGCAGGACTAACAATTCTGAAGCTTCAAGCAGTTTCAAGGTCCTTCTGAAAGCGTGAAAAACTGAGAAATACAATTACTATAAAAACGTTTATAACTAATGTTCTGTAAAGTTGAAATTAGGGGTAAAAATAAGGCCTTGAAGATTTTTAAATAATTAGATAAAATTAATTTGACATGCGTTTTGCTGTTCATTTATTGTGTTAGGGAGTAGATAGTTTTAATTTTGAGGCTCTGCGATCATCAAAGCATTTCCTAATGCAGTTCATGCTAAACGTTTCCATCGACATTTTCCAAAGTAATGACAATTTCCAAATAAATATCGGCAACTCCTCGTAGTCCATTCCCTCCCCCACAACACTGTTTTCAGCGAAAATCATATCGCCCTGAATTGTAATTAACAATAAAATTCGGAAAACACGCAATAAAATTCCTATCAGATAACAAACAGCTTTACGACGATTTCTGTAACTCGTTTCACCATTATTCTGGAGCAGTGATTTCTTCTACAAATATTTTCTGCCTTATTTTTCCTAGATCACTCTGATTCTTCTGCTTCTACCACATTATTCAGTGCCTTGTACATGGTAGGTTTTACATAACTTTCGATGAAAGAATAATGGGCTTTGATTTAAACAAAATTCTAGAAGTATGAATATAGCGATGCCGCGTCAAAATCGTTATATTTCTGTACATATGCTTTCCGTATAATATTGTATTATAGAGAAGGTGCAAATAGGGTAGGAGAGGAAGTTTAAATACCACAAACACTCGTTGGCATAATTTTGATAACTCTTTGTTAAGATACAACGTGGTAACTTGTAGCAGATGTTTGTGATTAAAACTCAAAAGGCAAGTGATTTATCAGTCATCACTCACTGAAATATGAAGATAACTCTCTTGGAATGTGACCTTTCAAAGACTTTCTTATTTTTATGTTTTTTGGAGTGGCAGCCCTCAGTGAAGCCGAACCTCCTCATTCACGAAGTTTCTAGATCACACACAACGACGCACCACAGTCGGTAGAACTCTTCTGAAAGAGTGATCAGCCCAATACAGTGACCTATACCAGACAACACACAACACTCACGACAGACATCCATGCCCCCTGTGGGAATCGAACCCACAATCTCAGCAAGCTAGCGGCCACAGACCTACTCCTTAGACCGCGCGGCTACTGGGACAGGCAATGACTTTCCTATACTGCCATAAATTAAGAAATTTAACTCTAACTTGAATAATGTTTAAGTTATTACATTTTGTTTAATTGCTTTCGTTATTAACGATATTTTTTCTTAGAATACACTACACGGACCTTGATTCAGAGCAAGAAATCTTTAATTGTTATGGTAAATTAAATAGAAATCTTGTACAATTATATGAAGATTCCTAGCTACTCTGAACAAATAATCACACAAAATATTCTAGTTAATTGTCTCAGTATTTAACCAACTTGATGCACATGTTTCGAGCACACGTGCTCGAAACATGTAGAGGCATGAAATAAAACTTATTGTGTAACAACTTTTGCGCATCAAGTTGGTTAAATACTGAGATAAATATACTGAGATGCACGGTCAGCAAAACGTCAAAAAAATATTCTAGTTATTTTACTGTATTTCCACAACAAACCTTCAGCTCAGATTAGAACCAGAAATTTTAAACAAATATCTGTGAAGAACAAGTAAAATTGACTGGTTGTCTCTGGGCTGCCTTCTGACGAGAAATGAAAATTTTCGGTAGCTTTATAGCAAAAGCCACGAGAAATGGGTGTTATGGAATATATACCATTAATAAAGCTTTGATCTAGACAAGCTTTGTTATCAGAACATACTCCTACAAAGGCCGAACGGAAAATTTAAGCGTTCCTCTAGAGGCGTAATTACTGTGGTATTGTTAGGGGTATAATGAGGTTTCACCTTCGTGGCATATCAGAGAATTACGTCATTTGAAACTGGGGTCTCAGCTAAGGCTAATACTCTATTACATCCATAAATGTCCGTTTTAGAATCTAATTCGTGGATAATTTTCAAACAGATACCTGAATTTTAAATGTTATCTTCCCACACTGCAGTCGGTAGGTTCTGTAGTGGATGAGAGAGCCGCCGCAATAATTAAAGATTAATTACAACTGAAAATAATACTAGTTTAAATTACAGGACTATCGTAAACTGTAATGTTCCGGATGATCAGGTAAGAAAGTGCCAACGCTGTTCCGTCTTAACTATAGCAGCAACAATTCCATACCAAATGTTGCTACACAGCTACGGCACATGTTAACCACATCCTAAAACACCACAGCAGCTATTGACAAAGGTTTCTCTTGAAACTGATTCATTATCTTCTGCAGTAAGGTACAGAGGGCCTGTAGACCAAAGCAAGGAAAACGCCAGTCCACGCTATGCACACAGCCCAAAACAATCAAACTGGCCAGCGCCAAACTGCCAAGACTGCAGGAGAAAAGTTTAGAAACTTGTCTTGTCTATGTACACATATGTTGCAGACATGACTATTCCCAGAAGAAGAGAAGTTGAGGGAAAGTTCACTTCAGAAAGCATTAGCTCCATTCATGTACAAGCATGCACGCACAAACACGAACGCACGCAAGCAAGTTCACACACGCGCGCGCCCACACACAAACACACACGCACACACACGCTTCCCACCAACACCAAACAAATGCCATATTCCTTCCTTCTTCTTTTGTGACACACACACACACACACACACACACACATATATATATATATATATATATATACACTCGTATACACCCGCGCACACATGCACACACACTTATTTTATGGTTCCGTACATCGCTGATCTATATTAATAATTTTCCAACGAGATGCAACACAATGCAGTCTATTTATTATTCTGCAAGTTCACTCTACATGTTTCGGGTGTCAACCACACCCATCATCAGGAGTACACAAAACTGTAACTACAGCCTGCGGTACTGGTCGTGTTTTTGTGCAGCTATCTTCCTCCAACGTGGCCAAATGGCCATCTTGGAGGGAGGTAGCTGCACAAAAAATATGAACATTACCGGTGGCTGTAGTTACAGTTTTGTGTACTCCTGATGATGGGTGTGGTTGACACCCGAAACATGTAGAGTGAACTTGCAGAATAATAAATAGCCTGTTTGTGTTGCATCTCGTTGGACAATTATTAATACACACAATTTTATGCATGTGTGTGTGTGCATGTATGAACCCATATATACCTAACATATTCAAATGTGTTCCTAGATAAGCACATTTATAGAGGTTAACATAAAAATTCGTCCCTCAACGTTGAGGCCCGGGTTCAATCCCAAGCCAGTGTAAGTGGCGTTTGTGGTGAAATAAGGGACGTGTAGACAGAAATTCTTTGAATACTTCGGTTTCTCCCATCTGTATCAACTCACCAACACTAGATACACATTCGTTTACCTCTTAGCGGGCCAATAAAATATTTAGCAATTGAGAGCGTCGTTAAATAAGGCACTTAAAGATCAATGTACGTACAAAGCAATATTTTGGCGCTTTAGGGTAAAGTTTTTTTTTCCTACCTGGGCTATCCTAACAGCCTGATACCATTTCACTTGAAGTGACCGCTTTTATGGCCATCTGACCTTGTCCGAAACGATAAAACCTGCGTGGGTATTCGTGCAAATTTCACGATATTTTTGCCAGATTTTAACCTAATTTGAATGTTCTTGGCAGATTTTCTTAGATGTCTCTAATATAAGCTCCAGGGAAATCTGTTAAATGGGAAATGTGATTACACACGCGGACAGACGGACACACAAAGAGTCGGACGGACGGACATGCAGAAAGTAACGGATGTTTTGCGCAAGTATGCGAGAAAGCCTAGTGAACACTGACACTCAATTTTCACTTATTATTTTCATATGAAAATTTGTATGCATGAAGTATTCATGAATATTTTTGTATAAATGATACCTGCATTTTAAGGGATAAGAATTATCCACAAATGAAAGGCCGGATAAACTTAAATTCAAAGCCTCTAAATGTCTCGCAAAAAAAAAGATACAATTTGAAATTCTATGTTGTTACGCCTTCTCGCGCAGAGCAATCCTGACAGATATGTTCTAGGAATAACCTCATGGTATTTCATAAATTGTTGCGTATCCGAAACTACCAACACAGCTAGGTCGATTGAGTGGAAATTCTGAGCAATGTAGAAGGAATGGTGCCTATGTAAACTCTCTACAGACTATTCGGATGTGGGTGGGTATAAATTACATGACAACAAGCCTCGGTAAAACGAGTGTTTTCCCCTTAAAATGAGAACGCGTTTAGGCATATTAGGTTGAATAGAGTTCACTGGTGGGTACAGGACAGATAAAATGCAAATTGCTGGAATTCCAGCAAGTCCATGTTTTAATTAACCGCAAACAAAAGCAGCACTAACAATTTCACAAACAATAGAAATTAAGAAAGCAATTCCATGTTACAGGGACGTTATTAAGCCAAGCACATTCGAAAAAATTTTGCCCCATTACTTTACTTTACAGGAGTTCCACAATCCGGATCCTCTGGCGACATCAAATGCAGTATGGCAGAAGAGAACATTAAATGTACTTTACGCCCTACTCCACCAACCTCGGCCTGCAGATAATAGCTAAAGCAGAATAACTTCCAGAAACGACGGATTGTTTAACACAAATAGGACAGACATAATGCCCATCATGTAACAATTTAACAAATGTATAGCCAGCCACCTTACATATCTTAATAAGGCGGAAAATGAAAAATGTAACATTTCATCTAACATATTTTCGTACTGAAATAATATGAAATGCCAACTTGATGCAACGAGGTAATTTTATTGATGTATTCTTAGCTCTACATGTTTCGGGCGCATACGCCCATCATCAGGAGCATTAGATGTTGAGTTGCAGCATACGGTTTTCTGCACCGAGTTTTTGGAAGGGTAGCGGTCTTGACAGCCGCTGTGTAGGTCGTGTGTACGGTGCGGATGGTGCTGTGCACGGCACCATTCGCACCGTACACACGACCTACACAGCGGCTCTCAAGACCACCATCCAACCACAAACTCGGTGCAGAAAACCGTATGCTGCAACTCAACATCTAATGCTCCTGATGATGGGCGTATGCGCCCGAAACATGTAGAGCTAAGAATACATCAATAAAATTACCTC
>Ga0123354_10015398_pt1 | contig 11939 bp, 7 predicted proteins | sample TergutLab28metaG_2_FD_97872 | JGI IMG/M metagenome (GOLD analysis project Ga0123354, IMG submission 97872) | Labiotermes labralis P4 segment gut microbial communities from Petit-Saut dam, French Guiana - Lab288 P4 | ecosystem: Host-associated > Arthropoda: Insects > Digestive system > Gut ... | reverse complement strand
TAAATCTGTGCCTGTCTAAACTCTGTGTCGCCTGCTTGCCCACTGCTAATCTTTCCCTAACCTTTGCAATGACCAGGTAATGATCTGTATCACACTCAGCTCCCCTGAAACTTCGCACATCCATGACACACCATAATGGAACTTTAATTTATTTAGTATATATTTAATTCTACACCAAATGCGGTCTTCCTTCTATTATGTTTACAGCTTATTACATTCTCTAATTTGAATTTATAGGCCAGCCATGCCACTCTTATTTCCCACACACCTACACACCACTGAGCAGATTCTTTTCTTTAATCTACAGGGCACACGAGCTACAAAATTCATGAAAGGAGTTAAATATTTTTTTGCTTTAACCAAATGTAAACATTTTATTATTCCATTATTGGGACTAATTATTTCATCAATGGCTATTCTATGCATGATATGTGAACGAGAGGCCTCTACCTGACAATTCCTTTTATGCAATTGTAAATCAAATACCTGATGATGGCCAGAAAACAGGCTGAACATGGTTAGTAAATAAAACAGAACTGCAGCTATTTCTTGAAGTTGTGTTAATCGGAACATATAATTAATCTGGTTTAATCCCTCTCGAGATTCACTTTTTGGGGTATCTGAAGGATGCAGTGTATTCTGCAAATTCAGCAATGCTGAAGAATTAAGGGAACAAATTGAGAGGATGTGTGCAGCCATCCCAGTACACACCGTGACTGACATTCACCACACATTTGCCTATTTCAGGGCACCTGATGTTAATGGCGAACATTTCAAACACTTGTCCTAATTACACATGAATCATAAACTCTTCTCTCTGTGTATACCAAATATCGACCTCAAATACATTATGTATGCATATTTTTTTGTACATTAAGCATGTAAACATACTTCGTATTTTACACCTCCTCTATTTTATGCTCCGAACAAGTGTTTTTATTTTTCGTGTTTATGATTTTTTAAGTTATTCTATGTTGAAAATGGTGATGATTGTGATGAATTTAAAGGTCCCAGTTAATCAAAAACACCTAGACCCCACTGTACTGAACTGTACAAATGGTGACAGGTCATAAATGCAACTGTATTCCTGTATGAAACTTTTGTACAGGGCTTTCAAATTACAGCATTGTAAATGTGATGCTTGTCAGAGCAAGCTGGTTTTTTGTGTTGACACTAAACTTTACACACTGCAGTATAATGAGAACAAACATGCTGATGATGGCAATTGTTGCTTATGAGTTCAACAACTCAAGCATTTCATGCTGTATATGGAATGATGCTATGTGGTCTGGTAGTTAGGTGGGAACATTTCAAAGGAACCCCCTGCTCCCATCTTCAAGGTGGAAACAGTCTGCTCCACTCTGACCACTTTATTACATGGGAAAGAGTGTGAGGTATGGGGGACATAAGGGCGGGGCTACACAGCCAGTCTGTATATATCTATTTGTGCCATATAGTCACTGGCCGGTCTCTTTACTGCACAGAACAGGGATGGGATGGGAGGAGAAATAAAGAAATATCTTCAAAGTATACAAGTTACAAGACTAGAAATTGTGGATTGGTTGGACATTTCTGTCTATCTAAATGTCCTATCAAAAAAATGTAAGTTAATGAATAGTGTTAGCAGTTCAGAATTCTCAATTCCCCTGGCTTGCTGTGACTCCTATCCCCACTTTCCCCTTCTGTAGCTCTCATTGTACCAATTCCCTAAAACCTCCCTATGTAACTGATCCATATTCTTCCACCCTATCCCTTCGGCATCCACCTGAGACAATTAACATACCACTAAGATAGGGGCAGCACATTCCTGTGAAAAGTCAACACATTTGATGACTGCTGGGTGTAAAAACCCAAGACATGACTATCAGTACTGTGATATATTTCTAAGCTGCAACATTTATTATGACAAACCAACACATTTCCTATTCCTCATATTCAAGCATTCTGGTATGGAACCGAATGTCACTGGGTGCCTAGTGCCAGATGTTTCTGAGGATCACTCTGCCTTCATCTTCAGGGTCAAGCAGTCCAATGTGAAATGTCAGGATCTCCTCACCCTATGACACAGCATCATACACCCAGAAGACTTGCATGGTCAGCAACACCGTGTGAAAACCTCAAATCTTGGAAATTGCCCACTGTGCTGACAACTGCTTCTCTGCACAGTCACCCTCCATAAGCCCACATGTCTAGTCCTACAAACCAGCTGCACAGAAGTGTTTCCAGACATGGGCACGACACAACAGGTAATGGTTCTGTTGATCATATTCAAATCCTGGCCTCACATTGGCCGCAAGATCTCAGGTTCACACAGTGGTGCTGGTGTGGATTCCAGGCTTCTGCAATGTGATGCCATGACACTAGGTGAACAGTTCGTGACATTTCAAAGGTGCATAGTATCTGCATGTTTGGGATAGAAGACTACTCGGCGCTGATAACGAATGCACGACAATCCTTTGAAATGTCACAACAACACGCCCAGCAATACAGCATCATATCCAAGCAATCTAAGACTTTCACACTGACTGCTCCAGTGACCAAACACATAGAAACTGCAAGAGGCAGCTGAATCTTTGACAACAGGAAGTCACTACAACACTTGGGAAAACATGTGCACAAGACCAGTAACTATTACATGACACAAAGGATGCATATTTTGGTCACAGATATATGTGATGCTACAATTCTGGCATTGTAAACAAGCTCTAAACGTCCCCTGAAATCCAGAGGTGTTTTCAACCTACATGGCTGTAAGAAATTTCTCCTTGAATGAAGCAGAGTTATCAGTGAATTTCAGAATGGGACACTTCCTTGGGAATAGCAGAACTTTATCCTGTAACACATATGCCTCCTACAGTTTCTATCACCAAGCAAGTTGGTGCAAACTATAATGCTTGCAACTTGTATTGAGGAGGTGGCCAGTCTGAGTCTCTGCCAGAACACCAGATATTCTTACTGAGGTGTTTCACACTAGCACATCAATAGAGCAGGATTACTTTCCTGAAGTCCCCAATGTGATGTCAACAAGACTCAACTAATGCCCAAAAGTCAAGGCTGTGAAATGTATGCTTCTGTTTCAGCTTATGTACTAGCAGATATAATCACGTGACAGATGTAGCAGGAGATTAAGGTCAGGTTACACTGTTATGAATGTGAGATCTTGTCCCTCACACTGTCACTAAAAGAGAACTACTGCTGCTCTTTTTGTCATGTGTAATCTGTATGTGTTTGGGCAGTTGGTGGGACTTACGCTGAAGGTCATGATACAGAATGATGGGGTACTATATGGAAGCTATCGCACTATTCCTTGCTTTAGGTCATGACAGCGTCTTTCCAAATGCTTCCCAAATCATTCCTCACAGATCATGTTATTAACCAACACTATACAGTGTGATCCATAAATGTCATTAAAACAGGCCTGCACCACAAACATGTATACTTTCATTTAAAACAGAATTAATAATAACATCCACCACTATAATATGGCAGACACATAAAGCATGAAATGTGCAAGTCCCACGAAGTGCAAAAGTACAAAATATTAATCCTGGAATGTGTACCTTCTGGCCAATTGTCAAATACTGTCTGTGCAATGTCCCCTGCTGAATCACTGGGGCTAAACAGGAACTCTTTTGTCTTCCCACTGACCAGGATCAACCGCAGGTTGATCTAAGAAGAAAGAAAGAAACATTCATTTAAACATGACATTCACAAGCATATAATACAACATTCTCTGACAACAAAAACTGAAAAATACAGTCATGAGGTTTGCAGGCAACTAATGCAGGTGTCCAGCTGCATTCACCCATAATACATATCCTACACCTTTCTTTTTCAGGGCTGATATTTTGGACACCATCCACCATCCCACTTTTTTTTCTTTTCTTTTTAACACCCCAATGTTTCAGAAACTGGTTCTGTATTTCCTTCTTCAGGTGAAAGAAAACAGCACAGAATCATAACACCGAGCTCAGATTTGACACTAACTGTCAAGGCTACTAACAGAGAAGCCTCCTTGCTTTACACTGTCACCTGAAAATGGGAACAAAACCAGTTTATAAAATATGTGGTTTGGACAAAGTGGGGTGACAGACAAAGTCCAAAAATCAGCCAAAGAAAGACTGAGGATTCAGGTGTTCTGGGTTGTGATGCTGTGTCACTGGGTCAGTTTCCCGAAATTTTTAAAGGCCCTTAAAGTTGAAATCAGTACATTCCTTCAAATATCCATAACCACAAACCTGGCAACATGTCACATCCTAGAAGACCTGAATCTTCAACAACACAGCTGTGGAAACCTCAAATACCAGAAACAGACTGTTCTACATTATTGTTAGTAACCATGAAAACAGCACCTACACCCTGAAGGTGGAAGCAGCAAGTTCCTCCAGATCAACACAAATACATGACATCATATATTCTCTCATTTATTTGCTGTTAGCTTGTGCGTTTCAATAGATGAGTGGTACTGCAGCCCTAGCATCCAATGGCAAGTTCAGCTAGCTTAATTAAGAAGTGATCTTGGGTTAATTTGATGAAGTAATGATGTCATCTGCCTAAGGGAACTGAGGAAATTCACAAAAAAACCTCAGTCACGATACTGCTGAAACTGAAGTCACAACATTCAAAGTGAGCACATTAGGGCAGAATTAATTGTTTACAGTACAGTACTGCTCGTACAACAATTTAACTACTTACTATTTATCTTATGCGTATTGGACCGTGCATCATCTTGATATTTGAATAAAGGTAGACCAACTTGATGACACTTGCTTTAATAATGTCAATTTACTGCTCAACATGTTTCAGATGTTAATACATCCATCTTCAGGAGCTTGCGACTACTTGGTGCGTTATTGTGTAGGCTGTATTGCGCTGACTTGAGGTGTGTTGGTGTTATGCAGCGGGATTGGTTGTTGGTGATGTGGTATCCGGATACCACATCACCAACAACCACTCCCGCTACATAACACCAACACGCCTCAAGTCAGCACAATACAGCCTACACAATAACGCACCAAGTAGTCGCAAGCTCCTCAAGATGGATGTATTAACATCTGAAACATGTTGAGTAGTAAATTGACATAAAAAAGCAAGTGTCATCAAGTTGGTCTACCTTTATTCAAATACTTACTATGTAGTTGATAGTGTACAAACAACCATGGCGTAAAATGTGCCATGAAGGTTTAAAAGTGCGTGTGTGTGGAACAATTCGACGTAAATTTTAAACGTAACTGAAATTATAAAACACTAGTCTGCTGGTGCCCGGCGACCTGAGCAGGCTAAGCACATACATTTCGTTAGTTAGCGTGGAAACCTCGCGCAGAAATAATCTTGCTGGGCGATGTAGCAATGAGTACCCACTGGCCTTGATGTAGAGTCTGAATGCGGCAAACTCACTACATGAAACTCTACTGCTGTTATGGATTGTGGCGTCACCTTGATTCCGAACTGCCAAATGCCAACGTAGTTCACCACGTGGGAACAGCAAAGGGAAGTACAGTCGATCGTACGCCGGGTGCGTATCGCTAATTCGCTGTAATCCGCTACCTCGCCGGTGCAAAATATTGTCTCGTTCGGCTCCCATATTATCAAGTAAAATGGCGGCCACCTCGCTACACGTTGGGCGATTATGTGTTCGCAAATCGACTCCCAGAGCTGCGTGAATTGCCAACCGAACGTTGAGAACTTCTTGATTTCCTATAGATTCGCCAGCTCGCAGAAACATTTCGACAAGTGAATTCACTTGACTTGGGACTAGGACACTCGGACTGTTGCCGCGAACTGTCCAACATCCGTAATACAGCGTCGTATATTTACTTGAACTTCCATATCACTACCGAAAACGTACAACTGGGCCAAGCTTGTTGTTCTTGATACAATACGTAGCAACGTACCGACGCGATGACATATTTTTCCTTCTCGAGCGCTGACCAGTTGCTCGTCAATCCGGGCATTTTCCGTAAGCGATACACCCATGGACATAAATGCAAAGATGCTGTTGCAGGATATGACCATGACTAAAAACAACGGATCTTTAGACAACTGTTTGAACACTTGTGCATGATGATGCAACGGTGCAAGCACAACTTTTCCGCTATGACAGCAACTATTTGCTGTTTCATCCTTCCATATAACGGCTTGGCAAAACTGCATATTTCTTGCAATGGAGTTACCGGATGACCGTGGACTTGTGCTCGGAAGACTTCAGCTCTCCAATAGCTGCACCCACAAGTCGCTGTACGTTCTTGGTGCTCTCAAGGTTGGATTCGTTCTTCCAGTGGCATTTCAGCTCTTCGCTCTGTGCGAAGCTGAGTGTTTTTGCCCTCGAATTATCCGCGCTTCTTCTGCGTTAATTCTCGAACGGTCTGAACTTCATCATCAGCTTGTCGGCGTAGCTCCACGTTGAAGCAAGACATAGCTTTGCTTTTATTACCTTTTCTTCTTGCGCGCACTAGTTCGGAGTCTTCATCAGGTGCTACTCTTCTTCAACATAAGCCAAAGTACGTACCTTTTGCGCCTTGACGTTGTTATGCCCTTTGTACATAGTGCTCCTCACACAGTAACCAGATCATTCATTATAGACGGTGTTTCAGGGCAATGAAAGTTTACAGTTATCATCACACTGAACTATTGCAGTGTTATATTACGCGCAGCTGTATCAGAATCAGGGCATTACTGTAGTAGCGCAATGAAACTTACAGTATTTGCACACTCAAATATTTTGCACTTGATCACCTCCGTTCACACTTGATTCCATCGACAGGCCAAGTGGCGTAACAGCATAACGGCGCAGAATTTTCACGTCCAAATTTTGTGAGCCGACTCAAACTTTCGCTTAAGTCTGCATCTCAAATGTTTTGCACTTGATCACCTCCGTTCACACTTGATTCCATCGACAGGTCAAGTGGCGTAACAGCATAACGGCGCAGAATTTTCACATCCAAATTTTGTGCGCGAAACTTTCGCTTAAGTCTGCGTATTTTCATCCCCTGCCACATTACGACGGTGAATGGTCCTGTAACGTTCTCACAGTTGTGTATTTGCGCCTCCTGCCACCTGGAGCCGGTACATGAAACTGCAGCGTGGGGATGTTGCAGGACTGACATTCGTAAAAGTTTTTGTGAGATAAAGACGGTACAACGCTCCCACACGGGTGTAAGGATTGCGGTTCAGCTATACAGCATGAGAGAAGGAATGAGACAGCGGACATGACATTGTTCAGCCACTTGCAGAAGGTACATTATATGACCACCAAACATGTTACAAAATTAGGAGGAAATGAAAGCAGCAGGTCCGCCTAGTTGACGGGTTTGCGTATCGCCGTTTCGTTTATTCGCGGAAGGACCAAGTCAGAACGCTCGCCCATCACGGTGTAGTTTCTTCCTATTCGCGGTTGCGTCTTAGTACTAAAGATGCCGCGTCTGCGCGCGTGCGTCACTCCGGAGCTACGTACTTTAGTACAGTGAGGTACGAATGGTCATCTACGTGCTAAAAAGAGCGTAAGGACAGAACTGGGAGTGCTTCGGTTGGACGCCATAATGGTCTAAATGATTTTACGATCTGACATATCAAGAACAGTGGATAAAATGGAGGGCAGCGTTCCAGCCAATGTCGCTACTGCCTTCTTCAGAAGGTGGAAATGGTTTGTGTGTGTGTGTGTGTGTGTGTGTGTGTGTGTGTGTCTGGAAGATGAGATTCAAAGGGTTGAGAGTTGCTCTGGGGTGACGGAAAGGCCGTGTGGTTATGCCAACACCTCACAAGGGCAGCTCCTGTACCAGAAATAGCAGTTTGAAATCTTCAATAAGCGGATGAGCCTGTACAACACATGCATAGAATAAAATAACTAGCATCTGCCAATCACGTGGCTTTTGCTACCTACACTGAACATTTCAAGACTATAGAGTAGAAGGAACGCTTACTACAGCAAATCTTTCACCTTCAAGAGTAAGGCTGTCATAAGGACATACAGAAGAAGGCAAAGCAAAGGAAGACTAACTCTTTCGTCGCTACGTCCAGTCTACCCTCCATCATGCACTCTATGTCATTGTATTACGCTGCAACTTTCGGCCAGGAACACCGGCATCATTTAAAAAAAACCCCACCACAAGTTTGTCGTGTTTTGCATCAAGCGGCGTGTGTTTCTGGTTCCCCTAATCACGTTTTTCCCATCAGGCCTTAACTTGGCCCAACGCGGTTTTCACGTTCTCACAACTTCTGTGAATGGCGAGGGTCTTCTGTACATGCAATATAAAACGAACTACCGGGTTTTACACATGTACGTCGACAAAGCATGTGTTATTATAATCGGAAAATTAGGACTAGGAAACAAAGAACAGATGTTGGTAAATTTTCCTTCGTAAATAGGACCATTAAAAGTTGGAACCAATTACCTGCCAGCTTAGTAGTGTCTTTCCCCTATAAACTAAACACATTTAGAAAGAGGGTTAAGAATGTAGTTACAAGCAGAGGAATTCAAGTGGGGACTGAGTGTAAATAAGTGAAGGGATGTGTAGTGTAGTGATGTGGAATGAACTGACGTCACTTATGTGAAGTGGTTTTATTTCGAAGTGAAGTGAAGTGAGTAACGGTGAAGTTCTTGTGGATAAAGGTGCTATGTACATTAGGGTGAACTTATACTGAGCGTATTCATTATATTGTTACTATTTCATTCGGGTATATCTTGCACTGTGTTTGTTTTAATTTGTACTGTGGTGGTTTTATATTGTTTTGTAATGTGTGGGTGTGTATGTGTGGGTGTGGGTGTGGGTGTGTGTGTGTGAGAGAGCATGTTTTGTAATGTGTGGGTGTTTTGGTAATAGGTATACTGTACCCTGACAGAGGTTTTTCCGTGCTTTTTCTCAGTTATAAGGCAAATGCCATGGTAAAACTCGCAAAGACGAGGCACGGCCCGCACTCTTCCAAACTAGTTGTTATTTGTGTCGTTCTGTTGTTATTTGTGTTGTCCTATGTATTGTTTGTGTGTAAATGTGTACTGTAATACTACCACCGGGTGACAATCCAATTGCAGTTAACAAATATATAATATAGCATATCATATATTATCAATGAACGACACACGCACCTCAAAGTTAGCGTTAAGAATACTGTCCAGCTGGGAGAAGAAACGTGGGTCAATCAAGGAAAAGATGTACAGAGCAGCACCCATGAAGGTGGAGCACGCTTGGAATAGCTAAACCTGCTGTGATGACGATAACGTGCAAAAGTACGATGTGCTAACGATTTGAACGCGGGACCTGCAAAATACACGTATAATGTGCTGACCACTCGAACGGTGTAGCTGCAGAATATAAAGTGCTGACCATTCGAACAGCGTACCTGCAGAATATAATGTGCTAACCACTCGAACACAATAACTGTAAAACGCTCTAAGGCCGTATGTGCAGTTTCATATCATCTAATTATTTTACCACGCATAAGGGACGTTGTGTACTTTGACAGTGTGTCCCTTCACCTTTATGCTGATGATACGAATGTCACGCCGAGTTCAGGCACCACAAAACTAGCTACAAGAAAGTTACACAGCGCCACCAAAAAGTTAGAACCGTATTTGGACAATGGAGTATCAATGTCAGTGAATGTTCCATCATATTAGCTTTCAAACGGCGTTATCACTACCACAACTATCAACCCCTCCATGTCAGATCTTTCATACACACACATTAACTGGAAAAACCAGGTCAACTACCTTGGGGTCACCCTCGACACTGCACTTACCTACAGGTAACATATCAGTAAAAAACAGTGTAAAGCTAACCACTGACTCAGGCACCTGTACCCCGACCGTCAAAAGTCCTCCCTCGTGAACATGTACGTGGCCGTAAGAATCCATAAATCACTAATCAGGTCAACACTACAACATGCAGCCCCTGTCTAGGGGCAAACATCCAAAACACACTTCAACAGACTCCACATTTTTCAGAACAAGGTGTTACCACCAAACTCCCAACTGTAAGTGTAAGACGTTATGCCACTAGGATAGCTTGTAGGATGTACTTTAAAAAGTTAGTTAAGTGATAACGTACAAATGAGACAATTAGGGTAGTTTAAGGCTATTTGTGACATAGACATCAGGGGGAATATATCAACTAAAGTGCTGGTACAGATCAATACATCTGCGGATGATGTGGTCATAACATGTAGAAATATGAAAGCTTTGTAAGAAACATTACATAAATTACATGATACAGCACAAGAAACGGGGCTGATAATAAATGAAGAAAAAACAAAATATATGGCAGAAGTACGAAGACACACAATCAGTGTGAACAGACAGCAACAGGAGGATGTGAAAGTTTCTAGTTTGCCTTATTAGGTTCAATAATAAATAAAGATAATGGAATATCGGAAGAAATAACACGCAGGTTAATATATGAAACACAGCCTATACGCATATCAGGCCTAATTGCCTCTAAAGTAATTTAACAAATATACTACATGACACTGATAAGGCCTTGCTGAAGTCCGCATGTGAAACCTGGACATTGTCAGTATGGGACATAAATAATTTATCGGTTTCTGAAAGACCAGTTTTAAGGAAGATACTTGGACCAATTCAGTGTAAGGAAGGATGGAGAATCAGAAGTAATAACGAACTGCAGAAGTTGATAAAAGGAGAAGATATTGTTAAATATACAGTAGCACAAAGAATAAAATGGTGGGGACATCTTACGAGAATGGAAGGTATAAAACTAGTTAAGATCACGACTGGAACCCCAAAGGAATACCAACCAAAGGACGACCAAAGAACAGATGGCGATATGAAGTAACAAATGATTTCAAGAAGCTAAACCCGAGAAACTGGATCCAGCTCATTAAGGATAGAAAAGACTGTACTGATCTGGAGGAGGAGGAGCAGCAGAAGAAGACCTTCCAGAGGATCCAGTCCGTAGTCAGCATAAAGCTGATCCCCACACTAGACCAATTCGAGAGGCCGCAAGGTGCGCTGACGACTGATCAGACAACAACTCAATGAAATACACAATAAACGTACTGTTGTATCATGTGACTGTAGTCGTCAAGCTGTACTCAGTCGAACAAAAATCCATCGGCCTGAAATTTTCTAAGTCCCGAACCGGAAGTCACGTGTCGTAAGTTGCCATCATAATTTGAGTCGTTTTACTTTCCCCATATTTGTGCATTCGTGGCGTTTCTCTGTCTTCCATTCATTACAATCAATCACACCGCTGAGAAGGGAGTGTTGCCTGCCAGCACTGCCGGGGAACTCTACGGAGTTCCCATGTCTAATGCAAGGGAATGGCTAAGGAAATATCGGAGGGATGGGCAAGTTGGAAGGCGTAAGGGAACTGGGTTATGGCGCGTTTCCAGCCCAGTTCAGGATGCTGCATTAGTAGCCGAAGCTGAGGGAAACCCTTTCTTCAGTGCAAGGGATCTTAAAGCTGCCATTGCCATTCCTGGGCAAAAAGACACGATTATTTCGAGATTTAAGGCAGCAGGTCTCAGGGCACGGCATGCTGCGGTGAAGGAGCTTCTCACTGATGAACATAAACTTTACCGTTTAGCGTTTGCTGAGAGCAATGTAGATCGCAAGTGGGATAGAGTCATATTCACTGATGAATCTACATTTACCTCAGCAAATGATGGACCGGTTTTAGTTTACAGACCTCAGGGACTGCGTTACAACCCGCAGGATATGTCTACCTGCAAACGCAGTGGTCGTGTGTCTGTAAACTGTTGGGGCTGGATCTCCCATGAAGGGGGTGTAATTCTCCATCGTATAGAAGGTCACTTGGACAGCCTGCAGTATCAGCATATTTTGCAGAGCGCAATGGTGCCCTCTGTACGGATGCTTTATCCCGAAGGTATAATCCATTTACAGCAAGACCACTCCTCCATTCATGATTCTCGTGTGGTTCAAGAATGGCTATCGCGGCAGGCCGACGTCGAACTCCTTGACTGGC
>Ga0123354_10015396_pt1 | contig 11939 bp, 11 predicted proteins | sample TergutLab28metaG_2_FD_97872 | JGI IMG/M metagenome (GOLD analysis project Ga0123354, IMG submission 97872) | Labiotermes labralis P4 segment gut microbial communities from Petit-Saut dam, French Guiana - Lab288 P4 | ecosystem: Host-associated > Arthropoda: Insects > Digestive system > Gut ... | reverse complement strand
TTTGATCATGGTAAGGATATAAATCTTCCTCATGTAAAGTTCGCCACACCTGCATACGTGATACGCCGATGCGAGAGACCATTCTACGAGTGGACAGACGTGGACTTCTCTGAACCATCTCAAAAATGTTCTCTCGTGTGTTAATCTTTCGTACCACATCCCTTTCAGACCGCACAGCTACACTTGGAAGACAGCCACTATCACGCAATGTCTGGTTAATACGAGTAAAAACACCTCTAGACGGAATCCTTCGGTCGGGAAAACGCCTTTGGTATTCTTCAACAGCAGCACGTGCATTGCCGTTGCAAATCCATACACAAAATGCATGTCACAATATTCCACGTGGGAAGACACAAAAGGCATATTTGCAACTCCGTGCAAGCAACTAACCGTCACGCAGGCGCGATTAATACTTCATTCCAGTCTCAAAGATATTAGCACTCTCGCGTGCGCATCAGCTGTGCAGGTTGCAGTATTTGGAACCGCAAGAAACCCCCACTTTTCTCTGGCCATTATCTCCGTAAAGTTCAACTTTGGATATAGGTGTTTTGGGTTATATCGGTATACTTTAACATAAGGAAATGTCTCCCGAAGTCTGGCACATTTCTCCTGGGACACCCTGTATACATACATACATACATACATACACACACACACACATACGTACAAACATACATACATACGTACAAACATACATACAAACATACAAACATACATATATACATACGTACATACATACATACATACATACATGCATACACGTTTTTCCTCCTACACACTCCGTCACTCGTTACTTCCCTCACTTGATTCCAGTAGCAAGCTTACTTTGACACGCGAAGCTAAGCTGGCCTAAAACAACAATGTGAAATTAAGACAAATTGCTTCTTTCAATATCTGTAAGAATAGGGAAAAATGAAAGAATCACTGCGCTTAATTAATCTAACAGCCAATAAGACGTGTGTGAGAATATAATTACGTCTCAACGTATTTTAACCTCGACACTAGCTAGAAGCGAGTTATTAGCTCAACCCTAAGCAGTGCTTTCCCCAGAGAAAGATTCCTGTCCTCATAACAGTACCATAAAAACGGAGAAAAACATTAAAATATTTAACTTTCGAAAACAAAACACTGTGTTCCGTGTGTAACAAATTTCTGTGGTGTTCTACAAAGAATGAAAAAAACTGACAAAAGACAAAAAGTCATTAAAGTAATCTGACATTATTAATTACATTAGAAAATTCGAGATACAAGAACAGAGTAACAGAAATAGTATCACTTTTGTTATTTACTTCATAACGTTTCTTAGGTTGCTATTTATAAATCGACACGAGTCTCTCTCTCTGTCTGTCCCCCTCCTTCTCTCTCTGTTACGTGTTTATGACTCTGGAAGAATTTGATGCACGGCAAATCTTCTTTGTTGTCTGTTCGCTTTTCTTCATCACAACGGCAAATATTTCTCTCCTTAGAAAGACGACGTAAAAGAAAAAGACAGCTGAACACACAATGTACGGAAATCAAAGGCCATAACTCAATCTGCCCTCTGAATGGCAGTGGATAATTACATTGTTTCATTTATTGAGAGCCAGGCTGTTACAACGGGCTGCAGCAAAAGGAACTGCTTTTTCGGTACAGCCTCTACTCGACATTCGCAACGTCAAGTTACACAATTTCACACTTACGCAATTTTAGAAAAGTAACATCAAAGCATTTTTAAAAGCACCTAATTTTTTTTGCTGTAATGAACACCCATACAGATAAATGTGGTGGAAGAATACTGCTGGGCGATAACAGGAGAAGGGGCCGTCATGCTGCGTCCCATCAGGTTCTGGTGTGTTGAAATGTGTGTTTCATATGGACTTCGTTGTTGACTGCCAAAAAAAGAAACTTAAAAAACGGAGCTGATAAAGTGATGAAGGTCTGCGAGTAAATTTACTGTAATTGTCTCCCTGAACTGACATTAAGAAGGCCATTAAGTAATAAGACAAAATATGCCCCACCTGCTTCATCGGAAAAAGTTACTATAAACAAAACAGGAAAAGAAGAAACATAGTAAATGTATTGATATCTTATGACAGCAAACATCATGGCTCATAAAGTCTGTTCCACCTTCCCCAGAATCTTGCATCACGTTTCTGCTTATTCCCCTTCTTGTCTCTTTTCGAATCCTTTTACCACAGCTTGCCTATCGCGAGAACTAAGATAAACTAAGATCTCCATTTTGTCAGCTCTCCAACAATGTTATTCTTTCCCAACAGCTATACGTTCCACATCATCTCTTTCTCCGGCTAAACCTAGCAATAAAATACATATTTTCTACAACCACTAAACACAACACACTCCAATACAGAGTTATCTAGATTTCCGTTTACTAGCGACAGACTGGTCAGAATTTTACTGTTTTTACGTGCTACCTGGCAATGATCAGCGTCTGTACTGCCAAAATGATCCTTATAACTATCATTAATGTCATCACAGGGGTTTAGTTCCGGGGACACGTAACATCTACTCTATAGAAATGTCACCTGTAGCACAAGAAGGCTTCGGTGTCAGGGAAAGAGCTCCCAGCGCCCATTAAACAAGGTCCTGTGCGGGCCGCAGGACCTGTCTGGATGCTGTGGACAAGAAAATATCATTTGCCCCTACCGAGAATCGAACGGCGGTTGCCCGTCGTCAAACACCGCAGCGCTTATATCTCTACCGTGAAGATGGAGATAACAGGTTCTTACAATACGTTTGAACTTACCTACCAGAATACACTGTGTTACATCCGGGTTTACTACCATCATCATACTTACATCAACATCTAAAACCTGACATCTATGACATCAACCAGTTCTAGACGGTCTATATCGTTTGCGAGATACTGAAGGCCATATAGACACGGACTACTGTCCATCTACTGCGACCGTATTTAGGTTGTTCGCTGATGGCAAGTGGGGCATGTCAGAGAGGACAGCGTAACAATAACATTTCAAGACGACCTCTTCTGTAAGTACAACATAACAGGAAAAGAGGAAGTTCGGTAATAGCAGGCTAAGGTTTGGTATAAACCACAGCATTTCTGCTCCTCATACGTTGAGGGGGCAAAAAATAGTTGTCAGTGGTGTGCAGGTTGAAACTGGTTACAGTTGAAGACACTCAGATACTGTAACAACAAAAAAATACGTAAAATTCTAAGAAGCCCGTAATAATAAAATACTACAAGTAGAATAGGGAAATACATTTACCTTTCAAACAGGTTAGGAGACGCAGGCACTCAGTAAAAATTCAGTCTCAGTTACGCCCTACATTCCAGCAAACAAATACGACGTTCTTCATGCATAAATTCCCTTATTTTGATAGAGTTTAACCAAAACTGTAATAAGCAATATTAACTATATTTACAAGAATTTTTACCACGGTCACTGAAATACTAAAACAAAAAAATACTACGTCTCGGGAGCAAACAAACGTAATGTATTGTTTTAAAAGAAAACACATGTAGTGTATTGTTTTGAGTACTATTATGAAGATAGAAAACGTTCTTGTGAATATTGTTGATATTACAAAATTACAACAATTGTCAAAAGCCTATATGCTGCCAGGGGTTAAACAACAGAGCATTGCAAGGTCATTCAACCGCAGTTTAAATGCTGCCAGAATCGGACGAAAATAGTGGTAATAAAAAACGTTGGAAAGTAGATACTAAAGCAAAATAAATCGTAACTGAAAGAGAAAACGTCGAAATTTAAAGCTTGGTAGTAAAAAAACTACGACGCCCAACACTCAACACGCAACTTGTATTCTGACATACATCAAATAACTAGACAAAAAGCAGCTAGTCAATTGCTCGGGTTAAAACAAGACCTAAAAAACAAAAATATTTTAATTTGAATCGATTTTCACGTTGCTTAACTGAACGGACAGGCGATCTGCCTTGATCAGTTACAATTTTTGTTACACCTACTGCTTTAAGAGGTCTTTGTCGTACAAAATGAGTGCATCATCAAAATAAGATTATAGGAAATCAGCAGTACACCAATGGTACACTGTAATAGACCTCGAAAGTACAATAGCATAAATCAGCACAAATAATTAATTTTTCCAAAGGACTTTGGAAGATAGAAACATGCTTATAACGTCCAATAAAATGTTTGGTTAATAACGCATGGGCTATTAACAAACGGTACTATTACACCGCCAAATAAGACTCTTTGTTCGTACTTCAATCTCACATTACATCAAGCAACATATTTTGACGTTTTTAAAGTCATCTTCAGGATAATAATTTTAAAAATTAGATACGAAAATTTCTAAGATTTTATAAAATAAGTATATATTGTCAACACTTGATCGAAAACTCATTCCTCGCATAAATATTTGTGGAATAATATATTTTGGCCTTTATCTTTGTAACTAGTTTGAAAACATAAATTCAAATGCTATGTTTCTGTAATATCACACTGCATTTTCATCTCTATGTTCTATAATATAGTGGGTAGAAAAATTCGATTGATGTTTGTAATCAGTAAAACGTTTATGGTTGTGCGTCCTCCTGTCCTTTAACCAGTGCTCCTTTTATGTATCACAGAACCGATTCTACCTAGTCTAGTTTTATACATTAATATTTTAAATGAGTACTTTCTGTTACCATGCTCAATGGGATGCTTGCTTTTATTACTTCGTGGATACCCACGTGCTGTCAATGTTGGAAAGACGTATTTTACACAAACATTTATATGTACATGTTTATATTTTAACAAACTTAATATTTGAAAGATGTTAACTTGGTGATGACTTTCAAGGTTCGATACCTGTTGCTGCAGATAATTTAGGACTCAATTTTAAAAAAATCTTAGCAATTTACCAACTTAATGCATGAATTCTTGTTTGATGTATAAGTTATTGCCATACGTCTTATATAACTGTACTCGAGCAAACAGCGAGAAAAATAAGACCCCGACCTTGAAGTGGATTTGTGAAGGCCTCACACTCAACTTCAGCGCGTTTATTTTTGAAATATGAATGCTGGCGGCCATCAGGCAGTATCAAAGTTTCGTTCAAAGCGGCTGTAACTGGAAATGAGCCCGTCAAACATATCAACTGCTGTGGTATCTGCGTATTATGCCATTGCATGAAACATGTTCGACAGGCAACTTCACTGACGAAGTTACTGTTTTCGAATTATACCTGAGCAAAAATATTTATATGTGACGTTTGAAACGTATTCTGTTTCAAATACCCCCAGGCAGACACCGGGCAAAAATATTTTGATATTTCAAACTGCATAAATGTTTTGTTTGTTAAATACGAGTATTTATGCAAGTAACCTCCTAACCAAAATTCGTGATGGGTTATCACTACTGTTCCGTACTTAGGTGGTAGCGGGTTCAAATCTCGGTCCAGGCAATATACATCGGCAATAAAGTCTTAGCATACTGTTCGCAAAGTCAAGTGTACAATGTTGCTATGGCTGGAAAACAGTCAGGATAAGGAAAAAATAATTTCAGTCAGACTTTTTGAGGAAACCTGTTAATAAAGGCAAGCAGAAAACTGAAAATCTAGGAGGAGAATAATTTGCAAACCTAACACAAGCCGCGATGACCTGTATTTAATTAATCATCCTCCCTTCAGAGAATGAAAGTACACTCTAACTCTAGGCACATACAGATAATTTAGTAGTTACTAGTAAGGAGACTGGACTAGCAGTAAATGCTGATAAGGCCAAGTACATGGTCGTGTCTCGAGATCAAAATGCAAGAGGAAGTCACAATGTGAAGAATGATGTTAGTTCCTTTGAAAGGGTGAAACAGTTCAAACATTTGCGAAAGATTTTAACGAATAAAATTCTATTCAGGAAGAAATTAAGGAGCAGATGGAAGTCAGGGAATGCTTGCTGTCATTCGCTGCAGAATCGTTTGTCTTCCAGTTTGCTATCAAAAAGTATAAAGATTAAGATACACAGCATTATAATTTTGCCTTCAGTTTTGTATGGGTGTGAAATATGGTCACTCGCATAGAGGATGTAACGTAGGCTGAGGGTGTTTGAGAATTTGGTGTTGAGGAGAATATTTGGATCTAAGAGGGACGAGGTAACGGGGGGAGTACAGAAAACTACATAATGAGGAGCTTAATGATCTGTACTCCACTCCAATTATAATTCGGGTGAACAAACCGAGAAAAACGAAATGGACGGAGCATGTCGCATGAGGGAAAAGGACCACTTGGAAGACCCAGTCGTACAAGGAAGATTATTAAAATGGAGGTTTAAGAAGTGGGATGGGGAGCATGGGCTGGATTGATCTGGGTCAGAATAGCGACAGGAAGCGGCAATTTTAAGCACTGTAATGAACATAGGGGTTACTTAAAATGAGGTAAATTTCTTGACTAGCTGAGATCCAGTTAGCTTCTCAAGGACTCTTTTCCATGGCGTAAGCAATTAAGTAAATAGCTACCAGTAATTTCAGCATTGGATGGAGATGAGCGGAAGCTTCAAGCTCCCAACGTCTTTAACTCAGAAAAGAAGCCCCGTTACCCGCTGGATAGGAGAATTGGTGGATCTCAGTGACGGCCTCAACATTGTGAAGACAGGAAATATTTCTCCCTCTCTACCGGAAAACCATACGTCCTGCACGTAGCATGCCGCAGGCTACTCATTAAAATAATCATATACAAGCGTTTCCGATCCAGTAACATTACGCGTGTCATACAAAATAATGTTAGGCGGATGAACCTGGCTGTGGATACTGCCCAGGAGCGAGCACTGATATTTGCGGCACTGTTAATTATTAAGATAGATCTTTGGGAATTGGGTTTTGAGGATGTGATGTGGATTGAAATGGATCAGAATCGAGTCAACGGTGTTCTTCATTGTTAGCGGTGTTGAAAGTTATAATTCTACGAAAACAAGCACGCCCCTGCAAAACGACAAGACAGTATTTCAGCCAACGGCGCAATATAGCCACCTTCCCCGTGTGAATATCCGGTGTTTCGCGCACAGAAATGGGCGAGAGAAAAAGGAGGAACCCTTATTACAGCGGTTACGCCGTCGGGAAGGCTGTAAGCCAATAAAACATGTCTTTGTAACATACCTTCTTGTAGTATTCCGAAAACACCTTTGGTCAGGCAACAACGTGAAGATGTGGCAGGGATATACGCTTGGACAACACGCAATAAAATCCTGAACACGGCGTGACGTCGTTACGCCTGGACATGTTTTATGACGCTTCACAGGATCATGCTGTCTCATTCCTCAGAACAGGTAACGGTAAAGCAATCCCTGTACAGGTCTGGACAGGACCTGAGTTTTCCAGAAGGTTGAGGCTCCCAGGATGTGAGGTTGTCAGCCGTACGCGCAGGCCGCCTTTACCCCCAGGAAATATCCCTGGTAATCATTTCTGTCAGAGTCCGAGTCAACCCTAGGGACAAATTGCAGCCGAAAGGATTATTTCAATGGAAAATTCCAATCATACCATCGGGAATCGAACCCTCGATCTTCAGGCTTGTCAAGATATGGCAAACATTTGACAAAAGTCAATCACCCTTTTGAGGTCATTATTTACGTCTGTTAGCATCTGGACACAAAGATTGATTGCTAGATAGATTTGTGCAGAAAGCAGCTGCAAGGGATCAAACAATCAGTGCTAGTACCTTCCGTACTTCTGATGACAGAAGATTCTGTAATGAGCAAAGAAAACGACAGCGACGTTAGTAAAGTGGCTGGAGAGATTTACTTTGTCTAGTCTCTGCTGACATCAGAGGAAGACGAACGAGCGGAGATTTTATTTATACATGCAAATTAACTTCGCTTCTCGTATCCCTCCACCTAGCCGCCACTTGCCGTTGTTGCTGCAGATTTGTGGGTTAGCTAACTTCATAATTGTGCGTGTTGCCTGCCTTTCTGACGCAGTCATTCCAGGAAGGCATAAAAATAGCAGGGAAGAAAAATATGGGAGGCTAAGAAAACACGAAATCTAATAAATTAAGACATACTGCAAAACTATCTTTATCGTTGCACTGTGCAGTGTGTAGTTTATTTAATGAGAACACCAACAAATGCACATATATACATTATTTAATAAATCGAAAATTTACTGCTTACCGTGTGTTGTGTGTGAGTCGTACGACTCACACACAACACACGGTAAGCATAATTCGCGCTTCAACTCATATAGCTTAATTATTTGTGTATAATACTCAATTCTTACTATATTGCTTTGACAGTCTATTCAGTAAACATATTTTTACTTACAGACATGCTGCCACAGCACTAAGTTAACATAAGGAATAAATCGCTGAGTGTTTTTAAACTATAACTTTAGCAAGGAACAATGTATGCTCCCTTAGGATGATCCGTGTGATCGAAACATTTAGGAGCGTTTTAAGGGTTTTAATGTAAATTTTAGATTTATTAAATAACATATATACGTGCATTTGTTGATATGTTATTTAAATAAATTACTTGAAAACGTTCAGGCACTTATAAGTGATTTGAGGCATCGCGGTAGTGCCAGGGAAAACTGCAGTCTTCTGGATAACTCAATCTGCGGCTTGGTAGAAACTGACAGAAGTTTCGGCAAAACATAATGTTCCACGTTGAGGGCACAATAGTAACTCTTGGTGAATTCACTAATACACCTTCAACTGAAGCAGATGATTTTGGTGTTATATCGATATATTGCTTCCAGACTGAGTTTTTCCGCATTCCACAATACAGGGACGTTCAAAATATGTCCCTTTGAGACCTTCGTTCTTCAAGGATAAAGTGCTGATAACTACAGACAACCAGTTACACAATTCAGAGAAATATTATGGTAAATAGTTTCTTCTTGAAAATCGTCACATTAAACCCTTCATACAGAACAACAGAATCTGTAAAACTTTTAGTCGGGAAACCTTAACTGGACGCTTTATTTCTTTAACGACATTCACATCCTGTCAGACTACAGAGCATCGAAAATACTTTAGGATATTTTAAGGAGGCATCTAATTGGCTTTGTTTGTACTGAGAAAGACTACAAAAACTTCAACCAAGATGGTTAATTTCTGCGATGAGATTTGGAACAGGGAGGTAAGAAAGTTTAGCGCTAGTCCGAAAAGGAACAGGGCACTTGGGACACCTGAGGGTACAGGAGAAGGTAAAGAGAAAAGTACGTTGCACGAATATGGTTTGAGGTTGTAGGCTCGATCCGACTGTCTATGGAGAGATTTAGACGAATTTTTCTGGTAAACATGAACATAAACATTAGGATTTTATAAAGAGCTAGAATTTTTTTTAGCAGCTTAATGACTGTAAGTTTCTCAAGAATTATTGTGCTGCATGGAGCTGTTCAGTATAATTTATGGATAAGAGGCGAGAAATTAATGGTAGAAACTTTCTTGGAATTCAATTTGATTTTACCTTCCCTCATGAATATTTTGTGTAACCTAGAGCTTACACTCTCTGACGTTCGATTGTCAGGTACACGGGAAATTACATACAGAATTGTCATGGCAAAGACAACATTCAACAAGAAAAGGGGTCATTCGACCAGCAAACTGGAATTAGATTTAAGGAAGAAGCAAATGAAATTCTGTATTTCAAGCATAGATTGGTATGCTGCCAAAAACTGGACACTTTGGAAAGTAGATCAGAATTGCCTGGGAAGTTTCTAACCGTGGTGCTGGAGAAGGAAGGAGATGAGAGGTGAAGTAAAAAAAGGGTCAAGGAAGAGAGAAATGTCTTACAAATAGTAAAAAAGAAGAAAGGCTAACGCGATTGGTCACATTCTGCTTACGAACTGCCTTCTAAAACATGTTTTTGCAAGAGAGATGGAAGGAAGAATAGAAGTGCGAGAAGAGGAGGAAGAAGACCTAAGCAGCTACTGGATAGCCTTAAGGAAATGAGATGATACAGGAAATAGAAAGATAAAGTACTAACTCGCACTTTGTGGGAACCCACTTTGGAATAGTTTATTGTCCTTTGGTAAGAGAGATTAATTCATGATGATGATAATTATCACGTGCTGCAACACTAAGAAACCCTGCATTTTGCCACAGAGCTTTGAAGTACTAGGTGAAGCTCCACATAAGCTCCACAAACGCCAATCGTTAAAGATTACTGTATGGAAGAGGCATGTGTCCTGTGAAACAGCGTCTTATCACAGTAGCGGTAACAGTAAAGTTGTTCTTGTGCAAACCATGAGAGCGAATGGAGAAGTGGAGGTACAGCTACACTCATTCTTAACCTCGAGGCTACATGTAGATAAGGGATTAGATTCATCTCCAAGCGACTTTACCCCCACTTAGTATTGAAAAGAAGGCTAGTTGGGTCCCAGGGTCGATTTGGAGAAGAAATACTTGTGATACCGCTGCCGGAAGTCAACTATTCTTCGCACGTCCAGCCCTTAGCTTGGTCACTATGCCGACTGAGCTATCCTGTTCACTCCAACGAGGGCAGTGCCTGTAGTTGTCTTGTTATCACGCCGTTTCCATGAAAAATTAAATGCAAAATTTATCTTACGCAGACTTATTTGAGTACTTAGACATAAATTTAGTAGAAGTGAGCAGTCTATGTACAATGCACATATTTATAGTACATTATGCCTCAGTACTTTTCAAACAAGCGAGAAAAAAAGAAGTGGAAAAGAGCAGTGGCTTTAGGATGGGATAAAAAAGCAGTCCCAATACAAGCCTGGAGTGACCCAGAGGGTTCCAGGAAGTTAAGGCTCCCAGATTTCGTGGCAACGGCACAGGATGGTGGTAGGTTGTCAGCCTTACGCACCGGCCGCCTTTACCCCCAGGAAATACTCCTGGTACTCATTTCTATTAGAGGCTGAGTCGACCCCAGGGCCATAGTGCGGTCGGAAGGATTTTATGTTAATAAAAATTCCATTGACACCAGCTGGGATCGAACCAGCGACCTTCTGATTTGTAACACAGCACCTTAACCACTGTGCTACCGCGGTAGGATGGTAGAAACTGGCAAATAATAAGGGAGACAGGAGACAAGGAGAGTTCATGCAACGAATAAAGTTATTTGAGTAGTATGTTGAATGGCAGGCATAAATATCACCCTTGTTTGTACAACTATTCCAACAAACAACTCTCTGCACCTCCGTGCTTCACGTTCATGCAAACTTCGTCCTCAACAACGTGGTCAGAACTCTGCTCCAAGCAATATGGGCTGTTGTGCTTATTCAATCACAGTTCGAATTATTGATAATAGACTGCAGCATTCTCATCACCTATCCAAACATCACCCACCACCATCATGCCCTCCGCAACCACCATGTAGTCAGAAATCCCTTAGGGACTAAAGCATCGTTGTTCATTACGCCCTTCCCACAGTTACAAGCTGTTATTGTGTGCTGATTACCAATTTGACATGGTAACAAGAAAGCTAGTGAAAATAAAACCACATCAGTATTTATTAACAGCCTTCAACACGACGTAAAAAATACATCGCTCATGAAGCAGAAATCTATCTTAACCCACCGATAAATAGATTTACAGGAGGAAAAAAGTGACAAATCCTTAATCGACAAACATTTCAGCATGTTACGTTTTTACAAAAATAAGAAGACAATTTGTTGTGGACATAGCATTTTGACAGAAGGTGTGTTTGTAACCCAAACTGTATAGTAATGCGGGAATCTCAGTTGGACGAATTGTGTGTTCTACGACAAACTGCCATTTCATGAGCCATATGTAGTTAGTTCTTACCACATGTTTCGGCAGCGATATTATCAGGTGACTATTCTTAATACATGCTACATAGACAGCTCCTTACTGATTAGCGTGTGCCAATTAACATTTCGTGTTCATTACGTAGCTTACGGTGCAGTGCTACTCAGTTAGTGTAGTAGTTACATGCACCATCTACTCAGTTAGTGTAGTAGTTACATGCACCATCTACTCAGTTTGTGTAGTAGTTACATGCACCATCTACTCAGTTAGTGTAGTAGTTACATGCACCATCT